>ERZ1031273.189-NODE-189-length-32501-cov-13.834618_pt1 | contig 32501 bp, 32 predicted proteins | sample MGYA00516575_ERZ1031273 | MGnify/ENA primary metagenome ERZ1031273 (study PRJEB33718, sample SAMN03159816) | human skin metagenome | collected 2014-02-25 | study: EMG produced TPA metagenomics assembly of the PRJNA266117 data set (Human skin bacterial metagenome... | reverse complement strand
TGTTGCGTACCTCGCTGTTTGGAGCACCGCCCCGCAACCGCATGAGCGTCACGGTGCGCACGCCTGACGGTGAGCCACTGAGCAGTCCCATGGGGAAAACCCAGATGCGATTCGCGCGCCTTGATGCTGATGGAAGCGTGCGGTTGGAGTGGAGCAACAGTTCCCACTTATTGCACATGCAGGCCCATGCGACCGTGCTGGTGATGATCCCCGAGGATGTCTCGGTCATCGAAGACGGTGAGACGTTTGAGGCTCTCGCGCTTTAAGCTACCGGGGTTTACCATCGCTTGAACCTGCTAGCGTGTGCCTCATGACAGGGAGTTCTGATCGCAACGCACCTCAGTTGTCCCACGTGGACGAATCCGGGGCCGCGCGCATGGTAGACGTGGGTGGCAAACCCGTGACAGCCCGCCAGGCTGTAGCGAGCGGCACGGTGATCACCACGCCCGAGGTCATGGAGCTGATTGCGTCAGGAAACCTGCCTAAAGGAGAAGCCCTGCCGATTGCTCGCGTTGCTGGAATCATGGGGGCAAAACGCACGTGGGACCTCATTCCGCTGTGCCATCCGCTGGACCTTTCCGGAATCGACGTGATGTTCAGCCTTGAGCGCGACCGTGTACGCATTCAGGCGGTGGTGAAAACCTCAGGCAAGACAGGCGTCGAAATGGAGGCGCTGACCGCTGTTTCGCTCACTGCGCTGACCATCTACGACATGATTAAAGCCGTTGACAAGAACGCGGTTCTCACGGACATCAAGGTTGACGCGAAGTCCGGTGGCAAATCAGGCGACTGGTCCCGTGAAGCCGACCACCACCTCGGGCACAGCCACCCATCACCACCCCAGGATTCAGATGACTGACGCACCCATGTACCGCGTATCCGAAGCCGCCCGCTTCTTAGGCGTAAGCACCGACACGGTGCGGCGCTGGATCGCAGCAAAAACGCTCACCCACCACTCCGACTCCTCAGGACGCACGGTCGTCGACGGTGTTGAGTTGGCACGCCATGCCCGAAAGATTACGGTGCTACCCGAGGACCCCCGCCACATGTCCACGAGCGTGGCGAACCGTTTTTATGGCATCGTCACCGACGTCAGGCGCGGAGATGTCATGTCGATGGTCGAAATACAGGCCGGCCCGCACCGGATTTTTTCCCTGGTAGGCACCGACGAGATCGACCGCATGCAACTGACCCCCGGGAACGCCGTGATCGCCAGCGCCCTGTCACAAGCGATCGCGCTGGAACGGATTTAGGGCCCGTTTGGCGCGTACGGGACGTTCCCGCAACACCCATCCGCGCCGTACCATCGGAAGCATGACAATGATGAAACCACTTGCTGCAGCTGTAGCCCTCACATTGACGTGTTGCGCGCTCACATCATGCGGTAAGGTACAGGCAGAAGAGTCCCTCACCGTTTTCGCTGCTGCTTCGTTGAAGAAGTCGTTTGAAAAAATCGGGAAGGACTTCGAAGAAGAAACCGGCACTGCCGTGACGTTTAACTTCGCCGGTTCGTCCGGTTTGGTCGAGCAGATGAAATCCGGAGCCCCCGCCCACGTTTTCGCCTCAGCCGATGAGCCCACCATGGAAACTGCGTCCCAAGCCGGGCTTGTTCACGACCCGCGCATTTTCGCCACGAACACGCTCACGATCGCCGTGCCTGAAGGCAACCCCGCGAACGTCACTAACCTTGAGTCGCTGACCCAGCCGGGGGTCAAAGTTGCTGTGTGTGCTCCCGCCGTTCCGTGTGGCAACGCCACCAAACAGGTGATGGACCGAGCTGGCGTGTCTCTGAAGCCGGCGACCGAAGAGTCCAAAGTCACCGCCGTACTCACAAAAGTGGAGTCTGGTCAGGTTGATGCGGGGTTGGTGTACGTGACTGATGCCCGCGCATCAGACAAAGTTGAGGCGGTGGATTTTCCGCAGGCCGCCGAGGTCGTTAACCGCTACCCCATCGCCGTCACCTCCCAGGGTGAAAAGACTGAGAGCGCCGCAAAGTTCGTTGAGTTTGTGCTGTCTGAGCGTGCTCAGCAGGTACTTCAGACGAACGGTTTTGGGCAGCCGTGAAAACCGGCACTGACCAGCAGTCCCGAGCTGACACACCGTTTCCCCGGTGGATGTGGGTGCCGGCCGTTGTGGCGGCGAGTTTCGTGGCACTTCCCATTGTGGGGTTGGTGGCGCGGGCGAACTGGCCGGAGTTTTTCTCGCTGATCACGGCCCCGTCCGCACTGCAGGCGTTGCGGTTGTCGCTTATTACGGCCACGTGCGCAACAGTGTTGTCGGTGGTTTTGGGTGTTCCCTTGGCCCTGTTGACGGTCCGCGAGTTTCCGGGCGTGCGGTTGTTGCGCACGGTGGTGCTTTTGCCATTGGTTCTTCCACCGGTTGTGGGAGGCATTGCTCTTCTTTCGACATTCGGGCGCGCGGGGCTCATTGGTTCGTCATTGGAAGCTACGGGTGTTTCGATCGCGTTCACCACGGTTGCGGTGGTTATTGCCCAGACGTTTGTGGCGATGCCGTTCGTGGTGCTCACGGTCGAAAGCGCGCTCACCTCGCTTGACCCTGGGTTCGCCAAAGTCGCAACGACGTTAGGCGCTGGCCCTACCCGCACACTTTTTCGGATTGTGTTGCCACTGTTGCGTCCCGCACTCATTTCTGGCGCAGTGTTAGCTTTTGCGCGTGCTCTGGGTGAGTTCGGTGCCACCGTAACGTTTGCGGGTTCGCTCCAGGGTGTGACGCGCACGCTTCCGCTCGAGGTGTATCTGCTGGCTGACTCCGGTGACACGGCCGGGGCGGTAGCGGTGTCCGTGGTTCTCATGGTGGTGGCGTTCGTGGTGGTGGCTACCATGTATCGCAAGACGTCCCGAGGTGTCCGCCAGTGACGCTGCATGTTGCGTTTTCGTTGCCCCTACGGGGGATGAACATTGACGTTGAGGTCCCGCTTGCGGGTGTCACTGCTGTGATTGGCCCTAATGGGGCGGGTAAGTCCACCACGTTCGATGTCATCGCCGGTCTGCTTCAGGTGCGTGGTGCCACTGTGCGGGTGGGGCAACGGGAGTTCAGTTTGCCTGCTGTTCCGGCTCATAAACGCAGGATCGGTTATGTCATGCAAGACCCGCACGTATTTCCCCACATGAACGTGGAGGCGAACGTGGCTTTTGGATTGCCACGTGGTGAGAAGGCGCGCGCGATTGAGGAACTCAAGCGTTTTCACGTAGAGGATCTGAGGGATCGGAAGCCGAACACACTTTCGGGCGGGCAAGCTGCCCGAGTCGCCCTGGCACGCGCACTAGCTCCACGGCCGGAACTGCTGTTGCTAGACGAGCCGTTCGTGGCTTTGGACGCACCAGCACGCGCCGAGCTTCGCACGCACCTGCGCTCACTCGCCACGCCCGTCCTTCTCATTACGCACGACCGGGCCGATATTGAACTCGCAGATCACATCGTGGTTCTTGAGGCCGGGAAAGTTGTGCAGGTGGGCACCACCGCCGAGGTCGCAGCCCAGCCCCGCGGCATCGCCACCGAGCTCGTGGGTTAGTTCCCGGTTTCGTTTTCACCCGGGTTGGCTTAGTTCCCGCGCCCATTTCCACGTGAAGTCGCGTGACAGGAAAAGGTGCGACCGCCTCGGGCGGGGAAGCCCTTTAGCTACAGTCGAGAAATTGGACTGTAGCTAAACACACCCAAAACACCCCCGTTTAGTGACTCAGGTCACTATTTTGGGCACTTTTAGCTACAGCCGGCCACAAAAATCGCGCTCGACTGTAGCTAAACGCGTTGTAGTTGGTTTGGTCCAAAAAGCTCTAGTTGCCGGTTTCGTTTTCACCCGGAGCAGGTTGCACGACGGGTAGCCCGGCACCCATCCATGCGTACATGCCGCCGATCACGTTGGTGAGGCGGACGTGTTGCATACTCGGTTGGGAGTGGAACATCTGGATCGCGTACTGCGAGCGCACGCCGGCCTGGCACATGACAAAAACGTGCGGGTCCGGCGTGTGTTCAACCTCTAACGCGAGTGCGTGTGCCGACCCTTCCGGGTTATCCATAATCGTTGACAAGGGCAACAGGCGCGCACCTGGCACGTGCCCCGAATCGAACTCGGATTCCTCACGCACGTCCAGAACGAAGGCGCCGGCGGGAATCTCCGCAGGAGCCACCTCGGCGGGCTTAAACCGGCCAGGCTCCTCCACGCCCACTGAGCGGACTTCAGACTGAGGTGTCGAATGGGACTCGGACTGTGACGCCCCACCCGAGCCCACTAACGGGACGTATTCCCACATGCCTGTGAGCATGTCGTAGACTCCCACCTGCCCCACTAAAGCCTGACCTAGGCCGGTGATGAGTTTGAGGGCTTCGGCCGCTTGAGCCACCCCCAGCTGACCGGGAACAACCCCCAGGACTCCGGCCTCGGCGCACGTGGGAACGTCGGTGGGCGCAACCGGGTAGAGGTCGCGGTACGTGGGCCCGTGGGGCATGAACACCGACATTTGCCCGCCGGTTGTCAGCACGGCTGCCCACACGTGCGGAATCCCTAGGTCCCGGCACGCATCGGAGATGATGTAGCGGGTGGCAAAGTTGTCGGCACCGTCAAGGACCACGTCATAATCACGCAGAAGCTGGCGGGCGTTGTCCGCGGTGAGCCGTTCACGGTGCGTCATCACGTGGATGTCTGGGTTCAAGGCCGTTAGGTGCGCAGCCGCGGATTCGACCTTAGGCACGCCAACCGACTCAGTCATGTGGAGCGGCTGGCGGTGCAGGTTCGACGTCTCAACAACGTCGTCATCGATGAGCCCCAACGTGCCCACACCCGCACTGGCCAGGTAAATCGCCGCCGGGGAGCCCAAGCCACCAGCACCGACGACCAGCACCCGAGCCCGCGCTAGAGCCTGTTGCCCGGCCAGGCCCACAACGTTGAGCTGCCGCATGTAACGCCCGCTGACACGGGCCTGTCCTTCAGCCACGCCCGCTGCCATTTCATCCGTCACTGCAAGCCCACCCAGTCGTGTCCACCGGTGTCGTAGTGTTGCTGCTTCCAGATGGGCACGCGCGCTTTGACCTGGTTGACTACGTCTTCGCAGCAGTCGAACGCGGCCTTCCGATGCGCCGCGGCCACCGCAACCACGATCGCCACGTCGCCCACCTGCAACGATCCCACCCGGTGTTCGCACAAAACCCTAGTCCCCGGGTGCGCTTGAGCGACCTCGCCCACCACCTGTGCGAGTACCTTTTCCGCATCCGGGTGGCACGTGTAGTCCAGGCCTACGACGCCACCTCGGCCGGAGTCGTGGTTCCGGATGACTCCGCTGAACTCCACGACCGCCCCGCATTCTGGGGTGACGACCGTGCTGGCCGCGTCGGTCAGGCACGGGTCCCGGGTGATCCGGGTTGCCACCACCGCCGAGGTGGTTACTGGCCGGGCGGGCGCCACCTGCGCGGCCGCGCCCCCGGAAGCCTCCACCGAGCCAGGCGCGTCCAACGCCGACTCTTCACCACCTCGGCCGTGGGTGCGCACATCCGCGATCTGGTCACACGCGTGCGGCACCACAGGCGCGAGCGTGACCATGGCGTCGCGAACAGCCGACCGCGACCCAGGAAGATTGATCACCAGCGTCGACCCTGCGACCCCGGCGATTCCACGACTCAAAGCAGCATGAGGAGTGTGCTCCAGACCCTGCGCGATCAGCGCCTGCTCAATCCCAGGAACCCGGCGCTCAATAAAACGAGCCGTCATCTCGGGTGTCACATCGTCCGGGGTCAGCCCGGTCCCACCCGTCGTGATCACCACGGCAGGCGCGTCACGCAGGATCTGCTCAAGCGCATCGGCAACCGCGTGCCCGTCGCTCACACGCACCGGGTCAGGGGTGGCAAACCCAAGCCCCCGCAACCATTCGGCGAGTTCGGGACCCGTGGTGTCGGTCGCGTCACCGCGAGCAACTGAACTCGACACCACCAGAACATACGCAGCGTCATATTTCCTCATGCGCTTAACACTACCTGCGCTCGCAGATACCCTAGTGAGATGAACGTGTCACTGGGAATGCCGTCGATCCGCGCAGAAAGTGTCGCCGACCGCGCTTCGCACACCCGGGACACCCTGGAGCGCCGGGCGCACGACGCTCCCACCTCGGGCCCACTGGCCGACACCTACGGCCGCACGGGCACTGACCTGCGGGTTTCGCTCACGGACCTGTGCAATCTGCGGTGTACGTACTGCATGCCTGCGTCCGGGATGACATTCCTGCCTAAGGACGCTGTTCTCACCGCCGCCGAGGTGGTTCGGCTTGTCCGTGTCGCAGTAGACGTTCTGGGGGTGCGTGAGCTTCGGCTCACCGGCGGAGAACCGCTGTTGCGTCAAGATCTGTCGCACATAGTTGCGAGTATTCGTGGCAACCACCCGGACCTGCCGATCGCCATGACTACCAACGCGATTGGTCTTGAGAAACACCTGTCCACGCTTCACCAAGCCGGCCTGAACCGCATTAACGTTTCGCTGGACACCGTGGACCCCGCGACTTTTGCTCAACTGTCACGGCGCGCCAAGTTCTCCGAAGTCATGGACGGGCTCAACGCGGCCCTGCGCCTCCGCGACCACACAGCTGGGGATAGCGCTCCATTTGGAGTGAAAATCAACAGCGTGCTCATGCGAGGCGTCAACGACCACCAGGCCGTAGACCTCGCCCAGTTTGGAATCGACCACGGTATCACCGTGCGGTTCATTGAACAGATGCCGCTCGACGCCGACCACGGCTGGACCCGCCAGAACATGGTCACCGCCCACGACATCGCCACCCAGCTACAACAGCGGTGGGAGCTACGACCTCGGGCAGGGCGAGGGAGCGCACCTGCGGAACTCTTTGACCTGGTGGACGCCCGCGGAGTTGCCGGGCAGGTGGGGATCATCGCGTCGGTCACGCGCCCGTTCTGCTCAGCCTGCACGCGCACGCGCATCACGGCAGAAGGCAAGATCCGGTCGTGCCTGTTTTCCCACGAGGAGTTCGACCTGGCAGCGCTACTGCGCTCCGGGGCCAGCGACGACCAGATTGCCCAAGCGTGGCGGCAAGCCATGTGGCTCAAACCCAAGGCTCACGGAATGGGAGAGGCCGGTTTAGATTCGGACGCCTACGAACAGCCCAACAGGTCCATGAGCGCGATTGGAGGATGACATGAGTGAAGGTGCCCAGAATCAGGTGTCAGTTCGCTACTTCGCCGCCGCCCGGGCCGCAACCGGCGTCGAACGGGAAGACGTTACTCTGGACGGTCAGTTGAGTAGCGGCGCAACCCGTGAACAGTTCATTGACTTGCTCGTCTCCCTTCACCCCGAGGTGCCCGCCGGCGAACCGCCACTGTCACGAGTTCTGCCGCAATGTTCGTTCCTGGTTGACGGTGTCGCGTTGACCGACGGCACCGTGGTGCCTGGGAACCATGTCGATGTTCTGCCCCCGTTTGCGGGCGGCTGAGCGCCCGCCGTGCCCGCCGGCGATTGGCGCCTGGAAGCCTCTTCCCCACCAGTACTCGTGAAGAAGAACTCATGGAACTCATGCGTGTTGGCCCGCGTGGCCAGGAAATCCCTGTAGTGAGGCTCAACGGCCGCCACTACGATGTACGGCCTCTCACCAGCGACTTCAACGCTGAGTTCTGGGCGCACGGAGTGAACACCCTGGCCCAAGCTCAAGTCGCAGAATGCGAAGAAATCAGCATTGACGGTCAAAGAATCGGCGCCCCGGTAGCTCAGCCGGGGGCGGTCATCTGTATTGGCACCAACTACGCCGCCCACGCCGCCGAGGCGAACCTCCCCACACCAACCCACCCCGTGGTCTTCCTCAAAACCCCCAACACGGTCGCTGGCCCCTACGATGAGTTGGAACCACCTCGGCGATTTTCTCAACTGGACTGGGAAGTTGAACTTGCCGTGATCATTGGCCAGGTCGCCCACAACCTTGACTCCCCCGAACAGGCGCGGGAGCACATTGCCGCCTACACGGTCGCCAACGACCTGTCCGAACGTGTTTTCCAAACCCAGGAATCCGGCGGGCAATGGTCCAAAGGCAAGTGCTTCCCCGGGGCGCTACCGCTGGGGCCGGTCGCGGTGAGCGCCGACGCATTCGACCCTACGAACGCCCGCTTAACCAGCCACGTGAACGGGGAGCCACGGCAGGATTCCTCCACGGCTGACATGGTTTTTGACGTGTTTCACCTGGTGTATGACCTGTCGCAGTACATGCGACTGGAACCCGGGTACGTGATCGCGACCGGAACGCCGCAGGGTGTCGCCATGTCCGGCCAGTTCCCCTACCTGGAAAGTGGCGATGTCGTCGAAGTCGCCATAGAAGGACTAGGTACACAACGCACACAGATTGGCATAATGGCCCCATGAGCTACGACGACATCACAATTGACTCCCTGATTGAAAAGGGAAGCTTCAAATGGTCTGCCTACCCCGGCACGATTGGCGCCTGGACGGCAGAAATGGACTTTGGGGTAGCGCCAGCGATCCGCGCCACTCTTGAACAGTTGGATGCCAGCGACCTGTACGGCTACTCCACACCTGCGCTCATGCGCGACATGGCACAGGCGACCGCACAGTTCTACAACGACACCTACGGCTGGGACGTCAACCCCGAATGGGTCTCCCCCGTGTCTGACGTGCTCACCGGTATGCAAGCGGTGCTGAGCTTCTACACCGAACCCGGCGCCAAACTGGTGCTGCCCACCCCGGCCTACATGCCGTTCTTGACCATGCCTAAGATTCATGGTCGCGAAATCGTCGAAGTTCCCATGTTGCGGAATGAAGCGGGGGCTGGCGACGCTGAGCGCACGTGGACCATGGACTTCGAGGCGATCGACCGCGCACTGTCCACCGCCGGTGCCGACGGCGGGCCCGGCGGTCTGCTGGTGCTGTGCAACCCGCACAACCCCATTGGTCGCGTCTACACCCGTGGTGAGCTGGAAGAACTGTCCCGCATCGTTGAAAAACACGGGGCCCGCGTGTTCTCAGACGAAATTCACGCACCACTGACCTTCACCGGTCACACCCACGTGCCGTATGCGTCCGTCGACGACGCGGCGGCAAACCACACCGTCACGGTCACCTCGCACTCCAAAAGCTTCAACACCCCCGGACTCAAATGCGCGCAGATCATCTTCTCCAACGAAACCGATTTCGCCACATGGAGCACGCATGGCATGTTCACCGGAAAATCGGCGGCCAACCCCGGACTGCTGGCAGCTGTGGCCGCCTACCGTGACTCGCGAGACTGGCTGGCGGACACCTCGGCGTACTTAGAACGCAACCGCGACGCACTCCCTGGTCTTTTGGAACGCCACCTTCCCAAAGCCGTGTACGAACCGCCGGAGGGCACGTATCTGGCCTGGATTGACCTGAGCGCCTACGATCTGGGCGATGACCTGACGTCCTTCTTTGTGGACCGGGCGCGCGTGTCCATCATCGACGGGGCGCTGTGTGGAAAAGCCGGCCGAGGTTTCATCCGGCTGAACATGGGCACGCCACTTCCGATCCTGGAAGAGATTGTGGAGCGACTGGGCGCGGCTGTCGCTGGCACCCCCGTTGCGCCGGTTGGCTCCGGGGCCGAGGTGGCAGACGGTTCCGGGGCCGGTCAGGCTGGGCACGCTGGGGAGGAATCCGCGTGAGCGAGCCGGTAAGTGCCCACGAAGCCGAGCAGATTCGGAGCAAACTAGACGACGTAGCTGAGCGCGTGCGCGCGGCGAGTGAAGCGTCCCAACACGTCGATCACGTGCAGATCCTGCTGGCCACGAAAACGCAGCCGGCCAGCAAGATTCGGGTCGCGTTGGAGCATGGGTTCACGTTGATTGGTGAGAACCGGGTGCAGGAACTCAACGAGAAATTTGATGATCTGGCGGATATCCCCCACGAAACGCACCTCATTGGCCCGTTACAGCGCAACAAGGTCAACCACACGCTGGGTCAAGCGTCGTGCATTCAGTCGATCGATTCGATGAAGCTCGCCACCAAGATTCACAACCGTTTGGAGCTTCTCGACCAGACAGTTGAAGCGTTTGTGCAGGTCAACACCAGTCGTGAGGACACCAAATCAGGGGTGGCGCCGGAGCAGCTGCGCGAATTGCTCAAGGGGATTGCGCCGTTAGAGCGGATTCGGTTGCGCGGGCTCATGACGATTGGGCTCCCAGGGTCAACCGAGGCCGAGGTGCGCCCGTCGTATGCCGACCTTCGGAACCTCCGCGATACTCACCTTGATTCCGGGCTGCTACCAGAACACGCGACCGAACTGTCCATGGGCATGAGCAACGACTTCGAGCTTGCGATTGCCGAAGGCGCCACCATGGTGCGGGTTGGCTCGAGTGTTTTTGGTGCGCGAGCTTAAGTAGCCGCGAAACGTCGCGAAGCGAGCGAAACTACGCAATATATTGCGCCGTTTCGCTCACTTCGCGCCATCTGGAGTGGCCATCTATGCGGTTTAGTCCTGTGGCAGGCCCTCAGCGTTCTCGTCGACCAGCCCAATGATCGCGGAGCAGTCGAGGTCGCCGTTGCCGTCGTCGATAAGCTGCTGGAGTCGGCTGTAGACCAGTTCAGCTGCTGACAGGGTGACGCCTTGGGTCTTCGCACCATCAAGTGCCAAGCCCACATCCTTGTGCATGAGCATGGTGGAGAACCCGGCCTCGAAGTTGTTGTTTGCAGCAGCCGTGTCGACCACGCCCGGCACTGGGTACCAGGTGCGCAGTGGCCACGAGTCACCCGATGAAACCTTTGCAATGTCGTAGAACACTTCTGGCTTGAGACCAAAGCGCTGTGCCAGAACGGCACCTTCGACAACACCTTGCAGGCTGATTGCCAACAGCATGTTGTTCACAATCTTGGCTGCCTGACCAGCGCCTTCACCGCCTGCGTGGAAAATGTTTCCAGCCATCGGTTCAATGAAGGTCTTAGCGTTTTCAACGTCGACGTCATCCCCACCGAGCATGAACGTCAGAGTTCCGGCAGCCGCACCCGAGACACCACCGGACACTGGTCCATCGACGAACTTGAAGCCACGGTCACGCGCTTCTTTGTGAAGTTCGGTCGCGGTGTCGAAGTCGATCGTGGACGAGTCAACGAGCAACGTCGATGTTGATGCGTTCTCAAAAACTCCACCTTCACCCAGGTATACGGTCTTGGCGTGTTCACCCTTGGGCAACATCGAAAAAACAATGTCTGCGCCTTCAACGGCTTCCGCGATTGATTCCTTGGCCACAACACCGTGACCAGAAGCCGCTTCAACCGCAGCTGGGACAACATCGAACCCGTTGACCGTGTGACCTGCAGCGACCAAGTTCTTGGTCATAGGACCACCCATGCGCCCCAGACCGATCCATCCGATTACTGCCATGATTGCCTCCTTGCAGTGACTTTGTTCTTTTGACGACTACCTTATGCCGTAGGTCACACCCTGAGACTCATCAGGCCGGCGGAACTTGCGCACTACGTGTGTGCGCAAGCGCACGAACAACCTCGACGACCACCTGACGACGCGCCGCTTCATTCCGCACGACCGCCCAGTACTCCATAGGCGCGGAAAACTCGGGAACCACTCGCACCAGGCCTTGAGATGTGAAGTCCGGGAGTAGACCCACACCGATTCCAGCTCGCGTGGCAGCCACGTGCAACCGCACCGAATTCGACCGGAAGTACCCTGCAGGACGTGGAAATCCAGCCGGTGCCCCTTCAAGCCCCTCAACACCCAAGGAGTGCTCCGGATAAAACACAAATCGATGCTGGCTTAAGTCCTCGATCGTTTCAGGAACCCCTCGCTCACGTGCATAGTCCGGGGAGACGTACAGCCCCAACGAATAATTGCCCATCCGTTGCAACTGCGAGTGGGGCGAAGAAGGCTCTCCCACCACGATCTCAACATCGACACCCGACCTGTATTTGCTGGCCCGTTGCGTGGCCGTCACCAGGTCGATCTGCACGTCCGGGTAGGTCTTTTGCAGGGCCATGATCCGATCAAAGCCCCCATAATCCACAAACCCTTCCGGAGCAGCGATCCGGACAACACCGCTCACCCCCGACATTCCACGCACTTTGCCGGCCTCTTCAAGGGCGGTCTCAACGGCCTCGGCCGCGGAAATCAACTGCTCCCCCGCCTGGGTGACTTCCCACCCATCCGGCGAACTTGCCAACACGGGCTCTCCAACCGACTTTTCCAGCGCCGCGATGCGCCTAGAGACAGTGGTGTGATTCACGCCCAGCACTTGAGCAGCAGCCGTGTACTTGCCCAACCGGGCCACAGTCAACAGGGTGAGAAGGTCGTCGGGAGCAATCCGACTGCGAGCGCTGATCATGCACAAAGTTTATCGGCACGGGGGCTCGAACTGTGACCTAGTCAATACCTTCCGCGTGTATGACGTACGTGCCTTGCCGCCTGCTGGGCGCATGTTTAGTGGGTGACTACTGTGCGGCCCAACCCCCGTCAATCGAATGTGCCGAACCGTTGATCACAGCTGCTGCGTCGGAACACAAGAACAGGGCCAAGCGGGCCACTTCTTCTTCAGTTGCCAACCGCTTGACCGCCGAGTGGCCCAAGAACACCTGGTCCAGCACTTCGTCTTCAGAAATGTTTCGCGTGCGCGCTTGGTCTGCGATCTGCTGTTCAACCAGCGGCGTCATGACGTAGCCGGGGTTGATCGCATTGCACGTCACGCCTTTGGGTCCGGCCTCAAGCGCAGTGGTCTTGGTCAGGCCCATGAGGCCATGCTTAGCAGCAACGTACGCGCTCTTGAACGCTGAAGCACGCAAACCGTGAACCGACGACACGTTGACGATCCGACCCCACCCGCGCTCATACATACCGGGGAGCACCGCTTTTGTCAGCACGAACGGAGATTCGAGCATGAGTCGGTTGATCAGGCGCCAATCGTCGAGCGGAAATTCCTCGACCGCGTGGATACGTTGGATACCCGCGTTGTTGATGAGGATGTCCGTGTCGATCCGTGTGCCGTCCAGGGCGTCAGTGTCGCTGAGGTCGACTTCCCACGCCTCGCCTTCGATCGCGCTCGCTACTTCGCGGGCGTCCTCGCCGTTAAGGTCGGCCACCGTCACGTGGGCGCCCGCTGATGCGAGCGCGTGCGCCATGGCTTTCCCCAAGCCCGAGGCGGCCCCCGTGATGAGCGCAGATTTTCCGGTTAGATCTGCGATTGCCTGGCTTCCAGTCATCCGATTCGCACCTCACGGTTCTCCCGGTCTGCGGCGTCAATTTCAGCAAAGTCGACACCTCGGGTTTCACGTGTGAACACCAGTGCCACAATGGAGATTGCGCAAGCGATCAGCAAGTAGACCGCAATCGGTACTGACGATTCGAATTCGCGTAGCAGGAACGTCGCAATGATTGGGGCGAAGGACCCCGCCACAATCGACGTGACCTGGTATCCCGTGGAAACTCCAGAGTTGCGCATGCGGGTAGGGAACATTTCAGCCATGATGGCAGGCTGACCCGCGTACATCAGAGCGTGGAACAGCAGGCCGATCACCAGGGCGATGAAGATGTTGAGTGGTTGCGCCGTGTCGTACAGCGGGAAGGCGAAGAAGCCCCACGTTGCCGTCAGCACGATCCCGATGAAGTACGGAGGTTTACGGCCAAAGATGTCAGCGAGTCGTCCCACGAACGGAACACACACTGCGTGGATCGCGTGGGCGCCCAGGAGCAAGCCCAGGATCTCGTGTGACTTAATGCCCACCTGCGTGCTCAGGTACGTAATCGAGAAGGTCACTACCAGGTAGTAGTGGATGTTCTCCACAAGACGTAGACCCATAGCGCAGAACACTCCGCGAGGGTAGCGCTTGAAAACTTCGAAGAATCCGTAGGACTTGTCTTCGTGGTGGATTTCCTTTTGGGCTTCCTGGAAGATCGGGGCATCCGATACTCGGGTGCGAATGTACCAACCGATCAGAACAATGACCGCGGAGAGCCAGAAACCAATGCGCCAGCCCCATGCGATGAACTGGTCATCAGGAAGAACCGCCGTGAGCACGAACAGAACAGCGGTCGCCAGGAGGTTACCCAGTGGAACCCCAGACTGTGGCCATGAGGACCAGAATCCGCGACTTTCTTTCGGTGAGTGCTCTGCAACAAGGAGAACAGCACCACCCCATTCGCCACCTACGGCAAAACCTTGGACGAAGCGCAAGAGGACCAGAAGGATCGGGGCAATCGCACCAGTCAAGTTGTAGGCGGGCAGGCATCCCATGAGGAACGTCGAAACACCCACCATGATGATCGACAGCTGGAGCAGCTTCTTGCGCCCGTGCTTGTCACCGAAGTGGCCGAACACGATACCGCCGATAGGGCGGGCGATGAAGCCGACTGCGTAGGTTGCAAACGCGAGAAGAATAGGTGTGAGCGGGTCGTCGGCTGGTGGGAACAGAATCTTGTTAAACACCAAGGTTGCGGCCGAGGCGTACAAGAAGAATTCGTACCATTCGACGACGGTACCTGCCATGGATGCGGCAACAACGCGTGAAAGCGTGCTTGTATCGGCCGTCTTTTGAGTAGGCGTGCTCATTGAAACTCCATCACGTCATTGTGCACACGCACATGTTTGTACAGCTGCACATAAAGCTAACCCCACGGGCCATGTGATGTCAGCAACTTCACGCACTACTAATTCGCAGAACCGGTGTGCTTATGTGCGCAGCAAGTTACTTCTTCTGCGCTTTGTTGAGGCGTTCGAGCATTTCGTTGTATGCGCGAAGTTCCGCGTCGCCTGTGCGGTCTTCCGACCTGTCCCGGCGCTTCGCTTCACGTTCGGACTGCTGGTTCCAGTGGACGGCAGCGATGATTGCCATGAGCAGCGTTGGAAGCTCACCGATTCCCCAAGCGATACCGCCACCCAGTTGCTGGTCGTCTATAGCCGAGATCCACTCTTGCCCCATGTTTCCGAACCAGTCACCTTCGATGAGCACCGTGGCGCCCATGATCGAAATACCAAAGAACGCGTGAAACGCCATGGTGATGAGCAGAATGAGGAACGAAATCGCCGGCGGGTAACGCTTTGTTCCCGGGTCAATTCCCACCAGTGCAGCTGCGAACAGATACCCTGCCACCAAGAAGTGGACGATCATGATTTCGTGTCCCACGTGCGTTTTGAGCGCTGGCCACATGAGACCACCCCAGTAAAACACCACCAGGGAGCCCGCAAAGTTGATTGACGCGACAATCGGGTGAGACCAGAACCTCAGATAGCGCGAGTGGATGAGAAGCAAGATCCACTCGCGGAAACCTCGGGACCCATCTTGCCGAGTAGGGGCCGCCCGCATGAGGAGCGTGATTGGCGCGCCCAGAACCATGGGCAGGGGAACCACCATAACCAAGAGCATGTGCTGGATCATGTGTCCAGAGAACAGCACGCGACCGTACACCACCGGACCACCGCACGTGACGTACACCAACAGCGCCATACCGGTAATCCACCAGATCACCCGCATAACGGGCCATTCGCCGCCCTTCTTACGAATCGCCAGATAGCCGCGAATGTACAGGTACGAGGTTCCTACCGCGACGACCAGCCACAGCGGGTCCCACAGCCACTGGGTGAAGTAGTTGGCGTACGTGGGTTCAGGGGGAAGCGACTCATAGGACAGAATTTCCGCCGGCGTGGGAGCGGGCGGCGCTTCCTGAGGAATGGGTGGTTGCGACCGAGCCAGTGCGATCCCGGCTCCCAGCGTTGCTGCCAAAAGCGCCGTTTCAACCAGGAGAAGTCGCCAGAACTCAGCTCGTGCAGATACCTGGTCAGCGGTGGGTTGAGCACCACGCTTTGCGCGAAGCTGAGCTCGCGTGTTGAGCGACTCACCCAAACGCCCAATCACAAACTTCCGGTGCCATAGACCAATCACGGCGACTGCTATGGTGGCGACGGTTTTGGCGATGATGAGCATGCCATAAGGTGTTTGCCAGTCACTCAAGGTCTTCACGCGTAGTACGGCGTTCATGAAACCTGAAAAGCCCACCACAAGAACCGCAGCCAGGGCCAGCTGCGAGTAGCGTTCAACGATGTTGCGCAGATCGGCCCGGTGAATCAGGCGAGGCGCCAAGAGCGCCAACACCAGGATTCCGCCCACCCACATGATGACAGCCAAAAGGTGCAGGCCCAGACTGTTGACAGCCTGCGTGTGCCCGGACGCTCCAACCGTGTGACCCATAAGCGCCAATGGGATGAGGGGGAAGAGCGACAACGCGGTGGCCCATGCAATACCGGCAAAACTCCGAACCGCAAAGATCACGGTGGAAGTGACAGCTGAGGCGAGGACAATCGTGAGCCACAAACGTCCCGAATCCACCTGGCTCACGTACTGGCCCAACTGTGCAGAAAAGTTGCCGGCATACGCTTGCCCACCGGCGGTTGAGACATAGGTCAGCACCAACACCGCAACACCGGCCAAGGTCCACACGACGGATGCCACCTGGGCGATCTGCACAGACCCCAACCAAACCGGGTCGAGGTTGTCGTCGCCTGTCGCACCCCCCTTGCGATCACGGGTTATGGCGTCGGTGCGAGGGAAGACCATGGAGGCCATGATGAGGCTGGCCACGGTCAGCGTCATGGCGGAGTTAAACACGAACTTGGCAACCGGCAGACCAAGCCTGGCTAACGGTCCAGCATCACCGATGAGGGTGGGTGCCCACGCACCGGTAAGAACCATCGCGGCCGCCCCACCCAGTAGTCCGCATACCACGTAAATGGGCATGACCCACGTGCGTACGCCCTTTCCCGAGGCGGTCGCGGTGGTTTTCGTGTCAGTCCGGGTGGTCAGTGTTGTCATTCAGAAAGTGCTGCCGTTGAGTCAGAGGTGATCGTTAATTGAACGTGTAGTCGAGGCGACGGTCGTCCAGCGCGGGAAAGCGTTCGCGGCGGGTCGCAGTCGCGTCGAGGTCAATGGTTGCGGTGATGATGGTCTGTGCTTCGCCTGCTTCTGCCAGCGGTAGGCCAGCAGCGTCGAGAATCACCGAATGTCCGCCCATCTGCGTGCCACCGTGGTACCCGGCGGTGTTGACCGCGACGATGGGGAACAGGTTTTCAATGGATCGGGCGCGCAAGAGTGCAGACCATTCGCGCACGCGGGGTGCCGGCCATGCAGCCGGGATGATGAGGCCTTCTGCGCCCTGTGCGACCATTTGGCGGAACAGTTCTGGGAACCGCAGATCGTAGCACGTGGCAAGTGCGAATTTGGTTTCCCGGCCGTCGATGTTGAGCGTGGGAATCACGATCTCGGTTCCGGGTTGCAAGAGTTTAGGTTCCCCGGATCCGAATCCGAATCGGTGGATCTTGCGGTAAGTCGCCTGGATCTGCCCGTCAGGGTTGATAACGACCGAGGTGTTCCACAGTCCGCGTTCGTCATCAGGAAGCACCGGGAGAGCTTTGACGTCATAGTTAGCTTCTTTGAGCCGGTCCAGCGCGTCAGGGCTTGCTTCGATAATGGATCCGGCGTGTACGTATGCGCCCACTGAGCGCGCTGCGTGGGCGATCCGTTCGATCACTGGGCCGTCAACCGCTTGAGCGGCCTTGCCCCATTTGGTGTAGTCGAAACCTGTGGGCGCCCACAGTTCCGGAAGAACGATCAAATCAGCTTCACGTTGGGATTCCACCGCCTGGGCGGCGCGCACAACGCGATCCTCGAGGCTTTCACTGTCCGAATAACCGAGCTGAATAGCAGATACACGCATGCATACCAGGATACCGCGCCCGGTTTTGGCAGAGCCAGGCGGCGCAGGCACGCCCCCAGCAACCACCTCGGCCGGAAACAAAAGTTGCTCCCCACCAACAGGCGGGGAGCAACTCAACACAAAACCGTGGAGGTTTACATATCAGGGCTTGCCAGCAGCAGCCTTGAGCTTGGAGCCAGCCGACAGCTTAACGGAGTAGCCAGCTGCGATCTGGATTTCTTCACCGGTCTGTGGGTTACGACCCTTGCGAGCTGCACGTTCGGTGCGCTCAACGGAGAGCCAGCCAGGAACGGTGAGCTTTTCACCCTTGGAAACAACGTCTGCGAACGAGTCGAAAACGCCGTCGAGGACGTCAGAAACCTGCTTCTGGGTGAGGCCAGTCTTTTCTGCTACTTCAGCTACGAGTTCGCTGCGGTTCTTAGCCATGTAAGTGTTCTCCTCTTATAGGACGGTTAATCGGCTTCTCCGATAGTAACGGAGTTCAGACTACCAGCTCGACTTAGTAACACCAGGGAGTTCGCCTCGGTGTGCCATCTCGCGGAAGCGAACACGGCTGAGACCGAACTTACGCAGGTAACCGCGTGGACGACCGTCTACCTGGTCGCGGTTGCGCAAACGCACTGGTGAGGCATCGCGAGGAAGCTTCTGGAGACCCAGGCGTGCTTCTTCGCGCTGTTCGTCTGTGGAGTCGGGGCTGACCAGCTGACGCTTCAGTTCAGCGCGGCGCTCCGCGTAGCGCTCGACGATTTCGAGGCGCTGCTTATTACGAGCGATCTTTGACTTCTTAGCCATGAATTAGCGCTCCTCTCGGAAATCGACGTGCTTGCGGACCACTGGGTCGTACTTCTTGATGACGAGACGGTCGGGCGTGTTGCGACGGTTCTTGCGCGTCACGTAGGTGTAACCCGTGCCAGCGGTTGACTTGAGCTTGATGATTGGGCGTACGTCCTGTGCTTTTGCCATTAGAGCTTCACTCCCTTGGCCAAGAGTTCAGTGACAACCGCGTCAATTCCGCGGCGGTCGATGATTTTGATTCCGCGTGCGGACACGGTCAAGGTGACGTTGCGACGCAGGGACGGTACGTAGTACTTCTTCTTCTGAATGTTCGGATCAAACCGGCGCTTGGTGCGGCGGTTCGAGTGGGACACATTGTGTCCAAAACCGGGGGTGGTCCCGGTTACCTGGCAGACAGCTGCCATGTCTCTCCTCCAGTTCACTAATTAGACATCAGGTTCACCGGGCCGAATCCTTCACGCGAAAGCATGACTATGGTTTCTTGCGGTGATGTGTATGCCCGGTGAGGGCCGTGTTTAAGCAAGTTGGATGGCTCGCTTAAAACAGATGTCACACCAGCGGGGAAAAGCTGATGGCCTGTGAGAGAGGGCCGAGCTCGTTGTTCGCCGTGTGAGCACAGTTGACCATTGGTCAACACAACAGTCATTCATAATAAGTGGAAAGCCACATACCCCGCAAATTCACTGCTGACAACTAGACACGCCACGGGTTTGGTTCGTTGGAACGGGCTTCACCTGCGACACACTCCTATTACTGGCCGGTAGTTGCTCATTGCCCCGGGGCGTGCGAAGGTTGAAAGCATGCACAACGGTGACGGCTCACGGCCTCGGATCCGTCCAGCAGTCAGCAATCGCTTCGACAACTCGTCCTACTACGAGTACCTCGAAAAGCAGACCGCGCACTCGGATCAACGGGCCCAACCTGCTCAGCACAGGCAGGTCGCACAACCGTCCCAGAACTCACAGCAACGACCCGTCCCACACCCGCAGAATCAGCAGCAGGGGCCATCACACGGCCAGCCGGAGCCGGGCAATCAACAGCAACCACCTCGGCGATCTAAGACCCTTATGTGGCTCACTGGCATCGCAATACTTGCGATCGTCGCGCTTGTTGTCACGGTGGGTTTCGTGCTCATGGGCCCAAACAAAGGTGTGGAGCCCACAGCACCTCGGTCAGCCCGCGCCACAGAGCCAAGTGACACGGCAAGCTCTTCCCAAGAAACCGCGTCCCCCAACGAACAAGCCAAGAGCGAGCTCGAAACAATTGTCGCTGATAGCGAAGCTGAGCTGAGCAAGCTTGAAGAGAAGTGGGTCATACAGTTGTCCGCCAAACGCCCCGGTGAGGGCACCGGTGACGACGAGTGGAATTACGCAAAGATTCTGCAGGAGTACCGCGACAACGAAAAGCAGTACGGCAAAGTCGCCATGCTGAAAAGTGAAAAATGGTCGTCGTTCCGAGTCAAGGATTTTTGGGTGACGGTCATTCCCACCGGGTACGACTCCCCCGAACCAGCGTTGAAGCAGTGCGAGGAGTTCAAGCTCGACCGCGATAACTGCTTCGCTAAGCGTCTCAGCCACACTAAAGGCCCAGACGGCTCCACCAAACTGCGCGAATAGACGCTTGCCGGCCGTGCAGACACACATAGACGCCTGCCGGCTAGAAACGAACAAACACATGTGGGCCACGGGAATCAATCCCGCGGCCCACACACGTAGTTAGCAGAGTCGCCCCAGCAAGAGCGACTCTGGCGCGCTCTTACACCATCAGAAGCGTGGGGTCTTCCATGACGCGAGCTACGTCGGCCAAGAACTTCGAAATCACTTCGCCGTCGACAACGCGGTGGTCGGCGGAAACAGCCAGCGTGGTGATCTCGCGTGGCACGATGTCGTCGCCCACAACCCATGGGCGCTTGCGGACCTGACCAAAGGCCAGGATCGCTGCTTCACCCGGGTTGATGATAGGAGTTCCGGTATCGATTCCGAACACCCCAATGTTGGTGATCGAAATGGTTCCACCCGCCTGAGCTGCCGGCGTGGTCTTCCCAGCCCGCGCGGTGCGGGTGAGCTCGCCCAGTTCGGTAGCCAGCTGGCTCAGTCCCATGGCGTGCGCGTTCTTAATGTTTGGCACGATGAGTCCGCGTGGCGTGGCTGCCGCAATGCCCAGGTTCACGTACTTCTTGACCACGATCGAGTCACCGTCAAGAGCCGAGTTGATCCGCGGGTTGCGTGCAACAGCCCAGCACACGGCCTTGGACAGGATGAGCAGTGGCGAGACCTTGACGCCTTCGCCCAGGGTTTCGTTGGCCTTGAACTTCCGCACCAGGTTCATGGTTTCGGTGACGTCCACGTCCACAAATTCGGTGACGTGCGGAGCGGTGAACGCGGAGTCGACCATGGCCTGGGCCATGAACTTAACGACTCCCTTGAACGGGATGCGTTCTTCCGTGCCGTCCAAAGCGCCACTTCCAACCGGGGCAGCTGCCTGGGCTGGGCTTTCTGTGGCTCCCTGCGCCGAGGTGGTTCCATGGTTGAGGACGTCATCGCGAGTGATCTGACCGTTGGGTCCAGTTGGCGTGACGTCGCCCAGGTCGATTCCCCGGTCCTTTGCCAGTTTGCGCACCGGCGGTTTGGCCAGCGGCTTGTCCGGTGTTGAGGTGCGGGTCTCCGCGGGCGCGCTTGGGGTGGCTGCGGGTACCTCCGGTGCTGGCGCCGGGGTTGCTGGCGCCGCCGAGGTGGTCGCAGCTGGTGCTGCACCTCCCTTGCGTGGGCGTCGCTTCGTAGAGCTGGCTTTGGTTCCGTACCCCACGAGGTTGGGGCCACTTTCCTCATCGCCAGCGGACTGGGTTTGGTCGACATCCTTGGCGGTGTCGGGGGTTGCTGCCCCCTGGGCTCCACCGAAGCGGATGATGGGCGTGCCCACTTCCACGGTTTCGCCTTCTTCCACCAGGATCGCTTCAATGGTGCCGGCCTGTGGGCTGGGGAGTTCGACAAGCGATTTGGCGGTTTCGATTTCAACCAAGATTTGGTTGACGGTCACAGTGTCGCCAGGGGCTACTTTCCACGAAACGATGTCAGCTTCAGTGAGCCCTTCTCCGACGTCGGGAAGGTTAAATTCGTTAGACATGTAGTCCTCTCAGTATGCGAGGGCGCGGTCCACGCCATCCAGGATGCGGTCGAGGTCAGGGAGGTAGTGCTCTTCGAGCTTGGAGCCGGGGTATGGAGTGTGGAATCCACCTACGCGGATGACGGGTGCTTCCAGGTTGTAGAAGCATCGTTCGGTGATGCGGGCGGCAATTTCTGACCCCAGTCCCAGGAACACAGGTGCTTCATGGGCGACAACCAGGCGTCCGGTGCGCTTGACGGAGTCTTCGATCACTGAGAAGTCGATGGGGTTAAGACCACGCAGGTCAATGACTTCGAGTGATTTACCTTCTTCTTCCGCTGCTGTGGCCACGTCCATTGCGGTGGGCACAAGAGGACCGTAGGTGACCAGCGTGAGGTCGTTTCCTGGGCGCACAACCTGCGCACTGTATGGGTCCAGACCACGGTTTGCTTCGTCCACATCGCCACGCAACCAGTAACGGCGCTTGGGTTCGAAGTACATGACCGGGTCGGGGCTGTGGATCGCTTCTTGGATCATCCAGAAAGCGTCGTGCGCGTTAGACGGGCTCATGATCTTGAGTCCTGCGTGGTGCGCAAAAACAGCTTCTGGGCTTTCCGAGTGGTGCTCAGGGGATCCGATTCCACCGCCATAAGGCACGCGGATGACAACAGGCAGGTTTTCTGCGCCACGGGTGCGGGCGTGCATCTTTGCCAACTGGGTGACGATCTGGTCGTACGCAGGGAAGATGAACGCGTCGAACTGGATTTCCACTACGGGGCGGAAGCCACGCTTGGCCATCCCGATTGCCGAACCCACGATCCCGGATTCAGCCAGTGGAGCGTCAATGACGCGGTGCTCACCAAAGTCTTTTTGCAGACCTTCAGTCACACGGAAAACTCCCCCGAGCTTTCCAATGTCTTCACCGATCAGCACAACTTTGGGGTCGTCTTCCATGGCCTTGCGCAGACCGGCGGTAATGCCTTTTGAAAGGGGCATTGTTGTCATCGTTAGTTGTCCCCTTCTACGTCTTCAAACGAGGCCAGGTATTCCTTGTATTCGCGCTGCTCTTCTTCGATCATCGGGTGTGGTTCCACGAAAACCGAGTCGAAGATCTCATCGACCGGTGGTGGTGCCATGTTGACGCACGCGCTTCGGATGCGTTCTGCCAAGGCATCGGCTTCGTCGTCGATTGCAGTGAAGAATGCCGCGTCTACATCGTTGGTGTTTTCCAAGTACTTACGCACACGCAGGATTGGATCCTTGGGCTTCCATGCGTCGACCTCGGCGGAGTCGCGGTACTTGGTTGGGTCGTCGGCGGTGGTGTGTGCGCCCATGCGGTACGTGTATGCCTCGATGAGCATGGGGCCCTGTCCTGAACGGATGCGGTCGGCGTATGCGCGGCACACGGAGTACACGGCCAAGATGTCGTTTCCATCCACGCGTACACCTGGCACACCAAATCCCTGACCACGGGTGTATAGAGGGACCGAGGTCTGCACCGTGTTGGGTTCGGAAATGGCCCACTGGTTGTTCTGGACATAGAAGAGGACTGGCGACCGGAAGGCACCCGCAAAGGTCAGTGCTTCAGAGACGTCACCCTGACTGGTGGCACCGTCACCACAGCAGGCCACGGCGATGGTGTCGCGGTCCATGTCACCGGTTCCAACTGCGCCGTCCATTTGCACACCCATGGCGTAACCGGTCGCGTGCATGACCTGTGAACCGATCACGATCGTGTACACGTTGAAGTTGTTGTCCTTGGGATCCCAGCCGGAGTGGTTCTGTCCGCGGAAGATTCCCAACAGCGTTTCTGGTGCGACACCTCGGCACCATGCGACACCGTGTTCGCGGTAGGTGGGGAAGACATAGTCTTGTGGGCGCAGTGCGCGTCCCAGTCCGATCTGCGCGGCTTCCTGACCCAACAGTGGCACCCACAAGCCCAGCTGGCCTTGGCGCTGGAGGGCGTTGCCTTCGGCGTCAACGCGACGGATCAGCACCATGTCGCGGTAGAAGCCTTTGAGGTCGTCAACGGTGAGTTCGTGAGCGTATGCGTCGAAATCGCTGTTGGGTACGCGAGTTCCGTCGGGCGTCAACATCTGGACTACATCGTCCACACCCATTGTTGGATTAGACGTCGATGTCATGCCTTCTCCTTAGCGTCAGGGCTGGGTCTTGGGTTAAGTCAGCCAAACGAGGTGGACTATGCTGCTTGTGGCGCGCAAGTCCAAAGTGAGCTATTTCATAAGGTGATACATAATCTAACGGAAAGTTGTGTTTCACACCACTCTACGGACGGGTTCCTTCATATTGGTGTGACTCTGTTACAGTCCCGGCAAAAAATTCACCTCGTTTGCGTTTGAACGCTTGCACATCTGGGTCGTTTTCGATCCCTGCAATGGCCTCCGCATAAACGTCACCGCTGTGTGCGTCTTGGGCTTGCTGGCCGGTCCCGAGGTGGGGCGAAGTGGTCACGGTCGTCCAGTTGTGCTGGTCAGGGTTCTTCCGCCCATCGAGTTGGGGAACCAGGTCGTGGTCATGTTCGATCGACAGCACTTCCACACTGTCGGGAACCCTGTAATCCGACACAGGGGACCCCACGGTCACAACTGTGGTGACGTTGTATTTTGAAGCGAACTCAGCGTCATCCGCCAGTGACATCGCGACGATCCCTCCCTGGGAGTACCCCACCAGCATGATCTCGGTGGAACCGTCTACACCAGCGTCTTCAAGTGCTTGGCGAACAACCTTTCGCATGGCGGAATCCTTGCCCGCGATGGTTTCCAGGTTCGTTTGCATATCGGTTCCGTTTCCGCTTCCAACCGACCAGTCCGTTGTCGCCGGAACGTACACCACCACACGTTCAACACCATCAGCGCCACGGACCTTGTCGACCCGGACTCGGCCATTGTCACGGCCGGAATGCACTGAGCGTTGACGCGCATATAGTTCGCTCAAATTCGTGGGATGAACCTGCCTCGCAAGCGACTGCTCGACCTTGGTTACCGTGACGCTAGAGTCAAACACGCCCACCGTGTATCCCGTGTTCACCATCATTGTGGTGACTTGTTCGGATGAGTGCGGTGCGCGAAACACGTTTTGGACGCCGGGCGGAAGTCCCAGAAACCCTCCCACGAATCCGGGAATCACATATTCAATGACAGGACGGCTCACTTCAGGGTGCGTAAACGCCTGTTGTGTGAGGTTTTGTATTCCGCGTTGTGCCAGAGCAAAGGCGGACTGACCAATCGCCCGCGTCAACACGAAGTCAGGGCCCTCGGCGCGCACGACTCTGCGAGCTACATTCATTTGAAGGTCAAGTGCGAGAACAGGAACATACGCTACTGCCGCGAATGGCGTGAGCATAACAAGAGCTGTTCTCGCCACATGCCCCGCGATATTCCCCACGGCAGTCAAGGCGTCATCAATGATGCGTTCGCTGGCCCTCTGGGCTTGGCGGTACGCCATGACACTGGCTCGCAGCGCAATTGCGGTCGCTTCTAGCCGTGTAGCGCTCGCCCCCACGAACACCGTAAATTCGCTCACACTCTTACGCACTTCAAACCAGGTGGGAGCAGACGCAATGACACTAACCCCCAGTTCAAGGTCCCCCTGAGACACCAGCGACCGCGTCCCTACAAGCGCGAACTCACGCGCCAAACGCTCCAGTTCGTCCGCTTTCCTCTCCATGTCATCGAGGTGGGCGCTCACACCTCGTGCCCCGCCGCTCATCACGCACTCGCATGGTTCACGGTGTCGACGTACATTCCCACGTTGCGCATGTGAGCGCGCACAGCGGTTTCAACTGAACGTTGCAGACTTGGAGCCTGACCGGTCACCGCTAACGGGGCATCGGACCACGGAAGCTTCTGACCGGCTCGTTCCAGAACCGCCGGCCCAGGACGGATCAGACCCGTGATGTTCATATGTCCCTGAGGCGCGACGTTTTCAGAACACAGGACGGGAAAGTACGCAGGCTGAATCACGTAGCCCACCACCAAGCGACGTTTCTCCACACATTCGGGACAGTCATCACCGGCGTACTGCATGAGCGCCACACATGTCGGGCCGGCCATATACGCGCAGCACCTGATGTCATGTTCACCTGTGAACCGCACATGAGCGACGATTTCGGCTACATTCATGACACCCAAGAACGCGTGAACCACGTACTGATGGAACTCGCGCGGACCGTCACTTTTAGGGTCCTGGGGTCGCATCGACTCCGGCCAGCAGCGCGTCAACTCATCTGAAAAGTCACCCAAAACATCTGTGTTGATTCCTACGATCATCTGCCCAGCACCACCTTCGACACCGTTTCAACGGCTTGTCCGTGAACGGCAAGCGCATGACTCACGTTTTCCGCAAGGTTTGCCGCCGTGTGAAAGTCTGTTGCCCGCGCTTCCACGTCACGTTTAAAGGCGTCAGCTGAAATCGAGTGCCACGCGATCCCTTGAAGGCTGCTGGTCTGATGAGCGTGTGTGCGCAAAGTGTCTGCGATGTACATCCATTCCTTGATCGCAGTTTCAAATGAAGTATCCATGCAAAACAGAATCCGCCTGCACGCCCAAGAGCACCACCGCACAATTACCGCCTGTGGAAAACCCCCACCCATCCACAGACTGAGGGCCACCCACACGCTCGCCCAGGAACGACCTCGGCGGGACAAAACCCCACCTCACCCCACCGACCCTGGCGCTCCCCTGCCCAGTCCACAGGAACGCGCCACCGCAACACCGCACAATCCACACGCGACTGGCCACTCAAGAGCCATGAAACAATGGCGGTATGACTCGTGTGACACTTGCAGATCTCGAACCCGCAATCGCTCTGGGCCCACTCGATGGCCGTTACCGTGGCGACGCCGCCCCACTCGTTGACTACCTGTCAGAAGCAGCCCTGAACCGCAACCGAATTCACGTCGAAGTTGAGTGGTTCATCCACTTGCTCGAATCCAACGTGTTCGAAGGTGTCCGCACACTCCACGACGACGAAAAACGCCAATTGCGCGGGCTCGTCGAAACGTTCGACCACACCACAATTTCGCAGTTGGCGGCCTTTGAAGCGGTCACGGTACACGACGTCAAAGCCGTCGAATACCTCATCAAGGAATGGCTGTCGCAGATCGGCGCCGACGACCTGAGTGAACTCGTCCACTTCTGCTGCACATCAGAAGACATCAACAACCTGTCCTACGCCGTGGGCCTCAAAGGCGCTATCGACGACGTGTGGCTGCCACGCGCTCGCGCCCTGATCGACACGCTGGCCCAGATGGCTGAAGACCTGGCTGACACCCCCATGCTCAGCCACACCCACGGTCAGCCTGCAACCCCGTCCACGATGGGTAAAGAGTTCGCCGTGTTTGTTCACCGCCTGGCCCGCCAGTACCGTCGCATCGAAAACACTGAATACTTGGGCAAGATCAACGGGGCTACCGGAACATATGCGGCGCACACGGTGGCCGCTCCCGGCGTTGACTGGCCACACATTGCGCAGACGTTTGTCGAAAAGCTGGGCCTGACCTTCAACCCGTTGACCACCCAGATCGAATCCCACGACTTCCAGGCGGAGCTCTACGCTGACCTGGCGCGATTCAACCGGATCGCGCATAACCTTGCCACGGACATGTGGACGTACATTTCGATGAACTACTTCATCCAGATTCCCGTCGAAGGGGCCACTGGTTCGTCCACGATGCCGCACAAGGTCAACCCCATTCGTTTTGAAAACGCGGAAGCGAACTTGGAGCTCAGTTGCGCGCTTCTTGACTCGCTGGGATCCACGCTTGTCACCAGCCGGTTGCAGCGCGACCTCACCGACTCCACCACGCAGCGCAACATCGGTGTGGCGTTTGGCCACTCGGTGCTGGCCCTGAACAACCTGGTCAAGGGCTTGGGGCGCCTCTCAATCAACACTGACGCGCTCAACGCCGACCTCGACTCCAACTGGGAAGTCTTGGCTGAGCCCATCCAGTCAGTCATGCGCGCGGCGTACCTCCAGGGTGTCCCCGGTATGGACAACCCGTACGAGAAGCTTAAGGAGCTGACCCGCGGTCACCGCATTACGCCGGAGCAGATGCGTCAGTTCGTCACAGATCTGGGCCTTCCGGCGCACCTTGAAGAAGCGCTGGTTCAGTTGACGCCTGCAACGTACACGGGTGTTGCTGCTGACCTTGCCCGCGCCGAGGTCGCTGCCTGGCGCGCGTGACCGTCGGGTACCACCCGGGGGTGTCGGAAACTCCCGAGGCGGCGCCCCGGATAATCAGCCTGGTCTACTCTTCGTCGTCCGGCAGGGTGTATTCCAACACCGGCCGGCCGGCGGAGCCGTACCGGGGCTGACGTTTCAGAATTTCGGCGTCGGCCATCGCTTCTAAGTACCTGCGAGCGGTCACGCGAGATACCCCCATAAGATCGCCCGCCTCGGCCGCGGAAAAAGCCCGCCCTCCCTTCATCGCAGCGAGGACGGCGTGCTGGATATCAGCGGGAACCTTCTTGGCCAGCCGAGCCTTGGGCTTGCTTGTAAATGAGGACATGAGGGCGTCAATGTCTTGTTGTGACGCTTCTTCTGGTGAGTCTTCCAGTGAGCGTCGGTACGCAACATAAGCTTCCAGTTTGGCCTGGAAAACCGGGAACGTGAACGGTTTGACAATGTACTGGAATACGCCCAGGCTCTTCGCGTTGTGGACCACGTTGACTTCGCGTGATGCGGTCACTGCAATCGCATCGACGTTGACGCGGTGTGTGCGGAATGCTCGCAACAGCTGGATTCCATGGCCGTCACCCAGGTTCATGTCCAGGAGAATCAGGTCGATTGCTTTCGCGTCGATTGTGGGAACCTGGCCCAGCATGACAGCCAGCGCCTGGCTGGCATTTTTAGCAATACCCACGACGTAGAAGTCATCTAGTCGACTCACATAGTTCGCGTGTGCCCGCCCGGCGATGGCTTCGTCCTCAACGACAAGTACGCCAAACTTTTGTTCACTACTATGCGACATCAGTTCCTACACTTCACACAACCAGTTGTTCTTGTTTCGAACTATAGCCAACGGTCGTATTAAAGTCTGCCATTTTGTGTGGCAAGGGCGACACATCTGATCATCAACCGGTCACATCTGACTCGCTGGGTAACCACACGGAAAACTCGGCGCCGCGTAGTTCACCGTGCTCTGCTTCGTCGCCAAGTCCTCCGTCTACGTCGATTGCGCCACCCAGCCGTTTGACGGCCTGGACCACAATGTCGAGACCCACTCCACGCGATCCATCGCTTTTGGCCCCCTGCCCCGTGTCCTGTTCAACGCCATGGTGCTTGGTTGACCAGCCGCGTTCAAAAATTTGGTCCACGGCCTCGTCGGGGATTCCGGGTCCGTCATCGCGTACGGTCACAATGTATCCCGAGGCGGAAGACCCTGACATGGTAAGTTCCACCTGCTTGCGTTCGGCTGGAATATCGGGCCGACTTACCGCGTCGAAAGCGTTGTCGAGCAAGTTACCAATGACCGTGACCAAGTCGCGTTCATCACCGGGGATTCGGCTGTCCAGATTGGACGCGTCGACGTGGAGGTCAATGTTATCTTCTTTGGCCTGAGCAAGCTTGGTGTACACAAGTGCCGCAAGAACAGGCTGGTTAAACCCGCCCAGCAAATCTTCCGGTGCGGTCGAGGTGTGAGCGACAGCCTGGGTAGCGAACTCAAGTGCTTCTTCCGGGCTTCCCGTCTCGATGAGGGACGCAATGATGTGCATCCGGTTGGCAAATTCGTGCGTCTGCGAGCGCAATGAGTCTGAGAACGATCGAATGGACACCAGCTCACCAGTGAGTTTGCGCAGTTCAGTGTGGTCACGCACCGTGACCACCCACGTGTCAACGTCCAGTTCTTCTTGCATGTGTTCTCGGGCCGGCTGCTGATTGACCAAGAGCACCCGGTTTGAGGTGTAGTGGATTTCATCGCGTACAAACCGGCCGGAGGCAATCAAGCTACGAAGCGTTTCAGGCACGGGCAACTGGTCGAACTGGATAGACGTCTCGCTTTCCGGTAGCCCCAAAAGCTCGCGCGCCGGGTCGTTATACAGAACGATCCCCTCGTTACGGTCAACCAACAGCAACCCGTCATTCACTGCTTCAAGAACGGACCTGTAATACGCAATCAGGCGCGCCAGCTCAGTTGTTCCATAGTCTCCGGTGACGCGTTTAAGGCCGCGTGACGTCAACCAAATCGCAGCGGTGCCCAACACGAAGGTGAACGCGCCACTGGCAATCAGCAGGTTCCCAACAGGTTGGAAACTTGCCCGCACCGTTGACCTGTCGATCCCGGCCACAATCACTGCACGCTTGTAGCCCGGCGGGGTAGGTTTGACCGGCACCAGCGTGTAAAGCGTTCCACCGCGATCATTGGCCAAATACACCGTAGCGGTGTGCCCGTCTTCCACTTGTTTAACAGTGCTGGGGGAAAAATTGGGCAGATCGTCCAAATTGTCACCGGTGGGTGATTGGGTTCCAATCCGTTGAACATTCTCGTCCCCCACCACGTCTTTGGGGTCGCTGACGCTGAGCTTGCCGCTTTCAAGTTCGTTAAGCGGAACAGATACCAACAGATCAAGCTCGTTAAGTCGCTTAAACTCCGACAGGGTTCCCGAAAGCCGGGCGCGCCCCATACCGTGCAGATCGGCGGTAGTGGCGACGACCTCGGCGGTGGCAATCACGCGCTCCTCTTCGTCATGTGAATGCCGGTCCGAAAAGAAGATATACAGCACCGTGGAGATGACGATCACGATCCCCAGAAGCAAAACGGACGACGCCACCAGGATTCGCCCAGCGACACCCATGGGCAACCAGCCCGTTTTTTGCGTGGTGCTCACGCGTTCCCCTGCATGGTTTTTGCGAGCACGCGTGACATCGGAACCACAGAAACAAGGGACATAAGAACCACCAGAATCGAGCTCATCGCCATCGCTTGACCCGCGAGCATGGGGTCAAGTTTTCCGAACATAGCGAATGGGATCATGACCAGGTTATAGCTAAATGCCCAGAACAGGTTGACTTTGATGAGTGCAACGCCCATGCGGGCTAAGCGGATCGCGGCGGGAATGGCGGCGGGGTCTGAACGGGTGAGGGTGACGTCCGAGGCGGCAATCGCCGCGTCTGTCCCCTCGCCCATGGCTACCCCCAAGTTGGCCTGGGCTAACGCGGCTGCGTCGTTGACTCCGTCGCCCACCATGGCCACGTGCTCACCGGACTTTTGTAGCTGATCAATGTGGTCGAGCTTGTGCTCAGGCCGAACGTCCGCGATCACCGTGTCAATGCCCAGTTCGTTGGCGACGGCGTTGGCGGGTCCGGGGGCGTCGCCAGTGAGCATCACGGTTTTCAGCCCCAACTTGTGCAGGCTGGCAATCGCGTGAGCTGAACTGTCCTTGATGGTGTCGGCCACGTCGACAACACCCGCGTATTTCCCGTCGATAGCAACTGCCACTCTCGTGGTGTCGCTTGGCAGAATCTGCGCGCCGGTTTCTTCACTCACAAGTTGCGGGCGGGCCACCAAAACGGAGTGCCCGTCCACCGTGGCGCGCACTCCCCCACCCGGGATGCTGGTGAAGTCGGTGACGTCGAGTTCTTCCGTGCTGCCTTCGGCCAGCGCACGCGCAATGGGGTGTTCGCTGTTGCGTTCAGCGTTCGCGGCAAGAGTGAGCTCACGCTCGCTGAGGTCGTGGCTGACGACCTGCATGTGTCCCCGTGTGAGCGTGCCGGTTTTGTCGAGCACGACGGTGGTCACTTTGCGTGCGTGTTCCATAACCTCTGGCCCAGAGACCACGATTCCGTTTTCAGATCCCAGCTGAGAAACGGTGACGACCGCAATAGGGGTTGCCAATCCCAAAGCACACGGGCAAGCAACGACCAGGACGGCGATCATGGCGTAGAGGCCACCCGTCCAGTCGCCTTTGACTCCCCACACCATGAGCGTGAGGAGGGCAATGACGATGACGACGGGGACGAAAATTCCGGAGATTTTGTCGGCCAACCGTTGCATGGCCGGTTTGCTGGTTTGAGCGCGGGATACCAGCTTGGCGATGTGGGCAAAGGCCGTGTCCTCTCCCACACGGGTTGCACGCACAACCATGGATCCAGTGGTGTTGATTGTTGCACCGGTGACGGTGGACCCCGGACCTACGTCAACCGGAGTGGGCTCACCTGTCAGGGCGGATTCGTCGACTGCGGATTCGCCACGGATCACTTCACCGTCAGTGGCAATCGTTTCGCCTGGACGCACGCGGAACTCGTCACCCACGCTGAGCTTTTCTACCGGGACCTTCCATTCACGGCCGTCACGAATCACGTTCGCGGAGCTCGCTCCCAGCTCAAGCATCTCTTTGAGCGCGCGCGTGGCGCGGTTCTTCGCGCCTTCTTCAATGAGGCGTCCCAGCGTGATGAACACGATGATGGCGACCGCAGATTCAAACCACACGTATTCGTGGGGTGAAATCGCAAAACCCTGAGTACTCACTGCCCGAATAAGCCGATAGAACGAATATCCGCAGGCTGCCCATACACCCAAGGTGATGAGCGTATCCATGGTCCCTAAACCACCTCGGGCGGCTTTATACGCAGCCACATAGTATGGCCAACCGCCCCACGTAATGATGGGCAGGGCGAGCGCAAGAACCACCCACTGCCAACCAGGGAAGTGGACGAACATCGAAATAACGACCACGGGGATACCCAGGATAAAGCCCACGAGTAACCGGGGCCTGAAACCTCGGGGGTCAGGGTTGTCCGGGACTGGATCGACTGGGTTGTGAACCGTGGCTGAATATCCAGCTTTTTCGACAGTTGCGAGGAGCAGGTCGTTGGGAACCTCCGGATCGACTTCCACCAGAGCAGAGTTCAGAGGCAGGTTGACGGTAGCCTGAACCCCGTCGAGTTTATTGAGTTTCT
>ERZ1031273.187-NODE-187-length-32656-cov-40.330726_pt1 | contig 32656 bp, 45 predicted proteins | sample MGYA00516575_ERZ1031273 | MGnify/ENA primary metagenome ERZ1031273 (study PRJEB33718, sample SAMN03159816) | human skin metagenome | collected 2014-02-25 | study: EMG produced TPA metagenomics assembly of the PRJNA266117 data set (Human skin bacterial metagenome... | reverse complement strand
CATGTTTGTGACGTTTGAGGTGTTCATCTCCGGCACCGCAGTCAACGACGAACAGGCAGAGAACATGTTGCTCATGTTTGTGACCTGTGAGGTGTTAAAAATCAGCGGCGCCTCCCGCAACTTCCCGTACCACGCGAACATCGACGCAAGCGATTTATCTTTCGCGTTTCGCGCGTCGATACTAAACGGAACCCGCTCTACCGTCGAGACCTCCAGGCCGCGACGCTCCAACTCCTCCCTGACCTGTGTCTGCGTCGTATCGTCAGGGGTGAGTACGAGCACATCCCGCATCTGCTCCAACAGGGCTATACGTTTCATTACTGTTTCCAGCCCCGGAACCGTCGGTGCGTCCCACGTGCCCGCAAGGTCGCCGGCGAGTTTCACACCACCAGCAGACGATGCGGTGGCGGTCGGCACCACAGTGATAGCCGAGTCCGCCCGCCCCAACGACTCACGCACACCCTGCGACAGGCTAGACACGTCCCAGCCGTCGACCGGGGCACCCGTCTTCGCCGACTCCGCAGCCTGCACCGCCTCATCACGCGCCAACTCAGCACCAGTCCGCGCAGCCGTGGCGGTGGACACCGCCGTGTTCACGTCGCCGAGGGAGCTTGCGGCAGCGTCAGCCGACGACCTAGCAGCCGACGCGGAGTTTTCCGCCGCGCCAGCCGACGACCTAGCAGCCGACGCGGAGTTTTCCGCCGCGCCAGCATGCGACTCGGCTGCTGTTGCGTAGCCCTCAGCAGCCTTAGCCGACCCCTCGGCCTTACCCGCAGACTCCTCCGCCGCCGATACGGAACCAGCCGCGCCCTCAGCCGACGAAGCCGCCGCATCACGCGCCTGCTCCGCACGGTCAGCCGCCGACTCCGCACGCCCCGTCAACTCAGTGAACTCACCACGAACCACCGACACCGCAGACTCCACCACACGCGACACCGAAGCCTGCGCCTGCACAGCCTCATCCCTAGCCCGGCCAGCCACCGCAGCCGAACCGGCAGCCTCACCAGCCCACCGCTCCGCCTTAGCCGCAGCAGCCGCAGCCCCATTCACCACAGCAGAATCCGGCGCATAATCCACCGACAACTCCACCGCATCAACCAGGCTCACCGTGCCGTCAGCAGGCAAATCAAACGTCCACGACTCAAAAACCCCGGGTGCCACCAACTCAACCGTCGTCCTACCAGGATCAAGCTCCGCAGTACGAAAACGACCACCCGACAGCGGATAATCCCTACGCTCACGGGTAATCACACCACCCGCACTATTCGCCCGCCGCGTCCGCGCAGAAAACACCGTGACAGTGCCCTCCGTCGGCCGCAGACCAATATCCTTAATGTCACCGATTAAAACGGTCATGGTTTCTCCTCCCCAGGCTCCTCGATGTACGAATCCTCAGCGCCAGTACCACCAACACCGACCTTGTTAGAAATGTGCTGCACCACCAGCCGGTTATTGCGCGGCCCACCAAGTAGTCGCCTAGACCCGTGAATCCACGAAACTTCAATCTTCACCGTGTAATCCGGCTCCGGCACAACCACCGACGACGCGATATAGCTGGTCTTACTCCACACGTTCGCTTCCAGACCAACCTGCTCCGAATACAACGTGCCGTCCGGTCGGTAAACCCTCACAAACCACTCGACCATGCCATTACCCACGCCAAGCGCGTTGTTGCCGTACGCCATCTGGCACCTGATATCCCACAGACCAGCAGCAAGAAGCCTGATACCGTTATCGTGCAGCTCGCAGCCCTTCATCTCCCCAATCGATCGCGTAAACGGCATCACACCGTGGTTGTCGCCGAACTGCAGAAACCCGCCCTTAGCGTCCATATACGCGGAACCGTAATCAAGCAACGGAGACAGCAGCTCAAGCGTGTTCTTCAACGCCAACTGGCCGTCCTGAAACTCATCCGCCACGTGCTCCCAGCCCGCTGGTTTCCGACCCGCAAAAATCTGCTGCAGAGGCTTAACAATCTTCTCCTGCCCCCACTCATCAATCCGCTGGAACAGGTTCCGGTTCACATCACCCCACGCCCGGTCAATCGGCTGACGCAACTTCCGCAAAACCGCAGCCTCATCCAAAGCCTGCAACTCCGCCAAATTCGACACCGAGTAGCCGCCCTCAGGCACACCCTCACCAGGAGCCGTCATGACTGATTCCTCCGATCAAGCGCCGCCTGCACCGCAGCCGCCTCCGCATCACTAAGATTCGACAAATCCACCGACGGGGCAGGAACCTTCTCCTCATCCTCCACCGGCACCCAACGCACACCCGCCGACTGCAACGCCGCCCTCGGGTCCAGAACCTGCTTCACCTGCTGCAACTCCGGATGATGCCGAAACCCGCAGTCCCACAGGAACCGAGACACCACCGGCAAACACATCACCGGCAGAACCATCGGCGTGCCATCGGCCATCACCGGAAACGACGCCAACGCCCACGCGAAATGCTGCTCCGGGTCGGCCATATCAGCCTTACGCTGGTCAATCGCCACTATGACCACACTCCTAGTTTCTTAATCGCCTCAAAGAAGAAGCGGGACTGGTTCAGCAGCCGCTCAATCGGCGCTTGGTCGGTTCGGGGGTCGCCTACGGTCATCGACCACTTCACCGGCTCGCCACGAGAACCAGCCAGCACAAGGCCGCTGATTTGATGCACCTCGTACTGGCCGCGCGGCATGCCCTCCAACGTCACGCCGACACGGTCACCGAGCCAGCAGTGCCCCTGGCCCTCCGTGCCGATAGTCCACGGCCCGCCCTCGAGGTCAACGGTGACTTTGGAGCGTGACCGGGTTTCCCAGAACGCCTGACGGAACGCCACCAGACCGGACAGCGAATAACTTGTTTCTGCGCCGTCAGCCCAGCCCTCGTGGTAGTGCGACCAACCGGCCTTCGCCGACCGGAACGGCGACTTGATAGACCCGAACGCCAGGAAAATATCCTCGTACAGCGGTTTCAGCGCCGTGTCCGCAATCGCGCCGATACCGTTCATCAGGAACACCGCGCCAATCAGATTTCCGACCAGCTGAATGTTCGCCGAGATGAACGTATTCACCCCGGGCGCTGACCTACCGCCCGCGTTAATCTGCACCACCGTCGCGGGCTCCCATGTCCACGAACCGGATTTCACCGGGGACACATCCCCGTCTCGGAACACCACCCACGGCTGCGCCGGTTTCGTCCCCAAGAACCGAGACAGTGAGTACTCTGCGGGCTCCACCGGATTCACAACGTCCGTGATGACCTCATCAACCAGGTTGTCGCCCAGCCGGGTGACCGTGCGCCACATGCCGCCGAAGATCGTGCCGCCGGTCGCCGTCTGCTCATACACACCGGACTTGTCCACGATATCGATGATGAGCTGTCCCGTCCGCAGCGGAAACAGGTAACCCTTCGGCTTCGGGTCACCCTCAATCCACCGGCGGGTGACAATCATCAGGCCCGCGTCCTGCAGAATCGGCCGGGCCATCTCCATCCACGAATCAAACCGGGACGAAATGATGCACCACTGCGAATCATCCATGACCAGTGAATCGGGCTGCACGAGGATAGGCCACAGGTGCGGGACGATACCTTCTACCCACGTGCGCGGGTCAAGTGGGTTATCCGGCAGGTGCCAGAAATTCCCGGACAAGCGCATCAGGTTAATGAACAGCGCCAACTTCAGGGTGTAGCGTGACGGCCCCGCGAGAATGAACGCCTTCGGGAACTGCACCCCAGCCGGGAGGAACGGGTTCGGCCACACGTGAATATGGTCGAGTTCCTTCACATCATCCAGGAACTTCAACTCGACATGCCGGGTGCCGTCCTCGTTCTTCACCAACGTGGCAGACTGCATACGCCCACCCCAACGCGCCCCGTCCTTATCCACCGTGATGTGAATATTTCGGGTCGGACGCTTGTACACGCCCATAGCCCACAGCGCCAGGTAATGATCGTGCGGGAGTTTCACGAACCCGCCGCCAACATCATTCATCCGCCACTCAAAAGAGAAATCAATCTCGCCTGCGACCACGCCCCGGAAATTCCAGTCACCGTCCCACAGGCGAATCAGCGGGCGCACAGACCTGCGAGCAACGCGAGCAAGACGCTCATGCTGCAGCCGCTCCCACACCTCATCGAGGTGCTTATCCAATTTCTCGATAGGGTCACTCAACGCAATAGCCACACTGCATCACTCCAATCCATACGGGCGCGACCAGCGGCGCACCTGCCGAACCTGCACCGCAGCACCCGGCAGAGTAAACACCTGCCCCGCCGTGTAACCCACAGACTTCTCGAACAGCTGGCCGATAGTGTTCTTCGTTAACTTCTTCGACGCTTCCTGCACCCACGCGTAAGCATCGGTACGCCCGTCACCGTCCTTATCCTTGTCGCGGAAAAACTGGAACATCTCCTGTAGCGCCTGGTCAACAAACTCCGCCAACTGGTCGATACCGAGCATGCCCGGCTCACCAATATCAAGCGGGGTCATAATCCGGGTGAGAATCTCTGCCGTCTTCGCCAACGCCTCAGTCGGGATAGCAAACGGAATCTGCAACGCCCGCCACACGTCGTTAGTCCACGGCAGCGGGTTCACAAACACCGGCAACTCCGTCGGCGGTGTCCACGGCGGCACCGGGTAGCAGAAGAACTGGCCGTTCATCTTCGCACCCCACGCGGGGCGCTGCAGCGACACAATCTGCTCCACCTCCGGGTCAGTGTCGACAGCGACATCGACCCCGTACGGCTGGAACGGCAGGGTGATAAGGCGGCGCTGGTGCTCGAAACCCGGATACCCGTCGCGGGTCTCCCACGAAAAGTCCGGCAGAATCATCGAAGCGGGCCCGGTGAGCGTCCACCGCAGCCACATGGGCTGGTCGGTTGGATTCGACACCGTCACCGACCCGTTCCAGCGGATACCGTCGAAACGCCACACATCCGTGGCGTCCTCGTCGTACCACATCGGGTCACCGGCCTTCAGATGCATCAGCATGCGGGCAGAGCCCTTAAACTGTCCGCCCTTACCAAGCTCCACCTCCGGGGTGGCGGACAAACGACACGACAGTACGCGACGCCCAGATGAGGAAATGATCTCAATCTGCGCGTCCTCTGTGTACGACCAGGCTTTACGCCACAGCGAGTCCGCCATCTGCCACGGGCGCGTCGGAGAGTCGAGGATAACCACCGGCAGGGTGACCTCACGCGCCTGAAACCGCAGCGCGTTGAATGTCGCACCAACCTGCGCCGCCGACGAAGACCAAATCGTCTCTACCGGCGTGTCCAGCAGGCCAACGTGCTCATCCATCAGCCAGATGCCCATGTCTCCGGCTTTGTCGCCGGAGATACAGAACTTCATGCCGTTGATGCCAATGATGTTGACGGTGATTTTATGCCGACCATAAACAGACAAGAATTATCCTCCTATCGTCCTAGGCCGAAACCGGCCAACTCACGGCGCTCCGCATGACGCTGCATCTCCAACGCCTCAGCCACCGAATGCACATTGATAACCGTCGTTGGGCCACGCAGCGAACCGGACTGCTGCTCGCCTTGTGACTCCGACGCGCCAACGGTGCCACCACCAATCGGCATTTCATTCACCTTCGAGGACACCTGATTTACAGCGCTCGACACGGGGCCGAGGATGTCCTGGAACGGGGCCTCCACCGAGCCGAACAGTTGCTCGCCGTACTGCAGGAACGCATCCGTCCACCCGGCCGCGACCTCGCCGGTGTACCACGCCGCCATATCAACTACCGGCTGGCCAACCATGTCAATCGCCGCAGTACCAACAGTGGATAACGCGTCACCGGCAGAGCTGAACCCGGTCAGCGCACCCAGCGACCCCATAGCGCCACTGACAGCGGTGCCAATACCTGGCAACATCGCGCCAAGCGAACCGCCTACACCAGCGGCCATACTCGACGCGGCACCCGTCGCAGCACCAATCCCAGCATCCAGCCCAGCACCGGCCAGGCCAACACCGGCCTTCGCGCCGGTCAGCGCCAGCGTGCCACCGGTACGCACGGTTCCGGACACGATCTGGCGCGCTAGGTTCGGCAGCTGCTGGCGGATGTTGCCCATCGTCACACCCTGAATGTCCTTCAGGATGCCGCCATGCTTCTGCCCATCCTCGCCGGTGCCACCGTTGATGGCGGTGGTGAGTTCCTTCGCGAGGTCGCTGTTCATGGCGCTATCGGCCATGCCTTGCAGCTGTTCCCACTGCTCGTTCGTCAGAATCGCTTCTGGCTTCTTCGAGAAGTTGAACGCTGCAGCGCCGTGCTTGAGGACACCGCCGTTGTCGTAGACACCGGCTTCAATCTGCTCTGGGCGCGTGACCGTGCCCTTCACATCATTCCGCCCGGTCTCCTGGTTGTAGGTGAACAGGCCAGTGTCGCCGTACAGCTGCCCCGCCCTATCCATCTTCGCCGCATACCGGTCAGGGAACGCCGAGCGCTGAACCTTCTGCGCCGCGTCGCCCGGCTCCATGCTCTTCCAATCGAACTTCGAGAGTTCACGGTAGAACAGTTTCGCCGACTCGTACGGATCCATGCGCTGGGCGACCGTGCCCCATGCGCCGTTATCACGCTGCTGGAACAGGCCAACCGAATCGTAATCACTGCCAACCGCGTCGTGCCGGTAGTTCAGCGACTCCGGCACGCTGTTGTTGGCGTACATCTGCATCGGGTCACCAGACTCAACCAGTGCCGTCATCAGACCAATCTGCGCCGCGTCCGCAGCGTCACCGGACGGGTTAAAACCGGAGTCAATCGCCGCACGGGAAATCTCGTAGGCGAAAAACTCCGGTCCCCACTCTGGAACCTCCGGCTGCACGATAACGTCCCGCTCGCTCTCAGGGATCTGAGACAACTGCGGGTCGGCCGCAAGCTCCGTTGGAGTCATCGACGTAACAGCCGCGTCGTGGTTTTCGATGGCGTGCTGCTCCGCCGTCGACGTACCCGGATTATCGCCCTGGCTGTATTTCTTATCGGGGCCGTTCCAGAACTTCGATGCGAGTTTCTGCGCCCCAATCAGCCACGACGGGATAGTGTCCGGCACGCCGAACACCGCCAGCGCGTCACCGACCTGGCCGGTCACCAACTCCTGCACCACCGAACCGGCGGCACCGGAGATAGTGGTTTCTCCGCCGAACGCCTGCGGCTCACTAGCCACAGAGGTGTCCGGCATCGAGTCAGCCACATACGGCTCCGCCTGCTCCGCGTAGTAGGAGTTCACCGCGTCTGGGTTCTGCGCATACGCCGCCATCTGCTCATCAGGCGACAGGTCGCCAAGATCGTCGAGCTGCACGTCCTCAAACGCAGGGGCAACACTGATATAGAAGAACTCGTTGTAGTACGAATCATCTGCACCAGCGGCGCCACCGCCCAATTGGCCGTTACCGCGCGCGCCACCCATCTCGAAGTTCGTGCCGTCCGGCAGCGTACCGGAGGTGTGGCCACCAGCGGGGCCGCCATTACGGAATCCGATACGCAGGTCGCCGGGGCCGCCATGCCCGCGCTGGAAGCCGTGCGACGAAAGCCACGACGCTTCCGACGCGGTAGCGAACTTGCGGGGGAACGGGTCAATACCGACAGCCTTAGCGGCAAATGCAGACGCGGTACCGGAGCAGTCGCCCCAGTTAGAACCGCCCCACACATACGGAGCGCCTTCGAGCGGCTGGGACGCCCCCTCGCCCTCGGCGAACCTCCGCAGGTCATCGCCGGTGACCACGCCACCGTCAGCGAACTGAGTTACATGCTGCGGGCCAAGGTTCCCAGAGTAGTTGCCGTCATACGGGCGACCAGTGCGCTCATTAACCAGCTGGTAGCCGAACCGGCCAGCAACCTCATCAAGAATCGCCGTGGAACGGCCACGCTTCGACCGAGCCAGCGGAATGTAAGCCTCGCCGCCGGTCTCCGGCTCAGCCCACACACGCCACGAACCAGCCGGGGCAATCTGCGCCACATGACGCTCACCACGGCGGCCACCGTTAGCGTACTGCTCCAACTGGTCGATACCGCCGTCGATGTAGGCGCGCATAATGCCGCCCTCAGCGTTGACGACGATGCCGCCGGAGCGCAGACCAACCAGAGAACCAATCGCGGAGAACGACAGATTCTCGGACAGCCAGTTCTTTACACTCGACCATGCGGACTTCATGCCGTTCCACAGGCCGTTAATGATGTTCCGGCCAGCAGACACAAGCCACTGCCCGGCCTGCGAGAACAGGTTCTGAACCTGGCCTGGGAACTGGGATAGGCGGTCAACCATCTCCTGAATCTTCTGCTTGACCACATCAACGACGGTCTGCACAATATCCTTGAATGTCTGCCAGGCGTTGCCGACCATCTCCACCAGGCCGCGGAAAAAGTCCATCGCGGACTTAACAACACCCATGACAATGTCGTGGATGTTCCGCCCCATGTCAGAGAAGCGGTTCTTGATGTTGTCGAAGTTGCCGGTCAGCACGTCCGCCAACACGCCGACCAGGTTCTTCATGAACTCCCACACCGGGTTGACAATGTTCGTCCACACCGACATAAACATGTCGCCCATGAACTGCCACGCGGGGACAATCACCCCGTTGATGATGATCTGGAAAATCTGCCCCAGCAGGTCAACGCCGGTCTTGAAACCGTCGATAACCGGCTTGATGAACGTGTTCCATACCAGCTGGAACGCCTGCCCCAGAAGGTCAAGCGCAGGCTTCGTGATGTTGTTAATCCACCAAGAAATCGCGGTAGACAGCAGATCGATACCGGCCTTGAAGAAATCAATGACTGGGCGAATCCACGTGTCGTAAATCTGGCTCATGGCGGGGCCGAGTTCAGCCCACTTCTGCCCAATCCAATCCACCGCAACACCGACAGCGTCCTTCAAGGTGGTGAACATGCCGCCTAGGTTGGAGTCCTCACCGAAACCGGCGGAGAACAAGGACTTCAGGGACTCCCACTTATCGCCAATCCAGTCGAACACCGGCTCAATGTAGGCGCTGTAAGCGTCCTTGAAGAACCGGGTGGTGGCCTCCCACGCTGTTTTCATGAAATCGGTGAACTTGCCCCAGATTTCACGGCCCTTTTCGGTCTTGGTGAAAAACGCCCACAGCGCCACACCAGCCGCCGCAATCGCGGCACCGATAAGGACAATCGGGTTAGCGGCCATGACCAGGTTAAACGCGGTCTGAACGCCTGTCCACAGCTTCGTTGCTTTGGCCATAGCCATGATTCCACCAGCTGCCTTAGCGGCAGTGATGAACTTCATCGCCCCACCAAGAACAACAAACTGCCCCGCCAACGCCCCCAACCCAGCAACCAACGGGCCAAGCCACGCGGAATTATCCTTAACCCACTGACCCATACCCTGCATCTTTTCCGAAAAAACCTTAGCCTTACCAGCCGCAGCCTCAACAGCAGGAACCAAAACACTCATCAACGCCTTACCCAACGGCTCCAGCGCAACACCCGCCTGCTGCTTAAAAAGATTCCACTGATCTTTGAAAGTGCGAGTCTGCTCCTCCACGCCCAGGATCGTGTCACCCGTCGCACCGATAGCAGAGTTCAGGTCATCGACGCTGAAAGCGCCGGTCTTCACCGCATCCACAAACTGGCCAGCGCCCCTAGTGCCGAAAAGCTTCGCGGCCATATCAATCGCCGCGGCCTCATCGCCCTTAGCCAGCAGGTCGCCAACCGCCTTAGTCGTCTCCTTCAAGGCTTCCGGCGCGTCCTTGCCCTGCTTAGCGAACTCCACCATCGACCTGCCCATACCCGCGATAGTCTTATTCGCATCCAGGCCAGCCTTATCCAGCAGACCAGTCAACGCCGCTGCGTCCTGCAAACTAAACCCGAACTCACGCAACTGTGGCCCGCCCTTGGTGACAGAGTTCGCCAGGTCATCCATCGACACGCCCGTCGCCTGCGACACCCGGAAAAGGTCGTCCATCGCAGCAGGCATGTCCTTCGCCTCGATACCGAAGCCATTCAGCGCCTGCGACGCAGCGTTAATATCGGCCTCAAACCCCAACGTATCCAGCGCCGTGAACTGCTTCGTCAGCGTCTCTAGCTCAGGGCCAGACACGCCGAGCCGAGTATTAAGGTCCGCGAGCGTAGACCCAATCGCCTTAATGTCACCATCAGCCGCCGGAAGCTCAGTCGCCACCCGACGCGCCGACTCCGCCAATTCATCAAACGCGGCACCCGACGCGCCCGTGCCAGCGCGGATAGTGCGATCCATCTCAGAGAACTGCTGCCCCAAGTCAAACGCCATATTCTTGATAGCCGAGAAGCCAGCGAAACCGGCGATAGCAGCACCGGCGGACTTCGCCACCGCCCCCAGCTTCCCATCAAGAATGCCCATACCATCGCCAAGTCCCTTGGCCGACTTCCCGGCGTTCTTCTGAGCCTCGTCAACGTCCTTCAACGACTGCTTATGCCGCAGTTCCTTCGCGGCCAGCTGATCCGTTGCATTCTCAAGGTTCACCCTGGCCTTGCCGAGGTCACCCTCAGCCTTCGTCACCGCAAGATTCGCCTTATCAGCGTCCTTTTTCGCCTTCTCCAGCTCACGCTCAGCCGCCGCCGTCTGCTTCGTGCCCGCACCATAACGGTCACGAGTATCAATCACCTTCTGCTCAGCCTGCGCCACACCAGCAGCACCAGCCTTCGCCTTATCACGCGCCTCACCAACAGCAGCCTCAGCCGCACGCACCTTACCAGCAGCATCAGTAGACGCAATACGCGCCTGCGAAAGATTATCCTCAGCACGCTTCACCGCATTAGAGGTTGTCGACTGCCCGCTACGAGCAGCCTCCAAGTCCTTTTCCGAGCGGGCAACACGCATAGAAGCGTCTTCATTCTTCGCCTTCGCAGTCGCCACCTTATTCTCAGCGGCAATCATCTGCGACGCGGACGCATTACCCCTCGACCGCAGGTTCTCAAGCTCTTTCTCAGCAACCGCTAGCTCCTTCGCGGCCTGAGCCTCCTGAGAGCGGGCACGAGACAGGGTGTTAGTCGCGGCTTCTACCTTCTTCGCAAGCGACGCGCCTGCCTTCTGCCCACTCTTAGCAAACTCATCCTCAAAAGCCTTACCGGACTTCTTCGCAGCGCCGGAGGCCTCCTTCATGACAGTGGCGACAAAGCCCTTCATCTGCGCATTAACGGGAACCCAAACGCCACCAGCCATGATCTTGACCTCCAGTGCCTATAGCGAATCCAGGTAATCCGCCACCTGCTCAGGAGTAGCGTCCCCGAAATCACCGAACTTCGATTTGTTATCTGTCTCCGACCACGGGAACCGTGGCCTATTCTCCGAAGGCAGCTCAGCCTTCTTATCCCCCGCCGCGCGCGCCGCAATCACAGAGCCGCGCATGTTCTCCCACATGATTGCCCACAGCATGTCGAGGGTCGCTCCCCACTCCCTGCCGTCAGTGAGGTGACGGGTATGCGGGCCAGCGTCCGGCAACCCCTCAAGTAGCACCCGGAGTTTCCGCAGCGTTATCTCACGCCGGAAATACGCCGCTATCGGGTCCCACCCGTAGAACCGCTCAAACGCGGCTTCTAGCGCTTCCGGCGACGCGCTGCCCGACGCGAGGAGCGATTGCCACGAGTAGGGTTTCCCCCAACCTCATCGCGGGATTCGTTCATGTACTGGGTGAACACCATGAAGAACAAGTTGCTGGTGCCACCAACCTCAAGGAACTGGTCGTACTGCTCGGCGCCCATGTAGAACTCGGCGATGTCCGGGCCGTCCTCGAGGTCGGAGAGTTCGTCGAGTGCGTCATCATCCAGGAGGATTGGGTCGCGGAACGTGAACGTCTTGCCCTGGTAGTCGAAGGGCACCATGCCCTTTTCGGCTCCGGTGGCTTCTTCGCGCTGCTTCAGCAGTTCGTCGAGATTCAGGTTAGTCATGGCAGACCTCCAAAAAGTAAAAGAAAAAAGTTTGGTACGTGGCAGACCCATTTACGCGGGCATAGAAAAGAAAAAGGGGCGCGGGCCGGGTCTGCCACAAAAACAACCCGCACCCCACCCCACGACGGCCGAGTACTAGGACGCGACCGGGATAGTCACCTGCTGCGACGCAGACAGGTTCTTCGAATCCTTCACGGTCACGGTCGCCGAAATGCTGGAACCAGAAACGGTAGAAACCGAACCGGAAATCTTGCCGGAGGCCTTATCAATCGACAGGCCAGACGGCAGACCAGTAGCCGAGAACTCGTACGGCTCCGTACCACCAGAAGCGGTGACGGTAGCGGTGTATGCCTGGCCCTTAGTCAGCTCCGGCAAAGTAGCGCCAGAGGACACCTTCAGCGCCTGCACACCATCAGTGGACTCACCGGTAGCGGCACGGCCACCAGAAGCCCACTCGGAGTTGAACTGCCAGTTCGCGGTCTTACCGACCGCGTCCGGCTCAGTGGAGCCGTAGTCAGCCTCAGAAGCCGGGTAGGTGTTGTAGGTGATTTCCAGGCCGACCATGTCGTCCTTCTTAAACACCAGGGAACCGCGTTCAGTGATCTGCGCGTCGAACAAGGTCAGGCGCATGGCCTTGCCCTTGTCGATGACGTCGAGGGACAGGAACTCGTGCGGGAAGTCCGGCAGGTTACCCTCGTAGAACTCAGTAACACCATCGTTGTTGATGAGTTCATCTTCGGTGACACCCAGGAACTTCGCGAGGTTCTCAACCGAGGACTCCCACAGGGTCATCTTGATGCCCTTAACGGCCTTGGTGACGTCAACACGAATCGGGTTGACCTCCTGCCACGGGATGTACTCCTGCTTGTCCTCATCGAAGGAAATCTCCAGGCCGTCCGGGGACAGGTAGCCCAGGTTCTTGTGAACCTCGGAGTCGTACTTCTCGCCCAGCGGAACCTTCTTGGTGCCCAGTGCGGCGGCGCGGACAGCGCCGGTCATACCGACACGGGCATGGCGGGCATTGAAGCCCTCAAGGGTGGACTGTTCAGCCATTGCTGTTTCTCCTTAAAACTGCATGAAAAAAGCCACCCCGGAGGGTGGCTGGAAAACGTCTTCTAGTCTTTTGTCAGTGTGCGACCGTCTAGCCGGTCACAGTGAGGTCAGCGACCACACCAATACGCTTCACATGAGGGTTCATGTCCTCACGTGTCGCCATACGCGGGCAATCCACCGAAGTGATACTGTTCTCGACCTGGAACGGCAGTTGATGCAACGCGGCTCGCACCGCGTCACCAATCGGTGTCGCCTCCAACCGCGACCTGCCAAAAACATCCACATCGAGAGCAATCATCTGCTGGATAGCAAATTCGCCCTGCCACGGCATGACCTCCCCGCCGGGCAGCAAGTCAATCACCACACACGGCAGGTTCTTCGCCAACTCACGGTCAGGCGGCAGTCGGTCGGCTACCCACACATCGTCACCGAGAACCTGCTGCACAGACTCGATAACCTGCATGAGAATATCGGCGTCGTTCATCGGCGCACGCTCCTTCCCGCCCGGCGCATAATCCCAATGGCCTTCACCCGGTCATCGTCCGCCACATGGGCTGTGACGTTGACACCGAAGCGCCCAGACGGGATATACACCTGGCTGATGGACACGTTCGCGTCGACCTTCGCTTTCGCGAACTCACGGCGGGCAACAGCCGCGATCTTCGCCGCCCTGCCCTGCACCGCGCCCTTCACACCAGGCTGCTGCATGACCTCACGGAACATCTCATCGAAATCAATATCAATCTCCGGGCTACCCATTGACCACCTCCAGCTGTAGGGACGTGTGGCCGTGGGTGCGGTGCCACCAGTCGGCGCGGTCACCGACGATGTCGCAGTCACCGATACCCGGCACGCGGATACGCTGTGTAGCCGACACGTCCAGGAACTGCCCCGGCGGGCAAATCAGGCGGAAACCCGACTGCACGAACACGCGGCGGCCGCCAGCGTCATCCTCGAACCGGCCGGCGGGCTGCACCTCCACACCGAACGGCACCGGCTCAACCAAGGCCGGGTTATCATAGTCCAACTCATCGCGGCCATACCCCGGCCTAGTGCCCGGTGTGACGATCTCAACGGCGGTATCGAACACGACGAATCCTCCGTTCCGGCCAGGATGGGGCACCAGGGAACCGGCCACGCGCCGTAGCGTGCTGCACCAGGCCAAGGTCGAACCGGTGCTTATCAGTGAGCACCAACCCACCCCACGCACTACCATTCACATCCGAGAAGGTACCGGACTCCGTGATGTCACCGGCGGTCACCGAAAACTGGCGATACCCAGCACGGTCACCAACCAACAGCACCGCCGACACCATCTCGAACGCGACACGGCACACAACCGCCTCCAGCCAATCAGAGCGGGCCATCTCCTCATCGAGGTTCATGCCAGCCCGACCGAACTCGGCTGCAATCATGTCGCGCGCATCCTGGAGTAGCAGTTCGGCGCGTTCACGCTCCCCCGGCTTCAGGGCGCGGGGGAACCGCGCTACGAAACCATCAATCAGCATCGTTCACCACCTAACCGACGGCGGCGATAAGCTCCGCCTTCGTCATGCCCTTAGGGTCTACGCCCTTCGCGGTCGCGTAGGCTCTCCACGCATCCAACGCCGCGGCTTTACGTGGACGCTGCGGGGCACCACCAGCGGGCTCCGGTACAGCCTCTGCGTCGGCCTCCGGCTCACGCTGACGCTCCACGGGCTCACTAGGCTTCGGCGCGCCTGTAACAAACACACCCCGCCCAACAAACTCCGCAAACACACCATCGTCAACCTCAACGACCTCACCGGCAAGACGCAGACGGTCACCAGGAAAGCGAATCGACTTCGCCAACGTGACCTTACGCATTACTCAGTCACCAGGCCTGTCAGCTTCACAATCGACTTCGGGCCATCAACCGCGAAACCACGGCGGTGAGTGTAATCCGAACGCCACGACTGGTTAGCGCCACCACGACCAGAGTTACCGCGCTCCTCGTAGAACTCGGAAACCCACTCCGGCTCGCGCTGCGCCATGAAACCAGCAGTCTGCTGCTGACCCAGGTACGCCTCACCCTTCGGGACGAAGAACGACTTCACGATCTGAACGTTGCCGAAAATAAGCGGCTCATCAGAGATGCCGTTGAACAGCGGGTTAGCGTGCGCCATGTCGCCGATGTACAGCTTCTGAACCTCCGGATTACGCTTCAGCAGATTCAGCGTCATCGGGTGAATCAGCAGAACATCCGGGGTGTAACCGAAGTAGTGGCCGTCGCCGTCCTCGGCGCCGAGGACAACCTCGGACGCGTCCAGGAAGTCAGCAGCCGGGTTAGCGTCGGGCTTATCCCACGCGGTCGTAATCTGGTGCTCCTGAATCTTCGCAGCATTCAGAGCCTTCAGAGCGTCACGAGCCTGCGCGCGAATAATCGTGTTCGTGCGGGCCTCCAGCTCACGACGGACAGCGTCCATGTCGTTGTCGTTACGCTGCTCCCACGAAACACGAATACCGATACCAAGCTTCTCGATTGCAGCGGTCTTCAGCTCGCCAGCGGTCGGGTCAGAAACCGGAATCTCGCCGTACTCCGCGACGTTAGCAACATCGTCTTCCAGGAAGTTCGGGGTTGCCTCACGGAAACCAATGATGTTGGAGTTCACGGTCACGTCACGGAAAAAGACGCGCTGGAACTCCGCGCCGTTGAGCTCATCAAGAATGAGGTCAGGCATGAAATGCGGGTTAGACAGTGCCTCTTCGACGGTCAGGCCGGAAAGCACATCAAAAGCAGAGTTATGAACCTCAGCCATATTAAACAATCTCCTTTTCAGGTTAATGCGCTACCGGCTAGGCAGACGCAGGCAGACCATTGAGAACAGTCAGGACACGGTCACCCTCGCCAGCGGCAACAGCGACACCGACCTTCACCGTGCCAGTAGCAGCGACCTCACCGTTAGCCGCAGCGAACACCGCAGCACCGGCCTTAATCTTGGTGGCATCACCACCAGCGACCTTCAGCTTCACCGCGGCAACACCGTAGTGAACCGCAATGTTGGTCGGCAGAGTGGTCAGGTTCGGGTCAGCCTTCTCAGTGACAGCACCAAACACAGCGCCCTCAGCGCCAGCCGGCTCGACCTTGCCCTCAGCGTTGACCTTCACGAGCGTGAACTTCTCCAGCGCAGTTGCAGCCGGGAAAGAAATCGGGCCCTGAACAAAAGTAGGGTTCGACATGAATTCCTCCTCTAGGAATCAGTGATTGTTACTTCTTGCCCGACATGCGGGACTTAGACAGAGCGCGAAGCTCCTCGGCAGACCGGACACCCGGCTCAACGTCAGCCTCCGGGTCAACGCCGTAGCCGTTTTCCTTACGGTTAATGATCGGGTCAAGACCCGACCAGCGCTCGCGGGCAAGCACCGGGTCATTGAGGTACTCGGCGACAAGGCCACGCTTGCGAGCAGCGAGAGCAAACCCGCCGTCGACAAGACCCTGAGCCCAGGTATCAGCCTCGGCCTTGCGGTTAATCTCGTGTGCCTCAGCCCCGGCCTTTGCCTGCGCCTTGAGATCTTCGAGGTACGCGCGAGGAATAGTCACGTAGTTATCGCCCGCGAACTCAGCACCCTCCTCAGACGGGACAGTCGGCTCCGGCGCAGGCTCGCCCTCCGCGTCGCCCTCATCGTCCTTATCGACGGCAACGACAGTGACACCAACGGTCACAGACTCACCAGACGAGAAAGCGATAACCAGCTCGGCAGTGTCATCAACAGCCACCGCGTCACTAGCGCGGACAGTCACCACCCCGGCCTCATCAGCCTCCGCAGTGAAACCATCACCGATAGACGGCTCCACCGTCAGCCCCTCCGGCAGTTCAGTGTCCGGCTCAACCACAACCTTGCCGGTCGGGTTCACCTCCACCTCATCCGGGTAAGTCACCGTAATTGGCGCATTGACCTCAACCGCTTCATTAAAAAGGCCGGACAGCTTCTCACGAAGCATATCCGGCTCAACACCCAGTTCCTGGGCAAGATTCTTGACGCTATCCACAGCGTCCTCCTTCCGCCCATCACTGGGCATCGGTTCATTAACACCAGGCGATTCCCGACCGCCCAACATCTTCGGCGGCGGGGCCTCAGCCCGGCACGAGTACCTAGCGCGGACACTCGACGCGGCCACCGGCTCCACCGGCCGACGCGCATCCTCAATCGCATCCACCAAGCCAGACTCCAGTGCTTCCTCCGCCGTGTACCACGTCTCCGCGCTCATACGGTCAAGCCACTCATCGACCTCACCGCCAGCCTTCGCCGCATAAATACCGGCAAGCTTCACGTCCTGCCGCTGCAGGTCACCAATCGCGCGCTGCATATCGTCAGCATTGCCGACATTCATAGTCCACGCCTTATGGATCATCACCTCAGCGTTAGGACGGGAAATGACAGTGTCACCTCCACCAACCGCTATGAATGACGCCGCCGACGCTGCCAGCGACTCAATAACAACGGTCACATGGCCGGGGCACGCGCGAAGCTGGTTCATAACCGCGATGCCCTCGTACACATCACCGCCGCCACTGTTCACCCGGACAATCACATCATCGGTGACACCGTCCAGCTGCTCGGCGACTGCCTTAGCGGTCACATCACGGCCAATCTCGCCGAAAATACGAACCTCAGTCACGTACAGCACCTCGTTTCGTTCGTTCCTTAATCCATGAGCGCAACACCGAGTCAGCGTCACGAACCACATAGTTCGCTATAGGCTCTCCTGGCGGCTCCGGCTCCGACTCCGAGGAAGATGTGAGCGTCACACCAAACTTCTCCTCAAGCCCCTGACGGAACTTCTTACCCGCCAACGCGTCCTCAAGCTTCTGCTTCGGTGGCATCGAGTACACGCGCCGCGCGTGCTCCTCCAGGTCCTTATCCGGCAGAATCACACCGTCACGAACCAACGTCGCCAAATCCTGCGCCGTCAATTCCTTCTTCGACGCGATAGGGTCAAACACCAGCCGAGGGCACAAACCGTCATGCTCCGGGAACGCCGCAAACACCAAATCCTCGATAACGTGCTGCGTAAACACATCCGCGATCCACTCCGCGATAGTCTGCAGCGACTGCACAAACAAATCAGACTGTGTTTGCGCCAACGCGTAACTTCCGCCCTTGCCCTCAAGATTCAAGAAGTGAGCCAGAACCGCCTTCGCAATCTGCGAATCGTGGTAAGCAATCGCTTCACGCGGCGAAACAAGCTGACCAGACACGCCCTTTAACTCCAGTTGCGCGCCAGCCGGGATAGCAGCCCCGGCGTACTCGCCAGAACGCAGACGTTCCGCGACCTCCTGCCCGTACTGCAGGTCCGCGTCCGGGTCAATCGCCAACTCCGAGCCGCGATACACCGGCACACCCATGCCGTTGCGGTCAAGGGTCGTGAGTTCCTTACGAAGAAGCTCATCTTTGAGGACCCAGTTCTTATACGCGGGGCGAAGAACCGACTGCCCAGTCCACTCCGAGCACTGATCCTCGTACACGTAGGCGACCAGGTCATCGACGCTGACCTTCGTGGCCTTCAGGCTGTACCGCCCAGTGTCGTAAGCGCGTTGCTCAATCGAATCAAGGCCACCGTCCGGGGCGACATTAATCTTCGAAATCGTTCCCGGCCAACGCGGGGCGAGCTTCACCAAGTGTTCCCGCCCGTCCTCACCCGGCTCGTAGACCTGCTCAAAGAACATGTACCCATACACAAGGCACTTCAACGCGTCCTCAAGGTGTTTCTCGAAAGAAACCCGGCCACGGCGCGGCGCAATCGGCTTCGTCGGCGACTCGCCCACAACCTGCAGCCGTAAATCCTCCGCGACATGCGCCACGACCTCATCAGGTGCCCCGTTCGCGTCAAGACGCCAACCAGCGCGGCGAATCGGCAACGTGACAGCACGAATCACCGACTTAACCTGAGTGTCTTCACGCAGCATCTTCGCGAACACGCGAGCAGACTGCGGGAACTGAAGATCCTTATTCTCCTCGGTCAAGTAGCGGTTACGAACCGCCGACGCATAACCAATCTCACGTCGCTCATCACTAGCCACAGCGCATCACCTCCCTTTTAGAACGCCATTGTCTTAACCCGCTGCCTAGCCACAACAGGCTTCGCAGACCCAACAAACCTGGTCTTCCGCTTCACATCCACATGCTCCGGTGGCGCGAACTCCACCAACCCCCACACAGCAAACGTCGCAGCCACCAACGGCTCAATCGAACCCGACTGCTTCGACAAAGCACGACCCCCACCATGACCCGTACGGAACACAGCCGACTTCAAAGCCTCCACAAACCGCGCGTCACCATCGTGCGTAATCTTCCCCTCCGCAAAAAGCGCAAGGAACAACTCACACGCAGCCGTCACAGACTTGAACGACATCTCCGTAGGCTCCACGCCCGCATCATTCAAACCACGCACAAGCGTCGAAGACGGCCCCTTCGGATCCAAAAGAACACCAAGCGGGTCATTCTTCTCAACCCCCGACACAACCACACTGATAGTCTCCGGCCGGTCAAACTGCAAAAGCGGATTCAACATCAAATGAAAACCAGTCGTAGTCTTCACCGCCGCCACAACCGCGACACGCTGCCCATCCGGGTCAACATCAACCGCCACGCACGAATCACCCGCAGGCACCGGAGACGGGTCAAACCTGCCCTCCCACACCTCCGGGTCAAGCACGTACTCCTGTGTTTCCTCACCGTCACGCGGCACCCAATTACCCCGCGCCAACGTCTCCACCATGAACTGCTCAAGAAGTAGTTCACTGTTCTTCGCCGTCCGCGCGTCAGACTCAATATCCGCCAGCTGCGCACCGAAGCCAGAGTCCACCAGCGATGGATTACAGCGCGCCCACGTCTCCGGGGAAAACGGGTCATCATCGTCAGCCGGAGACCACTCCTTAAACATCACGCCAGGCTCACCATCAATCCCAGCCCAACGCTTCGCCGACATCACCGCACCATGCAGATGCTCGAAACGATTCACCGGCGACGAAATAAACAACGTCTGCGCCCGCTCACGAGCACGCGTCAACTTCGACAACGCCGCATACGTCTCATGCGGCAAGTCGAAACACTCATCGAGAACAAGGAAGTCCACCGACAGGCCACGGCCCGTCTTCTTCGTACGGGTACGGAAATACACGATCGCACCATTCGGAAACACGATGGATTCCTTGCCGTTGCCGGTCGTCTTACGCGGCACGCCCTCATACTCACCGACCCACCACGCCATGAGCTCATCGTTAGCCTCAATGACCTCCCACAGGCGCTTCTGCGCATCAATCGCCGTATCCATGAAATGCGCTGTATGAAAAAGAGTCTTCTCACCGAACAAGAAAATACCCGCCAGCTCGCGGGCCACAATTACCTCGCCCTTCCCGTTCTGGCGGGCGACAACGCCAACAACCTCGCGCGCCGACCAATTGCCCGACGCGTCAGTACGGCACATATCCCGCAGAAAATCCTCCTGCCACGGATACAACGTCATGCCACACCACCGGGCGAACTGCACCGCCTCTTCCCCACGGCGCGCATCACCCGTCGGCACACTCGACAAGCGAGGCTCCTGGTCGCCAAGCAAAGCCACCGACCTCACCGCCTTCTACTTACACAATCTTCGGCTCAAACTTCCTCAACCCTGACGGGCTACTGCTCTTCTGCTCACCAAACAGATCAGGACGCGACCGAACCCAACCACGCAACTCCGCAGAACACCGCGCCTCAACCTCCGTCGCCGGATGCGGACGCCCATCAACCACACAACCCTCTTCCTCAAGAACAAGGCGGGCTTCCTTCAACCTGTACGACAGTGCCGCCACCGTCTCCACAGCCACACGATCAAACGCCGACACCGGCCTACCACCAGTCAGTTCCTTAACCTCATCAGCAAGCGACATATTCAACCCCTTGAACATTAAAAATCGATGAAAACAACACGAGAGAGAGACAAGCGAGAAGGCGGGATGCGAGAGGTCGCGCCGCGCCCACCCTCCTAAGATTATCTAGGGGGTGGGTCGCTGTTTAGGCACTAGATGCTGTGGTTACCAGGCGAAGGGGGGCGGGGTGGGTTTGTTGGTGGGGCGTTGGTGGTCTCTGGTGCCGTCGCCTCTTTGTTGGTTGCAGGTTGCGTGTAAGAGCCTGTCTGCAAGGTTGTTGTGTGCGCCGTATTGGCCGAGTGCTCGTGAATGGTCTGCGTGCAACGGCCGCTGGTCCCAATTGAGTTTCGGGTCTCGGTACATGGGTTTGCCGCACCACCAGCAGGGTGTGCCGTCGGTGTGGTTGTGGATGAGTCGGGCGCGGGTTTTGTCGTGTGCCCAGCCGCGGCCTTGTTGGGCTTTGGTGAGTTTGCGGTATTGCATGCGGGTTGGGCTCCTGGTTTTTGGTGGGTGTGTGAGGGCTTGAACCTCATGGATCAGCGTGTGCTCGCCACTGTTGTGGTTGGTTTATGGCTTGCTGATTGCTCACCTGTTGAGTCACACCCTTTGTGTGCATCGTGTGTTGATGCTGCAGTGTTCTTCGCGTTGCGTTGTCGTGTTGCTTCGCTGTTGTGCTCGCGTCACGTTGTCGTGCTTGCTGCTGTGCTCACTGTCGTTGCAGCGTTGAAGCGTTGAAGGTTCTTCGCGTTGCGTTGCTGTGTCGTTGCTGAGCTCAGTGTGTCTGCGTCGCTGTGCGTGTGCTGTGCTCGACGTCGCTGTTGTCCGCGCGCTTCGCGACCGCTGCTCTTACGCCATTACGCTCATGTCGCGCTCATGCTGCTGCGCTGTGCTCACTGTCGCTTGCAGCATTGAAGGTTCTTCGCGTTGCTTCGTCAGCGCTGACAGTCGCTTCGCCCCATGCTTGCCCGTGCGTGCCGGTGCGTGCCGGTGGTGCCCTGCCCTATCCCTCGGCCGGTGGTGGCCGGGGTGTTGGCGTGGGTGCCGTGGTCACACAGTGGCCGGGGTGCTTGCCCCCCCCTGGGGCGCTCCCCTCCCCTGCGGGTTGCCGAGGGGGTGGGGGTGTTTTTTGGTGGGCATAAAAATAACCCCCAGGCCCTCATCCTGGAAGGTGGATGGGGTGGGGGTTCATTTCATGCTTACGAACAGTATACACCCTGGTGTCACGGTTGCGCTACCCGCTGCGCCAACAACCTCTGCACTTGATCTAGCGGGTAGAGGTTCTGCTTGCCTCGCTTGCCGATGGGGTGGAGCTTGCCGCGTGCTTTCCATTGGCGGATCGTGTCGGTGGTGACTCCGAGGGTGGCTGCGAGTTCGGTGGTGGTTTGCGCGGGTGGGTGTTTCACTACTGGGTCGAGGGTTTCTTCGAGTAGTCGGGCGTGGTTGATGGTTTCGGCTGCGGCGCTGGTGCCCTCCACCCCGGTTTGCATGTGCCACCACACCTCACTGTCTGCCCACATGCACCCTGCCAGGTGCTCATGCTGGTTACTGAGCCACCCGGACATGCCTGCCACTGTGGGCACGGGTTTGCCATACAGTCCCCTGGTGTCTGCACGGACTTGTCTGCAGGTGGTGCGCAGAACCTCCTCGAGGGTGAGCTTGAGGTCCAGCCAGGTCATGGAGCAGGGCGGTTTGGAGCGGGGCAGGCTGGGGGCTTTGTACGCGTCTGTCTGATTACCGCGTGCTGGCTCCAACTGTTGGTCGAGCAGCGGGGCCAGCCGACTGATTGTTGAGAGTGCTTGCAGGTATTTATCGGCGAGCATCTGTTCCAATGTTGCTTATATCTTCCCTGCTAGACGGTGGTTTATCCCCTCTATTTTAGCATGAGAGTTCTACTGTGCTGGTCGCCATTGTGTGCGTAGCCACGCGGTCACTGGCCGTTACCCCATCGGATGACGCGGCAGGTCGGCATGTATTCGACGGCAATAGCGTGCATGCCCCCTGCCCTGTACCAGCCATCCTCGGTTTTCACGACCACGCCTTTCGGGTACATGGTGGATTCGGCGATGGTGCCTTCGGGCGCGTCCTCGAAGTCCTCGGTGGTGGTGAGGGTCACCGGGTCGATGGTGAGGTGTTCAGGACGGGCGAATTTATAATTCACGCCGTCAGTGAAACGGTCGTCTCTGTAGACGAACCGCACATCTCCGTTACTGCCCAGTTGTCTGGCGACAATGAGTACGCGCCCGTATTTTGGGTGTGTTGCCCACTTGCCGAACAGCGATTCCGGCTCCTGCTGCTTTTGCTGTCTGAGTTCTTCCAGTTCGCCCCTCAGCATTTCGAGGGTGGATTCGGCGCTTTTAATGCGAAGTTCAAGATTTTTGATGTCGGTCATAGTTGTTTCCAGTCCTTTCTGTCGCGTCGGTTCCCTATCCAGGCTCGGATGTTGGCGAGGGCTCGGCTTCGGTAGAGGACTGGGGTGTCGTTTTGCCCTTTTGGTTTGGTGGCCCAGTAGGTGTCAAAAATGAATTCTCCCTTGTATCCACGTTCTTCCCAGCGTCTTTTTCCGTTGTTAAGTTGGGGTTGCCAGCGGATTTCTCCGCCTGGTTCTCCCCACATGATTGCGGTCATGCTTGCTCCTGTTGGGTGGCGTAGCGGATGGCTTGCTGCCAGGTGCGGAACAGCCTGGTCGTGTACATCAGCTGGTTGAGTTCTTCGCAAAAGTAGTCGTCGGTGACTGCCCAGCAGTCTTGCCCGGCTTTCCACACACGGGGTTTGTTGGTCATTTCATGTCCTTGGCGTGTTGGATGAGGGCGATTGCTAGCTGCTCGAGGTCTTTTGCTCTGGGTTCTGTAAAGGGGAGCCATGCGGTTCCCAGGTCACCCGCGTCGAACGTGGTACCGTCATCGCCGGATTCGACATCAATGCTCACAGCGGTGCTCCGTTCACGAGGTGGTTTGCGGCTTCGCCGAGGTAGCCGATAGCGAAACCAGGGTCAGTCAGTAGCTGAATCAGAATGTCGGGGGTCACTGGTCGTTCCTTTCGTTCTTCATGAATGCAATCCAATGGGTCTTGCTGGCACGCCCCGATCGGTGCCCATACAGGGGCTTGGCGTCGGTCAGTGCCAGCACCTCGCTGATGGGGATCTGGTACTCGTTCCACTTGAATATCAGCGTCCCGCCGGGGCGGAGCACGCGGAAACACTCGGAGAACCCGGCGGCGATGTCATCGCGCCATGTCGGGAAAAGCGCGCCGTACTTCACGCGGGTCCACGAGGTTTCGCCGAGTGGGAGAACTGCTCGTCGGGGAAAGGCAGGTTCCGGAAGTCGGCCTGGATGTCGGGGCGGACGGTGACGGTCCGGCCGTCGCAGACCTCCGTGGACTCGACGCGTTCGTCTACGAACAGCGCGCGGGTGTCGTCCGGGTCGAACCACATCATGCGGCTGCCGGCGGTCACGTCGAGGACGGGCGCGGTCACTGTTCGTCTCCTAGTGGCTGTGGGGCGGTGACATAACGGCGGACGAGGCGTACAGGCAAATGCCCTGTTTTTGCGTCCTCGTAGAGGTTTTCCGCCAGTTTCTTTTCGGTTGTCCAGAATGTATTGGCGATGATTCCCGGGTACATTCCGAAGCCTATTTTTTCCCAGTCTGGTTCTCCTTCGATTACTGAACAATTACGCTCTACCGCGTATTCGGCGGTCATGTTGGCAATCATCTCGGCCATGTCCGGGGCGGCAGCCATGAGATTGAAGTTCCGCCCGGATTCATAAGCGTCACTATCGAAGTCGGTCTGCACCGCAACTTGGTTGCCGTTATGGGTGGTTACCTGAAAATCGACCACAAGTTCTGGGTAACACGGTTCTTCATACGTTTGCGTATCGAATCCCCACGGGCCGGGTGTGGTGTCTTCGAGTAGTTGGCGTGCTTCTTCTGGTGTCATTTGGTGTCTCCTAGTCGTGTTCGTGTTCTTGTGTCATGCCGCCGAGTTCCCGGAAATACAAAAACTCATTCCGGTAAAACCTCAGCTGCCTAATCCGCCCCGTGCTACACGCACGGAACTTCTCCGTCCCCTGCTCCTTGAGAGCAAGGAACCGCGTGATTTTCCCGAGCGCTTCCGCGCCTTCCCCTGGTTCTGGTACAGGCACTTCGATGCGGCCCAGGTGCTCCACAGTGATGCGCTTCGCCATAGCCCCGGTGATGAACCGCTCCTTCTGTCTCGCCACATCACTGGTCGCCAACATCTGCGCTAGCAGTTCCGCATCCATGTCAGTGCGGAAAATGATGGTGTGCGCGTCAACAGCCACCGGCCCATCGCCTTCCCACGCTGCGGCGGCACCAACGCCGTCGGTATCCATTGCGGTGCCCGCGATGAGTAAGTCGCCGGGCATGGCTTTTCGGATGGTGCTCCACTTGCGTTCCGGTAGACGTGCTGGTGCTGTCGTGGCTACGGGTGCGAGGTGTGTGATTTGCCCGTAGTGGATAGCGGGGCCGCCGTTGTCGGTGAGGTCTTTTTTGGTGAAGTGTGTGCCCCGGCTGAATTCTCCTAGCTGGTGTAGAGGTGTTTTTTGTCATGCCGTGCGGCGCTCCTCCACCAGCCGAACAATCCGGTCAAGATACTCACCGTGATCAGTGAAACCAGCGATTCGGCAAATCATCGCGTCAATCTCAAGGTCACTACGCAAGTGCTGCAGCATCTGGGAACGCGCTTGCTCTTGCAGCGCGACCTCATCGACTGGTTCCTCTTCTGGTTCCTCAGGCTGGACATAGGTGTGAACGGAAAGGTTGTAATCCTCCGCCTGGATTTGTTTGCGGTCTACGACCTCCGTCAGGTCGTGCTCCATATCGATGAACTGCACGCTGGTGGACGTTCGACACTTCTTGAAAACCAGAATGCAGGTCTCGATACTGGTGTCCTCAAACTTTCCGCCGGGGATACGCACCACGTGGCTAATCAGGTTCTCCTCCACCAGCCACGCGCGTATCTTGCCTTCGCGTCCTCCCCGGTAGAGGATTCCGGGAAACCCCATCACCACAGCGACACCATCGTCGTCGAGTAGGTGAAGAATGTGGAGGATGAAGGCGTAGTCGGCTTTGGATTTGGTGGGGATCGTTGGGACGAACATGAAGCGTTCGTCAACTGTTGGCTCCCATGCGATGGAGAATGGTGGGTTGGCGACGATGACGTGGAAGCGTTTGTCCATGAAGGCGGGGTTGGCGAGGGTGTCGCCGTGTACGCCGGTGAAGTTGGTGAGGGCGGCTTCTGCGTCGTCTAGTGCTTCTTGGTCGATGTCTTGCCCGTATTTGGGTGTGTCGCCCCAGGCGGCTAGTAGGTCTCCGGCTCCGCATGTTGGGTCGTAGACGTTGCGGGGTTCGCCGTGGATGTTTTGTTGGGCGAGTGCGGTGATGGTGGCGACGAGGTCGGGTGGTGTGTGGAATTTGCCTACGGCTTTGAATTGTTGGCGTAGGCCTTTGAGTGTGTGGGTGTTCATGTCCTTATTCGTCGTGTTCGTCTGTTGTTTCCCAGGGGCCGCAGCAGTCTTGTGACCACCTGTTGCAGGTCAGGCACGGCCAATCGTCGGTGTTTTCGGCGCTGTGGCGCACGCTGGCGGACGTTTGGGTGTCGGGTGGGGTAAGTGTGCGGGGCGGGGTGTCCGACGGCTTAGATTGGCTTCTAGGCAACATTCGGAATCTCATCCCCCTGCTCCACATGGATCATCACGCCCGGTTCTTCTGCGGTGCCTGCGCGTCGTTTCACAACCAGCAGGCGGGTCACCTGCGAATCATCCTCGAAACACACGCCTGTCAGACCGTCGAGGACAGCGCGCGCTAATTTGTCTGCGTCCGGGCGGGCACACATCGTCAGCGGTGCGGACTTCGGCATGGCCTTCGGCCTCGGCATCAAAAACGTGAGTTTCACCGACACCGGCCCGTTCAACGACTGGCAGCCGTGAGTGATGGCCGCGTCCTGCACGGCCTCACGCCACGGCTTCACCCGCTTGCTGACTTCCACCAGCACCGCGCGTTTACCGCGCACGAATGCCTGCTTGCTTCCTTGCGGGGCTGGGTGCCCCGGAACAAAAAACCTCATCGTTGGTTTCTCCTTGCATGAAAAAACCGCGCTGCGAGAGCGCGGTCGATACGGGTTGCGGGGGTCAAAATGGGCCTTTCACAGCTTCTGGCTGCTCGCCTAGCTCAAGGTGGCGCATCAGCGCGTCGTTGGCCGTGTAGTCGTGTCGGCAGCGGACAGCATCGTCCAGGCCGAGGATGTAGCCGTTCGGGTCGCACATGTCACAGTTGGTGATCGCGTCACGGCGTGCTTGCGCCTGATCGTGTTTGCGTTGCTGTCCGGCTTCGGCTTCGAGTGTGGCTTCGGCGTCGCGGATGAGTGGGGTGAGGAGGCCGGGGGTTTTGTGGCCTGGGCGGGTTTGCCATTCCTGGGCGGCGAGGAGGATGGCTTGTTCGGGGTGGCCGTTGGCGAGGGCGCGGTTTGCTGCCGAGTGGAGTTCGGTGGGGATGTTTTTTGCCGCTGCCCATTCGTCGCGCGCGGTACTACTTGTAGCTTGCTTGCTTACAGTAACCATAGATAAGGACGGGTCGGGTCGGGTCGGGTCGGGAATGGTACCGGACATTTCGGTGACTCCCTCAAATGTCCCCTTAGGGGACTCTCGGGTGACTCCCCCGGGGACATTTCCGCGTTCCTGCTGTTCAGCGCGTTTTCGCTCGCGCGATTTGCGCTTTTTTTCAGACCACTCTCGGCGTGATTCCTCAACAGAATCGCGAGTAGGTTGGTACTCAAACCAGTTGCGAAATGAGTACGCTTTCACACCCAAATCACACTCAGTTTCAACCCATAACCCGGCGCGAATCAGCGCAGAAATCTGCGCCTCCGTCCCCTTAAGCGCTCGAACCTGCTGGGCTGTAATGACCCCGTCCGTGAGATGCTTCGCGCAAAACGACCCAGCCTTAGCCCACAACCCAACAGCAGCATTTGAGATCCCGGCGACTTTCGGATTGTCATAAAAACCATCGTCAACCTTGAACCAAACCATTGATTCGAGCGCTCCTTTCTAGAACGGTGGCTGCTCGTTGTCAGGGAGCTGTGGCTGGCTGCTGTTCCACGGGTCGCTGGCCGGGGCTTGGTTCTGCTGCTGGGACAGCCACCCGTCGTCCTTCGGCTTCGACTGCTGGCCCTTGGTGACCTGGGCGCGGGCGAACTTCAACGACGGCCCAACCTCATCAACGTCGATGTAAGTCTCCGTATGCTTGGCGCCATCCTTTTCCCAGCTACGCTGCTTCAGGCGACCAGTGACAATAACCCGCATGCCCTTCGACAGCGACTCGACCATGTTCTCCGCTGCCTCACGCCACAGGCTGCACGAGAGGAACACCTCGTCGCCGTTGACCCACTGGCCGTCCTTGTAGACACGGGTGGTGGATGCGACACGGAACGACGCAACAGGCGTGCCGCTATTCGTAAACCGCAGTTCCGGGTCTGCAACCAGATTCCCAACAACGGTGATCTGCACATCACCTTGTGCCATTACTGAGCACCTCCCTGATTAAGGTTTTCCCATCGCTGGTTTGCGATAATTGCGAGTTCTTCGTGCTGCTCATCGGTGATACCGCTCGTAGCGATGGTGTTCATCAGTTCGGTGAGTTCATCGTGCGTGGCAGCGTTCTCAAGCTTCTCCCTGGCGGCCTGCATGTCGAACTCTGGTTCCTCCGGCTTCGCCGTAAGCGCCGCTTTCAGCCCGCTGGTGCCGCGGCCCGGCTGCACGCGGGTAGCGGTAGCGCGTACAGGCTGCTCGAGCTCGAACTCTTCCTTGGTGTAGGTGATACCGAGGAGTACATCCGGGGCGAGTTTGCGGCACACCTCCGCAGCTGCCTTGGCGTACAGCATGGCCTGCGGGTCGGACGTGTACTTCTTGTTCGACGTGTACCCGGCCTGCACTGCCCGGTCGATAGTCCACGTTGAGGTTTCCTGCTCCCCGCGGGGGCTAGTGCCAGTGACCGTGACCTGCTTGTCTGTGGACTCCACGGTCTGGAAGCGGTAGCCCTTCGCCTTCAAAAGTGCGACCATTGTGCGTGCGTAAATCGACGGCTGGCCATGCACAACAAACACTTGCTGTAGCGCCTGCTGTGGCTTCAGCCCGAGTTCTGCGCCGTAGAGGATTGCTGCAGCCCCATCGTCCGGCTTGCCCTGGAAAGTAGCGGGCACCATCTTCGTGTTACACAGCACAGTGGCGAGTTTGTGGGCTGCACCCATCGCCTCGGCCTGCTTCTGCAGCAGCTCCAAGCCATTGTCGGTGACATCTGGCAACGGCATCGCTACCGCGTCGTGCGTAGTGGTGGTGTCGAGTTCCTTGGTCATTTGGTTTCTCCTTCTGCGAGGTTTGCGGATTTGATGAGGGCAGCGCCGAGCCAGCGAGCTTCCTCGATCGTTATGTCGTGACTGTTGTCGCCGAGATAGATAGACACTGGGCACTTGAGGCCTGCGTCTGTGGCGGTTACGAAAAGGTTCTCTTCGAGCGCGTGCTCGTCGTAGATGTGTCCGTTAATCTCCTGCCTGCGGCTGTACATCGCCTTCCTCCTGCTTGTCTGCCTCACGAGCCATCTCCACAAATTTCGCAATCAGGGCGAGTAGGTAGTCGTTGAATTCGTTGAAATCATTCGCGCGAGAGCGTTCCCGCCACCATAAGGTGCAAAAAACGCCGGTTGCGGCTCCGAAAATGATGGATGAGACCATGTAGACCATGATGTTTTCTCCTTAGAAAAGTGTTGCCGCAGAGATCGCGGCCAGTATTAAAATCCAAAAAACGCCGCAACCAACAGCTGCGGCGGTCAAATCATCACCCGGATATTCCCGGCCCTCAGGTGGGCGAACCTCCGGAAATTCAGCACTGGTCATAGGCTGACAATCGCTTTCTTCTCAAACTTGAAAGACCCCTTGCCGACTGCAGCGTTATACACATCAGGGTGCTTCTCCCTGAGCTTCTGCACATCAAACTTCGGAGTCATCAAATCAGGGTCATCAAGCAAATGGCGTGAGCCCTTCGGCACCCGCGACTGAGCGAAACGGCCAGATTGGCGGCTCGCGATGCGCGCCCCATTCCACACAGCCGTGGCACTATCACCCATCATCTCTGCAACAGAATTCTCTGCTGAAGTGACGCGACGCTGCGCCGCCTCCAGCTCCTCGTATGCGTCACGGAGCTCGTCAACAGCAGAATCTGGAACATCAAACGATGCACCTTCGGTTACTGGGCGGAGTGCAGCAAGAATCTCCTTCGCGTTCTCCGAGTCCCCAGCCTCCGGTGGAGTTCCGTTGTGGAGTAATCCCCAAAAGTGTTCTGCGTCAGCGCAGATACGACGGAACACCGTCTCGTCCCACTCAATGTCATAGATCTGCGGTTCCCCGTACACAGGGATGATGACAATGCTGGCTTCGTGGATTCCAGATACTCCCATTTGGAAAATGACCTGCAGCCACCAGTTATCTCGAACTCCTGTGTCACGCCTGGGGCGCTTAACCTCGATGATGTGGCGCCGCGACCCGCGTCGAGCTCGGCGATCTAGTGTGACGCAGTGGGGAAATCGTAGATTGCGCGATGTGTATGTAACTTCGCCTTTATTGAGCTGCCATCCCGGGTTAGCCCGTTTCCATACGTTGGCGCCGTAGTCTTCTGCGTCGTGGGCATCGTCGAACATCTTTTGGGTATCACTGTCGATGTGCTCTTGCCATGTCCCGTTCATGAGATGCCAGCGCTCAAAGGCGCTGTAGTAGTCGCATCCGGTGTATTGTCCTGCGAGTTCGTGTCCTTCTGGGTATCTGACCATTGCTGGCACTTTTGAGGCTGTGATGAGTTTCCGCCATTCGGGCGAGCCTGGTGGCGGTGGGTTAGTGACAACGTGTGATGGCATGTTTCTCCTCTTCTCGTGCCATGCGTTCTTCTTCGAGGCGTATGCGGCCTAGTCGTGTGATTCGCCACTGTCCACTTGCGTTGTCGGCTAGGCCGTCGTCGATGAGTTTTTGTTTCCGGAGTCCGTAGATGTACGGCAGTTTTCCCCATTTCTCGAGGTTGTGGAGTGCCCTGTAGACGGTTGGCGGGAGTCGCTTATCCACGGTCATCACCCGGCGAGTACAAGATCGCGGATACTTCCCACGGCTCGAACCCGTAGTGCTCACACAGACGGAAACGGGCGAGTGTAGGCGACACCTGGCGGCACAACTGCCGGTACTCAAACCTGACTTTTTCCACGCTCACGTTCATGGGCGCACCCCATCATCGAAGCGGTTGAGGACGAGCTCGGTCAGCGCCACCGCGTCCGTTGCGCCCTCGTCCTCCATCTGCTGGTAGACGTACAACGTCTGCGTGATGATGTTCTTGAGTCGTACTTTCTCGACCTCAAACGGGTCAGGCGTGCGCTCCTCGCTGTGTTTCAAACTCGCAGCCGTCTCAGGCATATCTTTTGGAGACCGCATCGGCCACCACCACCTCTTTCTCTACTTCTTTCTCCGGCTGCCACACGGCAAACACAACCCCGTCGCTTGACCGCGCCCGATACCTCCCCGGCAGGCGCGACCACACCACCGAGCTATTAATCCGCTTCACAATCCGGTCACAATCACGCCCCGGCGAAACCACCGTCCGAAACGGCATCACACCAGCCGGAACCGGCAACGCACGCCCAGGAACCTCCCGCAGCTTCGCCGCGAACTCCTCCTCAGGTTGAGACAGTCCACGTGACCGTTGCTTCCATTTCTCTTCCAGTGGCACCGGCACCACACGCGGCCCACCATTGAGCCCCAGGTGCGTCGTACACGCCCTCAAAGCAGCAGCAGGAGCGCTACAGCCCTCAACACAACAAGTCCGCTTCACAAGTCACCCTCCTCCAGCCCAAACTTGCTAAGAAACAGATTCGCCCTGGCACGCCGGTTAGCGTTCACCAACGCGCGCATCTTCCTGGCCGACGGCCTCTGCGACTCCCCCAGGACGTGAGATGACACGTCGTAGTACTGGCCCAAATACTCACAAGCCTTCTTGAAATCACCGAACACGGCAGTGAAATGAGGTAGTTCCTCTACCGCCCGGCCAGCCCGAACGTCCCGAGTCATCGGAGGGTCACCAGGCGTACCCATGATCTTTTCAGCTACTTCATCGGTGATTCGGCCACGGAATAGTAGGTTCTCCGTTTTGTGCCGGGTGATTCCGTAGTGTTGTTGGATTGGCGGCCGGGTGTACCCGTCGAGTAGGAGGCTGTAGATGCGTTCGATGGCGTCTTTTTGTGTCTGGTTCATAGGCACATCACCAGCGCGAGGAAGATAATGCTGCCGAACGCCAGGACGAATGCGGTTGCTGACCAATCCCACTTGATGTGGCGCGGCTCGATACGGCGCGGCCTGCGGGTGTAGAGCTCGAGCAAATCGGGGCGCTCATCAATCGTGCGCTTATCCGGCACCCGCAGGTCACACGCATCAACCAGGTCGAAAAGGTCATCGCTCCGGCTCATCGGGTTTCCTCCTTCCGGCGCTGAATCCACGCCTCCAAATCCGGCTCATCAATACGCAAACCACCACGGGTCTCCCCCAGCCGGTAGAGAGGTAGTGGGTCGCGTTTACGGTCCGCATAGCCGTAGACGCTCGCTTCTGTGGCGGCTAGTCGCTCCGCGACTTGCTTCACCGTGAGTGCTATAGTCATCAGTGATTCCTTTCTTGGGGACAGTAGGAATTAACAGGCCTGCTCGTGCAGCAACACGAGCAGGCCTTTTCTTATGCATTGGTAGGGCGCGCAGCTGGGGGTTAAGTAAAGAAAAGTGTGTCTTTTCCGGGCGTGTTGCGGTTATTTGATCCA
>ERZ1031273.186-NODE-186-length-32766-cov-13.837944_pt1 | contig 32766 bp, 27 predicted proteins | sample MGYA00516575_ERZ1031273 | MGnify/ENA primary metagenome ERZ1031273 (study PRJEB33718, sample SAMN03159816) | human skin metagenome | collected 2014-02-25 | study: EMG produced TPA metagenomics assembly of the PRJNA266117 data set (Human skin bacterial metagenome... | reverse complement strand
GACCAGGTGGCTTCACTCACCGACCACTCAGCATGGGCGGAATACCACAAGATGCAAGCGAACACCGCGACCCTGTTGTAGGCAGAGTAGGCACCATGGCGGGACTTATCGGCAGGGAGGACATCGACGAGGTTCGGTCGCGCTCGCGGATCGACGAAATCGTAGGTGAATACGTGTCGCTCAAGAGTGCGGGAGTCGACTCGATGAAGGGCCTGTGCCCCTTCCACGACGAACGCACCCCCAGTTTCCACGTCCGCCCGTCCATGGGGCGGTATCACTGTTTTGGGTGCGGGGAATCCGGCGACGTTTTTGAGTTCCTCATGAAGATGGACGGCGTGACCTTCGTCGAAGCCGTTCAACGCCTGGCCGAACGCGCAGGAGTCCAGCTGTCCTATACCGGCGCACCCAGCGGCGACTCGGGCTCCGTGCGTCAAAACATTCTGGAAATGCACCAGGTGGCAGCCGACTTCTACCGTGAACAGTTCGCGTCACCTGCCGCGTCCGTTGCGCGGGAATATATGGCGGGCCGAGGTTTCGAACAGCAGACGCTGGACACCTTTGGCGTGGGTTTCTCCCCACAGGGCTGGGATGGTTTGCTGTCGCACTTACGCGGGCGCGGTTTCCGAGTTGAGGACATCGAAAAAGGTGGCCTTGCCATTGCGGGAAGGCGCGGTCACTATGACCGTTTCCGAGGTCGTCTCATGTGGCCTATCAGGGACGTCACCGGACGTGTGATTGGGTTCGGGGCTCGCAAATTGTTTGACGACGACCAAGGCCCCAAATACCTCAACACGCCAGAAACTCCCGTGTATCACAAGAACAAAGTGCTCTACGGGCTCGACCTTGCGAAGCGTCCTATCGCTAAGACCAAGCGCGCGGTTGTTGTCGAAGGTTACACCGACGTCATGGCCGCCCACATCAGCGGTGTCACCCAAGCCGTAGCCACGTGTGGAACGGCTTTTGGGGCCGAGCACGTGAGCATTCTCCGGCGCATGATGAACGACGACGCTACGGCGGAAGTGATCTTCACTTTCGACGGTGACGAAGCCGGACAGAAAGCCGCCTTGAAAGCGTTCGGTGACGATCAGCGTTTCTTGGCACAGACCTCGGTCGTGGTCGAACCGGGAGGACTGGACCCCGCCGACCTGTGGCGGGCAAAGGGTGAAGGCGCTGTGCGTGACCTCATCGAATCCAGGCGTCCGCTTTTCGAGTTTGTCATCGACACGACGGTCGCACAGTTCGACGCCTCGACTGTCGAAGGCCAAGTGGCAGCGATCAGAGCGGCCGCACCGGTGATCGCAGGAATCAAAGACGTGGCGTTGCGTCCCGGATATGAACGCTACGTGGCCGGCCTCGTAGGCGTCGACACCGACCAAGTGGTGCGCGCGGTTCGGGGGTACCAACGCCACCAGAGCCAACGCAACCAACCAAACCAGCCTCAGCCCAATCAACCTCATCCGCCGTTCCAACAGGCGGAGCCGGTTCAGCCCAGTGGGCCAGACCCCAGCCAGTCGGCCGGGTACCGGGTAGAACGCGGGGCGCTCATGGTGGCGCTGCAATATCCGCAGTATGTCAACGCGAAACTCTTTGACGCGCTCAACGGCAAGGTGTTCGATGACCCTCGCCACCGTGCGATTCACGAAGCGATGAAACGCGCAGGGGGAGTGCGTCGCGGTGCTGAAGATACCGCCGGGTGGGCCGACGCTGTCCGTGAAGCCACCCCGGACGAACTCGTTCCCCTGGTGAGTGAACTGACTATGTCCTCGCTTCCGGCAAGCAATGCCGACGGTATCGAACGCTACAGCCGAGGAATCGTCGCCCGCCTGTTCGACAAAGACATGGTGCGGATCAGCGGGCTCCTCCACGCCCGCCTGCAACGTACGGACCCCAGCGACACCGCAACGACCTCGGAACTCTTACAACAACTCACACTGCTGGAACAGCAGCGCGTTCACCTACGGCAGTTCATGTAGGTCAGTCGATCAGTTGCTGTTCGCGTGCTTTCGCAACGGCGCTGGTGCGGTTATCGACGCCTAGTTTGTCGAAAATATGCACCAAGTGTGTCTTCACCGTGGCCTGGGAGATGAACAGCTCTTGGGCAATTTCCTTGTTCGTGTGCCCGGTGGCAACGGCCTCGAGAATTTCGAGCTCACGGGCAGATAAGGACGTGCGCGGCTGTGTGAGCCTGCGCGTCAACGCCACCGTCACCTGATCTGACATGACGGGCCTGCCCTCGTTGACAGCGCGAACAGCACGCGCGAGTTCCTCGGGAGGAGCATCTTTCAACAGGTACCCCTGCGCGCCTGCGTTCATGGCGGCCACAATGAGGTTCTCCGTGTCGAACGTGGTGAGAATCAGCACCGGAGGGCCACCGATCTTTCCTAACTCAGCAGTGAGCTCCACCCCGTCCATCTGGGGCATTTGAATATCGCTCACCACGACATCGACCTGCGTGGATGCCAGAACCTCGAGCGCTTCGCGTCCCGTTCCTGCCTGTGCCACCACGTCAATGTCGTCGCCTGTGTTGAGAACCGCGCTCAAGCCCGCGCGCACAACCGGGTGGTCATCGACTAAGAGAACTCGGATCATGTTTTCTCCACGGGAATCACAATGTGAACCGAACAGCCTTCGCCCACGGCGGTTTCGACACTGAGCTGTCCGCGTACGCTAGCCACGCGTTCGTTCAGGGCGCGCAAGCCGTAACCGTAGGCTCCGGCAAAACCAATTCCATTATCGACGACGTCCAGGCCCACGTGCGTATCCCAGTACGCCAACGTCACTTTTGCGCGTGAACACCGTGAATGGAATGTCACATTGGACAGCAGGCTTTGCGTGGCCCGGACCAAGGTCTGCTCAACCTCTGGTGACAGTGGGTACGCGTTCCCGGTGACTTCGAATTCGCACTGGATCGTGGCACCCACCGCGGCGCTGGCCCGCTCAACCGCTCGGCATTCGGCGCTCAGGGTGGGATGTAAGTCCGAGGTGCCAAGAGGGGACCCGTGTAAGAATTCGCGGGCCCGTTGCAGGTTGCTCTGGGCGGTATCTTCAATCAGATTGAGCGTTTCACGGCCAGCTGGGTCCACGTGCTGTTCAAGGGAACGGCTCAACAAGAGAATCGATGTGAAGCCTTGCGACAGAGTGTCGTGTACGTCTGCTGCGAGTTTTTCACGTTCAGCGAGACGACCGGCCCGGTGTTGGCTCAGGGAAATCTGCGTCTGAGCGCGTTGCAGTTCTTGGTACGCGTTACCCATGGATTCGGCTTCCTTGCGCAACTCTTGGTACAGAACACTCACAACGGTTGCGACGCACGCCCCGATCGTGGGGCCCAGCAGGAATCCCGCGTTGAACTCTCCGTGGCGATACGAACTGGCAAGAATCGTGAACACCATGACTAGGATGACCGGCCCGGCAATATACGGGCGGTACGCGTGGAGAACAATGAAGAACAGCGGGAAGCTCACCCACGCAAAACTCATGGACGACAGCATGAGGCCAGCCCACAGAATCAAAATCGCAGCTAGCCACCACGACTTCAGGGGCGCTGGGTTGAAGCGCTCGGGGTGTTTGGAGTACTGCATCTCGGCGACCGTACCCACCAGGTACAGCCCCGCCAGCATGAAGGCCAAGATCAGGATCATCATGAGCACGGCCGGGTGCTGATCAAACGTGACGATAAAGCGCACGATTCCCACACCCAGCATGACGGCAAACGCGACATGCAAAGTCACCCGCATGGCACGCAAAATCTGAGGTAACTGACTGTGCGACATACTACTTTTCCCAGTTGAGGCTACGTTCTACCGCCTCGTTCCACCGCGCACGCAAGTTCTCACGTGTGCGCGCATCCATCTGCGGGTTGAAATCCCGGTCTTTTCTCCACAACGACGCGACGTCGTCATGCGCATACAAACCAGCACCAACTCCGGCGGCAAAGCACGCGCCTACAGCCGTGGACTCGGTTTCTGTTGGACGCACAAGAGGAGTGTCGAGGATATCGGACTGGAACTGCAAGAACGCATCGTTGACACTCATCCCGCCGTCAACTCGGATCGTCCCCATATCCGTGCCCACATCCGAGACCAACGCATCAACGACCTCGGCGGCCTGAAAAGCCGTAGAATCCAAAGCCGCGCGGGCAATGTGCGCGGCCGTGGTAAAGCCCGTCATGCCAACAATGGTGCCACGCGCATCCGGACGCCACCGCGGTGCAAACAGTCCAGCGAAAGCGGGCACAAAAACACGCCACCGGAATCCTCCACGGAAGCGGCCAGCTTTTCGACCTCGTTCGACGACGAAATAATGCCCAGGTTGTCACGCAACCACTGAACCAAAGAACCGGCAACCGCAATCGAGCCCTCCAGCGCATACTGGAGGGGTTCATCCGCGATCTGATACGCCACAGTGGACACCAGACCGTGATCCGACCGAACAATCTGGGTACCCGTGTTGGTCAGCAAGAAGCACCCAGTACCAAACGTGACCTTGGTATCGCCGTGGCCGAAACACACCTGGCCAAACGCCGCCGACTGCTGATCACCCAGAACCCCTGTTACTGCGGTGCCGCTCAAAAGTTGGTTGGAACGCACGGTACCCAACTCACCGACCGACGGGCAGATGCGGGGGAGAAGCTGCTCGGGGATCCCCGTGAGCTCCAACATGCGCTGCGACCACTGGCCGGTCCGAATGTCCATGAGCATGGTACGAGAGGCGTTCGTGACATCGGTGACGTGCTCACCCGTGAGGTTAAACAAGAGCCACGCGTCGATCGTGCCGAACCGTAGCTCGCCTTTTTCGGCGCGTGCGCGGGCGCCCTCCACGTGGTCCAGAATCCACATGAGTTTAATCGCCGAAAAGTACGTGTTGACGGGTAGGCCCGTGATGGTGGCGATGTCGTGGGCGTCCTCGCTCAACCGCTCCACATACTCAGTTCCACGCGTGTCTTGCCACACGATCGCAGGGTAGATGGGCCGGCCAGTAGACGCTTCCCACACCACCGTGGTTTCGCGCTGATTAGTGACCCCCACGCATGCGATATCGGCTCCCGTGAGCTGGGCCTTACCCAAAGCCGAGCCAATGACTTGACGGCTAGTGCGCCAAATTTCCAGAGGGTCGTGTTCGACCCAACCGCCACGCGGAAAGCGTTGTGTGAACTCTTGTGAGGACTGAGCAACAGTGCGGCCATCTTCGGTGAAGATGACCGCACGTGTTGACGTCGTTCCTTCGTCGAGTGAAAGAACGTAACCCATCTTTAGGCGCGCTTAGGCAGAGCTGGGAAGTCGACTCCAGCCATGTCGGCCAAGCAACGTACCACCTGGCACGAGTAGCCGTACTCGTTGTCGTACCACACGTACACAACTACGCGGTCGCCGTCGACGATGGTTGCCAGACCGTCGACAACACCGGCACGCTTCGAGCCCACAAAGTCGGTGGAAACGACCTCGGGGGAGTGGATGTAGTCGATCTGGTTGCGCAGGTTCGAGTGCAACGAGGTGTTACGCAGGAACGTGTTGAGTTCGTCAACCGTGGTTTCGCGTTCCAGGTTGAGGTTCAGAATCGCCATGGACACGTTAGGCGTGGGGACGCGAATCGCGTTACCCGACAGCTTGCCCTTGAGCTCAGGGAGAGCCTTAGCGACGGCCTTCGCCGCACCGGTTTCGGTGAGCACCATGTTGAGGCCGGCTGCACGTCCACGGCGGGCGCCCTTGTGGAAGTTGTCGATGAGGTTCTGGTCGTTGGTGAACGAGTGAACCGTTTCCACGTGACCGTTCTTAACACCGAATTCGTCGTTGATCACCTTGAGAACTGGGGTGATCGCGTTGGTGGTACACGACGCTGCCGACAGGATCGTGTCGCTGTCTTCAATAGCGGAGTTGTTGACACCGTACACAATGTTCTTGATGTCGCCCTTACCTGGAGCGGTGAGGATGACCTTGCCAACGCCCTTGGACTTCAGGTGCTGGCCCAAGCCTTCTTCGTCGCGCCAACGACCGGTGTTGTCAACAACAATGGCGTCGTTGATGCCGTATTCGGTGTAGTCCACGGTCGATGGGTCGGACGAGTAGATGACTTTGATGAGGACACCGTTTGCCAGGATGGTGTTGTTCTCCTGGTCGACCGTGATCGAGCCGTCGAACTTACCGTGTACCGAGTCGCGGCGCAGGAGCGATGCACGCTTGATGATGTCGTTTTCGCCATTCTTCCGGACCACGATTGCGCGCAGACGCATTCCGGTTCCACCGTTGCGGTCAATGAGAATGCGCGCAACCAGACGTCCAATGCGTCCAAAGCCGTAGAGCACAACGTCGCGTGGCTCTGGGGTTTCGGCTCCGTTGGTGACGTCGGAAAGTTCGTTCTTGAGGTATTCGCCGAGGTCGCCGCCGGCTTCGCGGTATCCGGCAGCCAGACGTCCAAGGTCAAGGCGGGCACCGGACAGGTTGAGTTTCTGGAGCTCGTTGACGATTGCGAGGGTTTCGTTGAGGTCCAGGTCTTGTCCGTCAAAGTGGCGTGCGTAGCGGTGTGCCTTGACGATGCCGATTGTGGACTTGTTCAGCAGTGAACGTCCGTAGATGGTCAGCAGAACGTCGTTGTTGCGGAACAGACGCCCAACTCCAGGCAGGATCTGTTCGGCAAGTTCGGACTTGGTGTTCCACTCTTGCAGTTTGGTGTTAGCCACTTCGCTCACAGCGACTCCTTCGTGTTTGTGTGCACGTATAGTGCCGGTTTATCTTGCTCGCAGGGTTGCTGCGTTGAAAATTGTTGTGGTGATTGGTTAATCACGTTCCTCGAACCGTTTGAGTCCAAACAGTGTCAAGAAGATGAGACCGATTGCTGTCAGCACTGCAAGCAAAGAACTGGTGAGGTCGATGTCGTCGTCCTTCTGCTGAGCTTGCAGTGGTTTGCCTTGGGGAACCGTATTGAAAACTCGGTCGTCGTGGCTGGTACCCATCCACGCGGCCACCATGAGCAGAATCCTGATGAACAGGTTCATGGAAAGCATGATCGCGATCACTGGCCCGAACAGCGCTGCTGTGGGTGAACCAGAAAACACGCTGATGAGCACGGTTGCCAAGTTCAACAGGACGGTCAGGGCCAAAGCACCTGTCAAGGATCCGATCGCACGAGTGCGCATAGGGATCTTCTTGTCCGGGATCGTGGTGAAGATGAACATGAACAGCAACCAGTTCATGGCAACCGCAAGCGCAATCGTGAGGATATTAAACACGATCGCAAACCAGCCGGGGAGGTTCAGCCAGTTCGCGATTGCGCTTTGCAAACCGGTACCCAACACGGTTGCTGTCAGCGTGAGGAAAATGAGAACCAGAATTCCAAGAAGCGTGTACACATTGTTGATAGTGCGCGCAACAAACGGCTCTTTAGGAATGTTGTCCATGTCGTCGGTGAGCTGCGCTCGAATCGCGTCCTTGAGGTTCCCGATGAACCCTTGAGCGGTGAACAGGGCAGACAAGATACCCACGATTCCTACAGCTTCCCAGTTGTCCAGGAAGTTTTGGAGCATGGAGACAAGTTCGTCCTGGCCAGGAGCCGTTTCGGTAATCCAGTCGTTGACAACCCCAACCCACTCGGGCTTCACCACGTCCAGCGTGAAGCCCAGGATTGCGAACGCAAACATGAGGATGGGGATGATCGCAAGAACGAGGAAGTACGTGATTGCCGCACCAAACTGGTTACCCAACCTGGCGCCAAACCGCGCAACCGTGTCCTTGAGGTGAACGACAAACGGCTTGTTGAGCAGTTTCTGCGAACGCGCCAGAGCCGACGAACGCTTAGTCAGAAGAGCTACGTGTGACATTCAATCCTCGTCAGATCTCTAGAGCGTTAAAGTCCGTGGGGCCCTCGCCCTGATCGTAGATATCTTTGGGGCTCCCCACCAACAGGTGATCGGGTCGGTGGGCCACACGGCGGTCCTTGTTGGGGTAGTCGAACTGTGCGAGCACGTAGCGCATCGCTTCGAGGCGGGCACGCTTCTTGTCATTGGACTTGACCACTGTCCACGGTGCTTGCGCTGTATCGGTGTAGAAGAACATCGCTTCTTTGGCTTCCGTGTATGCGTCCCACTTGTCCAAGCTGGCCAGGTCGGTGGGGGAGAGCTTCCATTGCTTGACAGGGTCGGTGGACCGAGAAGTGAAGCGGTGGAGTTGCTCTTCGCGTCCAACTGAGAACCAGAACTTGATGATCTTGATCCCTGAGTTCACCAACATGGTTTCGAACTGCGGGCATGAGCGGGTGAAGTCGAGGTATTCAGCCGGTGTGCAGTAGCCCATCACACGTTCGACACCGGCACGGTTGTACCATGAACGGTCGAACATGACGATTTCGCCGGCCGCGGGAAGGTGCTGAACGTAGCGCTGGAAATACCACTGGGTCTGTTCGCGTTCCGTGGGCTTTTCCAGGGCGACAACTCGAGCGCCGCGCGGGTTGAGGTGTTCAGTGAAGCGCTTGATCGCACCACCCTTACCTGCTGCGTCGCGTCCTTCGAAGATAATGACGACGCGTTCGCCGGTCTCCTTGATCCACGTTTGAAGCTTCAGGAGCTCAATCTGAAGTTTGCGCTTTTCGCGCTCATACGCCGGCCGCGCCATCTTGGTGCGGTACGGGTATCCCTTCTTCCAGGCTTTGGACTTTGATTTGGTTCCGTCCACCTGCCTCTGCAGGGAGCGCAGAGAGTCAATTTCATTGGCGAAGTCTGGAATACCTTCAGGAGTCAGTTCAAACTTAGGCGCGTCCTTAGCTGGTTCGCTCTGTTTGGCGTCAGCAGCATCTGAAGTGACACCCTTTTCTGCGTCTTGTGGGACCGTTGGATCGGTGTCATTGGTGGGCGTGTCTTCACTCATACCGTTAAGTCTATATTTTGAACTATCTGGGTGCCACAACCAGTGTGATGAGAGTCGACGTGACGCTGGTCATTACGCGTTCTCTGGTCCGTAAATATCGTCGATGTAGGAACTGAAGTCCTTGTTGACGATGTGACGCTTCACTGACTGCTTGGCCGAAAGATACCCGTTTTCTTCCGTGAGCTGAGCCGGGACGATCCGGTATTCGCGAATCGATTCAGCGCGAGACACCCTGCGGTTGGCGACTTCAATGGCCTTTGCAACGGCTTCGTTGATCTTGTCGTTGCCAGGCACGTCCTCGAGCGACAGAGCAGGGAGATCTCGGTTTTCCAACCAGGTGGGCAACATCTCCATATCCGGGAACACCAGGACCGAGACGAACTTCTTGCCTTCACCAATGACTACTGCTTGACCGATAACTGGGTGGCGACGAAGCTCATCTTCAAACGGGGCAGGAGCGACGTTCTTGCCGCCTGCGGTAATGATGAGTTCCTTCTTACGCCCTGTCACGCTGACGTATCCGTCTTCGTCGAGGGCCCCAAAGTCACCCGTGCAGAACCATCCGTCGACAAAGGCTTTTTGAGTTTCTTCTGGGTCGTTGAGGTATTCCTTGAACACGCTGACACCCTTGGCCAGGATCTCGCCGTCGGGAGCTACCGCTACCGTATTGCCCGGAAGAGGCACACCAACGGTTCCGATCTTGGACTTCCCAGGAGTGTTCACTGCGATGGGTGCGGTGGTTTCAGTCAGTCCGTACCCTTCGAGAATGTCCACGCCAATACCTTTAAAGAAGTGGCCTAAACGGAATCCCAGCGGGCCACCGCCGGACACGGCGTGGGTGGCTTGGCCACCCAAAATAGCGCGGAGTTTGGAGTACACCAGAACGTCGAAAAGCTTGTGTTTGGCTTTGAGCCACGGTGAGACTTTGCCTTCGCCGAGTGCAATTGAGTACTGCACAGCGACGGCTTCGGCAGCACGGAAAATTGGTGCCTTCTTCTCTGCTTCAGCCTTTTGAAGAGCGGAGTTGAACACCTTCTCGAAAACGCGCGGAACTCCCAGAATGAACGTGGGTCGGAAAATCCCCAGCGCCTCGGTGAGTCGCTTGAGATCCGATTCGTGCGCCAGGGTGACTCCGTGCAACAGGCACATCACTTCGATAAAGCGGGCGAACACGTGCGCGGTTGGGATGAACAGAAGGCACCGCGCGCCAGGAACCACAACCTGGTTGATTTGCACGGCAGCGCTCGCCGAGGTGTCAACGAAGTTTGCGTGTGTGAGAACGCAACCGCGTGAACGGCCCGTTGTTCCTGAGGTGTAAATGATGGTCGCGTCGTCATACTTGCCGCGCGTTGAGCGGGCGGCCTCGACGACCTCGGCGGAAGCATTGCGGCCATCTGCCACGAGCGAGCGGTGGCCTGCCTCATCCCACACACTCATCTCGAGGGGTTCTTCGATGTCGCTTGTCTCAAGGGCCTGAGCCACACGGTCACTGTGTGCCTGGGACTCTGCGACGACGAATCGCAGACCAGTGTCCTTCAGAATCCACGCCAACTGTTCTTCGCTAGAAGTGTCGTAGAACGGGACCGAGACGCCACCTGCAAACCAAATCGCGAAGTCGTATGTGGTCCATTCGTAGCTGGTGGCTCCGAAGATCCCCACCCGGTCACCGGGCTTCACGCCGCGGGCGATCAGTCCCTTGGCAACCTCCACGACTTCGCGGTGGAATTGCTGCGCCGAAACAGCGACGTCGCGGTTGTCCTCCAAACGAGACAACATGTGCGCGTGCGGGTCAGCCTTGACCCGAGCTAAAAATACATCGGTGATGCTATCGCGTTCCGGCAGGTCAAAAGTCAAAGGTGTGGAAGATGAACTCATCATTGCGGACATCGAGGCTCCCTGTATGTGTGCGACTCCACCTGCGTGGATACTCAAGTATTTATCCTACGGGCTGGAACCGTTTTTTCTACCCGGCAGTTTACTTATGGCTGACATGGCTACGCCGGTGCGTGTGAGATAGCCTAAAGTGGCTGTAAACACACAGCTGTAGACCGAGACAACCCCGAAAGGACGCCAATGAGTAACGCTCCTGAGCAGCCCACCTATCGCTACGATGCGCAGCTGGCGGGAGACATTGAACTCAAATGGCAAGATCGTTGGGAAAAAGAGGGGACTTTTTCGTCCCCCAACCCGGTGGGCGACTTGGCCGGGGATAACCGTGACCTGGGGGCGCCCATGTACCTCATGGACATGTTCCCGTACCCGTCGGGGCGCGGTCTGCACGTGGGTCACCCGCTGGGGTATTTGGCAACAGATGTGTATGCGCGCTATCAGCGGATGCGCGGACGCAACGTCATGCACGCACTGGGCTATGACGCGTTCGGTCTGCCGGCTGAACAGTACGCCGTGCAGACGGGACAACACCCCCGCATCACCACTAACCAGAATATTGACAACATGCGTAGGCAGCTACGTCGCTTGGGACTGGGGCATGACCCGCGTCGAACATTCGCCACGACCGATCCTGAGTTCGTGAAGTGGACGCAGTGGATCTTCGCCAAAATTTTCGACGCTTGGTATGACGTTGACGCAGCCAAGGCGCGCCCCATCAGTGAACTGATCGAACAGTTCGAAACTGGTGCGCGTGACACCGGCCGAGGTGCCTGGGCGGACTTGAGCCCACGTGAACGTGAAGAAGTTTTGCAGAACTACCGCTTGGCGTATGTGAGCGAATCGCCAGTGAACTGGTGCCCAGGCCTGGGTACCGTGCTCGCTAACGAAGAAGTGACCGCAGAGGGCCGCTCTGAGCGCGGGAACTTCCCGGTCTACACGCGCAAACTCAAGCAGTGGAACATGCGGATTACTGCGTACGCCGACCGTTTGGACGCGGACCTGGACGCAGTGGACTGGCCCGAAGCGGTCAAGCACATGCAACGCAACTGGATTGGCAAATCGGTGGGCGCCTTGGTGCGTTTCACCGGCCCCAATGTCCCGCAGCTCGAGGTGTACACCACGCGTGCCGACACGCTGTTCGGTGCCACATTCGCCGTTCTTTCCCCAGAACACCCGCTCGTCGATGAGTTCGTGCAGGGTGCGTGGCCAGAAGATGTGAACCCCACCTGGACGCAAGGGGCGGCAACCCCCGCCGAGGCGGTAGCCGAGTACCAGCGTGCCGCGGCTGCGAAGACCCCGGCCGAGCGTCAGGAAGACAAGAACAAAACGGGTGTGTTCACGGGTAGCTATGTGAAGAACCCTGCAACCGGACAAGATATGCCCGTCTTTGTGGCGGACTACGTGCTCATGGGTTACGGAACCGGTGCGGTCATGGGTGTGCCCGCAGAGGACAGCCGTGACTGGGATTTCGCTAAGGAATACGGCCTGCCTTATATCCGTACGGTTGAGCCGCCGGCAGATCACGACGAAGATACGCCGTACTTGGGTGAAGGCCAGAAGATCAACTCGGCGAATGAACACATCGATGTCAACGCGGTCGACGTCGATGAAGCGAAAAACCGGGTGGTGACATGGCTTGCCGAACACGGGCTTGCTGAAGAAACGACACAGTATCGCTTGCGTGACTGGCTGTTTAGCCGTCAGCGCTACTGGGGCGAACCATTCCCCATCGTGTACGACGAAGAAGGCACCCCACACCTGATTCCTGAAGATCAGCTCCCGGTTGATCTTCCAGAGCTGGAAAACTTCAGCCCCAAGACCTTCGAACCCGATGACGTGGACTCCGAACCGGAACCACCTCTGGGGCGTAACCGCGACTGGGTCACCGTCGAACTCGACCTGGGAGATGGGCTCAAAACCTACACCCGCGAGACCAACACGATGCCCAACTGGGCAGGTTCGTCGTGGTACCAACTGCGGTATGCGGACCCACACAACGACCGTGCACTCGTCGACCCGGAGAACGAAAAGTACTGGCTGGGGCCACGGGAAGACAAGAAGTCCGGGGGAGCTGACCTTTACATCGGCGGTGTTGAGCACGCGGTCCTTCACTTGCTGTACGCCCGCTTCTGGCACAAAGTCCTCCACGACCTCGGGCACATTTCCAGCTTTGAACCGTTCTACAAGCTCATCAACCAGGGGTACATCCAGGCGTATGCGTTCACCGACGCGCGGGGCGTGTACGTGCCAGCCAATGAGGTTGAAGAAAAAGAAGATGGCACGTTCTGGTATCAGGGCGAACAAGTGTCGCGCGAGTACGGGAAAATGGGTAAGTCGCTCAAGAACATGGTGACACCCGACGACATGTACGACGAGTACGGCGCCGACACGTTCCGCGTATATGAAATGTCGATGGGACCGCTCGAAGTGTCACGAGCATGGGAAACCCGTGCAGTAGTGGGTGCTCAGCGCTTCTTGCAGCGCGTGTGGCGTCTGGTTGTTGACGAAGACTCCGGCGAACTCAAGGTGACGGATCAGCCAGCCGACGAGGAAACCTTGCGCGTTTTGCATTCCACGATTGCAGGTGTGCGCGACGACATGGACAACTTCCGTTTCAACACGGTGGTCGCCAAGCTGATCGTGCTCACCAACCACCTCACCAAGGTGGGAGTCTCGCCGCGTGAGGTCATTGAGCCACTTGTCGTCATGCTCGCTCCACTTGCCCCGCACATTGCGGAGGAACTGTGGAGCAAGTTGGGCCACGAACACACCATCACATATGCAACCTTCCCCGAGGTCGACGAGCGTTACCTGGTTGAAGAGACCGTCACGTGCGTGGTTCAGGTAAAGGGTAAGGTGCGCGACCGCTTGGAGGTCTCGCCGGACATCTCCGATGAGGAACTCGAAAAGTTGGCGCTTGCCTCTAAGGGCGCCCAGCGTAGCCTGGACGGCGCCGAGGTGCGCAAAGTGATCGTGCGTGCGCCCAAACTCGTGAACATCGTGCCCATGTAACCAAAGTGTGGCGAAAGTCACGCGTAATCTTGGTTACGATCTGCCTTATTTGCGACGTTTACGATCGGGTAAACGTTTACTGTGTAATGCATGAATGTTTCACCCGAAGAGATCCGATTGGCTTTGGGCGTCAGCCCCAGCATCGATCCACGTGGAGCGATTCAGCGTCGCGTCCAGTTCCTGGTCGATTACTGTTTGACGACCGGCACGAAAGGTTTCGTGCTGGGCATTTCAGGAGGGCAGGATTCAACCCTCGCCGGTCGACTGTGCCAACTGGCCGTTGAGGAACTGCGCAGGCGCGACTACGACGCGACGTTTGTTGCGGTGCGACTGCCATACCGGGTGCAACAGGACGAGCAAGACGCGCAAGACGCGCTCGAGTTCATCGAACCGGACCGTGTGGTGACGTTCAACATCGGTGAAGCCACCGACGAAGTCTCGAAAGAGTTCACAACAGCGATGGGGCACGAGACCTCGGACTTCAACAAAGGCAATGTGAAGGCCCGTATGCGCATGATCGCCCAGTACGCGATCGCCGGTGACATGGGGCTGTTGGTCGTGGGAACCGATCACGCAGCCGAGGCGGTCACCGGCTACTACACCAAGTTCGGTGACGGGGGTGCTGACGTGGCACCTCTTGCGGGACTGACCAAACGCCAGGGCCGAGAAATGCTCCAAGAACTGGGTTGCCCTGAGCACTTGTACTTGAAGGTGCCCACAGCTGATCTCCTGGATGACCAGCCGGCGCAGACCGATGAAAGCGCGTTGGGACTGTCGTACGAAGAGATCGACGACTACCTCGAAGGAAAACCAGTCGCAGACGACACCGCGTTTTCCATCGAGGATCGCTACCGTCGCAGCCATCACAAACGTGTCATGCCGGTGACACCTGCCGACACGTGGTGGATCCGCTGCTAGAGGTGTGAACCGGTCACCAGCCCCAGCCACACACTGAGCACGCACGCGAGAACTGTTCCCACTGCGTACAACACGCCGTGAACCGGGCGTTTGCGGAGCGTGAGCTCCAACCACCCCACCATGAGTGTTGAAAACGTGGTGAAGGCTCCACAGAAGCCGGTCACGCACACGTTGAACACCGCAAGTTCGACCGTGGCTCCTGTGAGGAACCCAGTGAGGAAGCTTCCCACCACGTTGATGATGAAAACAGCCGCTGGCCACGACGATCCCAACCACCGGCTCAAGGCGGTATCGCATGCCCACCGGCATACCGCTCCCACTCCGCCAGCCACGATGACCGCGATCAGCACGACGACCTCGGCGACGGACGCAACGCCGACCCAATCAACCACCCACTGACGGCCGCGCAGGCGCCAGTCACCAGGGACACCACAGTGAGCGTGAGCCCGCCAAGCCCAGCTTGTACGGTCATGAGGGCCAACGTGGACTGCGTGGTGAGGGCGCCGCACACACCGGCTGCGAAGAACAGCCTCACAGGCGTTGCCCACGGTGCGTGGGCATGGAACAAGAGCCCGGACAGGGTTGCGAGTATCAGGGTTCCTACGGCGTTGACCGTGATGAGGCCGGCGGTTTCACCGAACTGAAAGATCGCGACGCGAGCCCACGTGCCCAGCGCACCACCGGTGAAGACCAGAAGGGGCGATAGCAAGCGCGACACTATGAGTCGAGCGAGTTTTCGAACACGACACGTTCGAATGTCGAGCGTGCCTGCACAAAGTTGTGAGCCACGTTTTCGCCGTCGTTCTGGGCGCGGCTGAATTCATGCCATCCACCTTCGCGCGTGTCACCGGGTTTGACGACCAGTTCAGCGCTGTTGTGCTCATCGGGTGCCATTTCTTGCTTCACCCAGTCGCGCAGTGCTGAGCCTGTGCGGAAAAGGTCCATAAAAGCGTAGTGAGCGTCGCGGTTAATGAATGACGCGTGCTCATTCTGGGTCAGGAACGTTTCCAGCGTTCGTAGCGATGCCGTGCTGAGTGAGGCGACCTGCGACACGCGCAACTCCTGCACAAGCCCGGTGTCTTGCGGGAACAGTGAACGGATGCGGGCAACGCTTTCTGCGTCAGGGTTCTGTGGCTCGTGTTCAACCTGGCTCAACTGCACGCGGTTGGACTGTTCATACGCCTGCGTCAGCTCATCACCCAACCGGTCAATCCGCGCCTGGGTTGCCGACCATTCATGGGCCAAGCCCACAACGCCCAACGCGGTAATCACGACCAGAATGAGCCCAATAATCCACGCTACTGAGTGCAACGGGGGAATCAGGAACAGGATAAGAGCAACGACCGCGACCGCAAGGATGAGAGTCGCCGCCCACGAATTCACTAAAAAGTCTCCAAAACGCCTCACGGCTGAAAGTCTAGCTAAAAGCGTGTACGTGTTTGTGGACTTCTATACTGATTTGAGGAAAGAGCCCCTGTCAGTCATTGAGCCTGACATGAACCCTACGGAACGGAAAAATTTTCATGAGCACAATATCGGTAATCGGGTGCGGGTACTTGGGTGCTGTTCACGCGGCAGCCATGGCGTCTGTCGGACACACGGTGATCGGTGTTGATGTAGACGAAAACAAAGTGCGCGCCTTGTCGAACTTCGACGCGCCATTCTTTGAACCGGGACTCCCAGAGCTTTTGAAAAAGGGCCAGGAGTCCGGAAACCTCACGTTTACCACTGACATTGAACAAGCCAAAGAAGCGACGGTCCACTTTGTCTGCGTGGGAACCCCGCAACGGAAAGGCGAGTTTGCCGCCGACATGACTTTCGTGGAAGCGGCATTTGAATCGGTGGCAACGATTCTGAGCCCCGGTGACGTGGTCGTAGGGAAATCAACCGTTCCAGTGGGAACGGCCGCGCGCATGGAACCTGCCGTGGCTGAACACGGCGCCGTTTTGGCATGGAACCCAGAATTCCTGCGCGAAGGACACGCCGTTGACGACACGCTTACACCCAACCGCATCATCTACGGCGTTCCGGAAGGCGAAGCCGGTGAGAAGGCCATCGCCGCTCTTGACGAGGTGTACGCGCACAACCTCGAGACTGACACGCCGCGCCTCATCATGGACTATGCGACTGCGGAGCTGGTGAAAACCGCGGCCAATTCGTTTCTGGCCACCAAAATTTCCTTTATCAACGCCATGGCCGAACTGTGTGAAGCGGCCGGTGCCGACGTCACGGTACTTGCCGACGCGATCGGGATGGACGACCGGATCGGTCGCAAGTTTCTCAACGCCGGACTGGGCTTTGGTGGTGGCTGCTTGCCTAAGGACATTCGTGCGTTCATGGCGCGCGCCGGTGAGTTGGGCGCCGACCAGGCCGTAGCGTTCTTGCGCGAGATCGACTCGATCAACATGCGTCGTCGCGTCCGCATGGTCGACTTGGCGCGCGAACAGGTTCACGGGTCGTTCATTGGTAAGAAGATCGCCGTGCTGGGTGCTGCGTTCAAACCGTACAGCGACGATGTGCGTGACTCGCCGGCCTTGGCTGTGGCAGGGCTCATTTCGCTCCAGGGCGGTTCGGTCGTGGTGACCGACCCGCAGGCGATCGAGAACGCCCGGAAACTGTTTGGCCAGCTCACGTACGCGGAAACCGCTGAAGAAGCCCTGCAAGACGCCGATGTGGTGCTCCTGTTGACCGAATGGCGCGAGTACCGTGACCTCGACCCCGTTGAGGTGGGCAAGCTGGTGAAGAACCGAGCTATTGTCGACGGACGCAACGTGCTGGACCCCGTGCAGTGGCGTGAAGCCGGCTGGTCCTACCGTGCGCTGGGTCGTCCGTGACTCGCGGGATCATTGTTGATTCCACCGCCCGTTTAACACCTGAGGACTTTGAAGAGCTTTCGGCTCACTGTGTCCTACGGACGGTGGACCTCACAGTTCGCGTGGGGGAAGAAGACCGGCGCGATTCGGCCTGGACTCCCACCGAGGTGTGTTCTGCGCTTCGACGCGGTCAGCGTGTCGCCACGTCGATGCCAGAACCCGACGCGTTCGCGCACGCACTCCGCGAGCTTGAAGAGGCCGGTGTTGACGACGTTCTGATTCTCACGATGTCCGGTGAGATGTCGGGCACCTTCAAGTCCGCACGTGCCGCTGCTGCGTCGAGTACCCTTCCCGCCGAGGTGGTTGACTCGCTCACTCTTTCGGCAGGTCTGGTGGGTGCCGCGCGGGTGGCGGCGCACACCTCGGGCATTGAACTTAATGTAGCCGCCGAGGAGGTTGCCCAGTGGTGCCGGACCGGCACCCGGGTCGCGTTTATCCCCGAATCTTTGGACTGGTTGCAGGCTGGCGGGCGGATCGGTGCCGCGGCCGCGTTGATTGGTAAGACCTTGTCGATCGTGCCGGTTTTGGGGTTGTCCGATGGCCGTGTGGTGACACGGGGCAAGGTGCGAACCCGCGGCAAGGCCGTGGCAAAGTTGGTGGACTTTGTGCGGGAGTCATGTGACGTTCTGGGTGGCGAAGCGCCTGTGGATATTGTGGTGGTTCATTCTGAGCAGGATGTCGACGGTGCTAATGAGGCGGCGCGTGAGCTGGTGAATGCCGTTGCCGAGGTGGTCGCTGGCCTGGGTGCGGATGCGCAGGTGAACGTGGAAACCCGGGTGGTTTCGACGGTGGTGACCGGGCATGTGGGGCCGGGAACCGTGGGTGTTTTTGTGCAGTCGCGTCCCGGTGGATAGTTCGCCCGTGTAGACGGCACCCGTTGTGTGGACGGTAAGGCGGTTTCCACAGGGCGTGAGTACTCGGCGCGGGAGGGTGCGTGGCGTTCGTAGGGTGAGGCCATGTCAGCTTCACCAGATGATCGTTTTGCCGGCCTCGTAGGTGCGTCGAGTCGCGGGTGGAAACCCGAAGACAATCTCGACGATTTGGTGCCGGGGAACAGGCCTGTGCCCACGCGAGTGGTCATTGTGGCAGTCGCAGTGGTGGTCGTTGTCGCGGTTGTTGGGCTCATTATTTTCACGGCGCTTAAGCAGTCGCCCGGCTCTGGCGAAGCCGCTGGAGGAGCTGCGGGAGGTACAGAGGGCGGGCCGCCGGTTGCCACAGGAGTGGGGTCACCGGAGACTTCGCCGACTGGTGATGTCACGGTTCACGTCGCTGGCGAAGTGAAGAAACCGGGAGTACTGACCCTGCCTGCGGGATCAAGGATCACCGACGCCGTCCAAGCCGCCGGAGGACTGACGAAAGACGCCGACCCATCGGCGCTGAACCTGGCCCAACCGCTCAACGACGGCGAACAGATCAAGGTGCCCAAGGTAGGTGAGCCCGAGGGGGCGGGGGAGGAACCGGGCTCAACGAGCGGCGCGTCAGGTGAGGCTTCAGGCGGGTCGACAGGTGGTGGCAAGATCAACGTGAATACCGCCTCGGAAAAGGAACTCCAGGAACTGCCAGGTGTGGGGCCTGCCACCTCGGAAGCCATTGTCAAACACCGCGAAGAGAACGGCAGGTTTGAAAGCGTCGAACAGTTAGAGGACGTGCCGGGAATCGGGCCGGCGATCCTTGAACGCTTAACGCCACTCGTCACGGTGTGAGATGCGCGTCATTCTGAAGTTCCCGGCCACGGTCAGGCTCGCCGTGGCGGCCGTTGCCGCATGGACGTGCGCTGTTCTGGCGCCACCGCTGTGGGTGGCCGGGGTGTGTGCCGTAGTGGCCTGCGTGGCCGCAGTCGTCACCATGAGGCTGACGGAACGGGAATCCAGTGCCTCACGCCGCACCCCAGTGCGCGCGTTCGCGTTCATAATGCTTTTCGCGTGCGGGGCAAGCGGAATCACCGTGGCCAGCGTCCACGCCCGCAACCCGCCCGGGGACATACATGGCGAGTTCACCGTCATCACCGACCCCACACGACTCGAATCCGGAATACACGTCGCACAACTCGCCGGACGCACCGGGGTACTCACAGCCTTGAGCCGAAAGGAACTCCCCGCCGCCGGAACTCGCATCCACATCGACGCCAACGGCACCCGCGACGGACCCCAAACCAAAGCCTTCGTCGACGCGTGGCACATCACCGGAACCCCCAACGCAGCCTGGCGCGTCCGCGCGTCCCTGCGCACCCACTTGCGAGACACCTCGGGACACAACAATGCAGGAGCCAGACTCCTCCCAGGCCTCGTCGTGGGGGACACCTCGGGACTGGATGCCGCCTCGGACGCAAACATGAAAGCCATGTCGCTCACCCACATCACGGCGGTCTCTGGGTCCAACATCTCGCTGGTGGCACTCACGGTGTTAAGCCTCATGCGCCTGGTCACCAACCGGCGCCTGGTCACGGTGGGAGCCGCCGTGGCCGTGACGGCAGGGTACGTGTTCGTCGTAGGCCCCGACCCGTCCGTCATCCGCGCCGCCGGCATGGGGCTCCTAGGCGCAATCGTGCTCATCCGCGGAACCGGACGCGCTGGCATCTCGGTCATCGCAAGCACCGTGGTCATCCTGCTGGTCATGCGCCCAGAACTGTCGGTATCGGCCGGGTTCATCCTTTCGGTCACAGCAACCACGGCGCTCATGGTGTTAGGCGACCCCATGACACGGATCGGAACACGCATGGGACTGCCCAGATTCGTGGCACAAGCGCTCGCGATTCCCCTCACCGCGCAAATCGGCGTGTTCCCCGTGTCAGTCGCGTTAGGGAACCCGCCCAGCGCATGGGCCGTGCTGGCGAATGCGGCGTGCGCTCCCGTGATTGCGCCGGCAACGCTTGCCGGCATGCTCGTGCTGTGTACCCAAATGGTTCCGCCTGTCAGTGGGGTGATTGCGTGGTTCGGCGCGGCGTGTTCGTGGTGGATACCCGCAGTCGCACAGTTCGCGGTCACGCTCCCGGGCGCACACAGCGCGTGGAGCACCGGAGTTACTGGAATCGCGTTGGCCACGTGCGTCAGTGCCTTGAGTGCTGTGGCCGTGGTCCGGCGGTCGCGCGGGTGCGCTGGATTAGCCGTTGTTGCCCTGGTCGTGGGCAGTTGCGTCCCGCTCATCGCAGCCCCTCGCTACACGCACTGGGTCGCTGCCGTGTGCGATGTGGGGCAGGGCAGCGCCACCGTACTGAAAACCGGACAGTCGTCGGCCCTCGTTGTTGACACGGGTGCCTACGACGACAAAATCGACGCGTGCCTCCGCAGCCTGAACGTCACCCACGTAGACCTGGCGCTGTCCCACCTGGATAAAGACCACGTAGGTGCCATAGAAGGAGTTTCCCGAGGTCGCACCCTAGGAACCGTGTACGTGTCACCTCCCGACGCTGAAGGGCAGGAGTTGAAAGCCCTACATTTGCCTGGAACACCCACTCCGGTCGAAAAAGGTCATGCGTACCAGCACGGGCAGATCACGTGGTCAGTTCTGTGGCCAGGGCCCACACGCAAACCCGGCTCCAACGCCACCTCGCTGGTCATTCGAGCGGAAGTGACAACCACCTCGGGGGCGGTGTCCATACTTATCCCCGGTGACGTGGGCAAGGACGAACAGCGGGTGCTGGCCCGCGACATTGAACCCGCCGACATCCTTCTGGCACCTCACCACGGGTCACGCGACTTAGACGAAAGGTTTTTCCGGTCGGTTGCGCCACGAGTGGGGGCGGTGTCCGTGGGGCCCAACACGTACGGACACCCCACAGGGCATGCGCTCAGAGCTTTTGGCCCCATTCCCGTGTTGCGCACGGATCAGTGCGGAACCCTGGTCCTTGACGAAGACGGCAACTTTGCCGGTCATGAATGCCGTGCGCAGTTGTGAGGCACACAGACTCGGTAGGGTAGGAGCGTGGCGAAAAAGAATCTGGTGAGCTGGCTCAAAGCGAAACCCACACCGCTTGCCGTGGTGTCGGGGTCTGAAGCTGTTTTGGTGCGCAAAACGCTGGAACGCATCAGCGCCAAGGTGGATCCCGATGTCGAGCGAGTGCGCTTGGACGCGTCGCACTACGAGCCCGGGTCACTACTGCAAGCATGTATGGCCAGCCTGTTTTCTGCCCAGAAGTACGTTGTTGTGGACTCGCTTGAGTCGATGAGTGACGACTTCCTGGCCGACGCCTTGTCATATGCAGGCGACGCCAACCCCGACGCCGTGGTGGTTTTTCTTCACGGGGGCGGTAACCGTGGCGCGAAACTTCTCAAGGCACTTGCCGCGCAAGGTGCGCCCACGTATGACGCGTCGCCACTGAAAACCGATGCTCAGAAAAGCGACTTCGCCACTGGAGAATTCAAGCGTGCCGGACGGTCGATCGAGCCAGACGCGTTTGCGTCGCTCATGTCGGCGCTCTCGGCAGATGTCAGTGAGCTGGCGGCAGGAATCGAACAGCTCCTCATGGACACCGAGGGCACGATTGACCGCGCAACCGTGGAACGCTACTACGCCGGACGAATCGAGGCATCTGGTTTCAAGGTTGCCGATGCGGCGGTTGCAGGGAAACGCGCTGAAGCCCTGGGCCTGTTGCGACATGCGTTGGAAACCGGCACGGACCCTGTTCCTTTGGTGGCCACGGTTGCCATGAAACTGCGCCAGTTGGCCAAAGTCAGTGGCATGCGGGGGAGCGCAGGTCAACTGGCCGGAGAACTCAAGATGGCACCGTGGCAGATCGACAAGGCCAGGCGCGAACTCCGTTACTGGAGTCCAGAAGCACTAGGCGATGCGCTCATGCTCACCGCATGGGCCGACCACGCGGTCAAAGGCGGGGGCCGCGACCCCGAATACGCAGTCGAGCGACTCATCCTGGGTGTAGCCGAATACGCAAACCAAAAGTAGTTTCCGGAAAGTACTTGCCAAAGTGGAAAGTAGTGGATAGTGTGAAAGCACATTCCACAACAGCCTCGTGGCTACCTCACGCAAGGAGCAATCCCATGGCACATGTAAACCCGGAAAACGTTAACGCAGAACAAGCGATTGAAGCCCTCAATGTTGCGGGCAATGCGCGCAAATCATTCGACTCCGTCAACAACCTGCCACTTGCTGGGCTGTTGATTTCTACTGGAGCAACAGCGACCATGATTCCACTCTTGGTTGCCGTAAGCGAAGGATTCCCAGTCGTCGGGTTCATCTTCGCAATGGCGTTTATGATCCCCGGGTTCACCGTGTACACACGCGCCCGGTCGTGGTCAAAGACTGATTCGCCCATCTTCTTCTCGGTCTTTGGTGGTCAGCTACTGGGATTCTTGGCAGGAATCATCGGGTGGGGTGCGGGCGCACCTCCGGTCGTCTTGTACATCGGAGCTGCAATTTCGCTCGTTGCCACAACAGTAGGAATGCTGGCGCTGATGAAACGAGGTAAGTAATGACGACGCACGCACTTGAGCAGTTGTCACCGCTGCTGTCCAACCCCACGCGCCTCGCTTTGGTCGCAGGCTTGGAGGGATGCGTGAGGTCGGATTTTCAAACGGTCAAAGAGCAACTGTCCGTCACCGACTCGACCCTTTCAAAGCACATCACGGCGCTCGAGAAAGAGGGGCTTGTGAACGTTAAAAAGGGCTTCGTGGGAAAGAAGCCAAAGACGACGCTCAAGCTCACTGACAAAGGGCGCGAAGTCTTCGAAGCGCACATGCAAGGGCTCAAGGAAATCGCCCGCATGTCTTTTGACGAAGAAGAGTAAAGCAGGGTTATAGGCCAAAATGTGTGTACGGTAGGGGCTTTTTGCCCAGTGTTCCGTAAGGCTTCAGGCGGTTATACATGCTTTGTCAGCGTGTATCATGCATGGTGCTAGAAATCAGCCACGTTGTGGTGTATGCGAAAACAAGCGTGTTAAGAACGGCAAAACCAAGGCCGGACGAACCCGCTGGCGGTGTAAAAACTGTGGCGCGTCATCGTTCACACCCCGGGACCCAAAACGTACGTGGCTGCAGTCGAATCTGCCTACCGTAGCCACACGAAACGACGCAAAACGAGCGAAACTACGCAATATAACGCGCCGTATCGCTCGCTTTGCGCCGTCAGGACTTGGCTACATCACCCGGAGCGCTTCACATGCGAGTTAATTCTCACATGAACTGCCCCACCCCGAAGGTGCGAAGAACCGTTTACCCAACACAGCTCAATCCAGTGTGTTGACTACACACCCTTTTTGTTCGTTTTGTTCACGTTTTCGGCCCAAAATCGGCTAGTTACCCAACACTGGAACCGACGAACAGCCGAATTGTGGTGAGTGATGAGTCGGACTCCCACACGGATGGGCAGGAAAACACCCCTGACACGCCAGGCCCATACACACATTTTGAGCATTAACCCTTCGATGAAGGTGAATAGGGCGAAACTAAATGTGGCCCGGACTCAAGTCCAGGCCACATTTTCGTCTGTGCTGAGAAGGGAGCTCTTAGAGAGCGTTGACCTTCTGAGCCAGCTTCGACTTGCGGTTAGCAGCGTTCCGCTTGTGCAGGACACCCTTGGAAACTGCCTTGTCCAGCTTGCGGGTAGCAGCAGCGAAAGCAGCCTGTGCTTCTTCAGCGTTGCCGGCTTCGATCTGTTCGCGGACCTTGCGGATCGCGGACTTCACTTCCGAACGCACTGCTACGTTGCGCAAACGAGCCTTTTCGTTGGTGCGGTTGCGCTTGATCTGAGACTTAATGTTTGCCAATTCAACACTCTTCTGTCGAAACGTTCATGGTCGTGAGGGCTCTTGAACCGGCTTGAAAACTGCGGGGAAACACAGAGTTCACTAACGGCTCAAGCGTGTGAACACCCGACCTGGGCGAGACACGCGCCCTGGTGAACACACAGCGTAAAACTTTACACTATTTACTGCACGGCATCAACGACGCGCGAAAACATGCTCATAGGCATGATGGCGCCTTCGCGTCGGACATCGCGGGCGTCAATACGAATAACCCGGTCGAGTCGAATTTCGGATGGCCGCTTCTGCTTGTCCCAGTCGCCGGTGCCCACGTTGATGTAGCGACTTCCGTGTTCGGATTCGCGCACTTCACCGACGCCCCCGGGTATGTTGTCTTTGCTGGTGAGCATGAGTCCCAGGAGCCATTTGTTGTCGCGCCCAATAATGAGCACGGGGCGGTCTTTACCCTTCTTGTGGTCCTCTTCGTATGGCACCCAGCCCCACACGATTTCCCCTGGGTCGGCGTCGCCGTCGAGGTCGGGGGAGTAAAGCGGTTTGATGGGGCCCGTGTAGTCGCCGGGGTATCCGCCGTCGGGCTGTTTTGGGAAGCGTTGTTTGGGGCGGTCACGTTTTGCCTTGCGGCTGGCGGTGTAGTCGCCGCTCTTGCGTCCCGAGGTGGGCGCCGGCTTACGCTCGGGAGCCGGCGTCTGTTCCTGTTTGGGTGGATCGGACTTTTGGCCCAGCAGATCGCTGAGGAGATCGGTGTTCTTAGGGTCGCTCAGTTGCCGAGCTGCAAACCTAATACCTGTTCGAATGCTTGACTGCACGTGTCGCCGGGCGAATGACTTAAAGTCCATGGCCTCAAGCCTACTAGGCCACCGGTTTCTTCGCAGTTGATGGGCATGAGACAATGAGTAATTGGTCCACTTTCGTCAGGTGGATGTTTTCGCTGTAAAGAAAAGGACGTTTTGCATGCCCAAGGTGAGCGATTCACGATCAATTACGGTTGCCTCGACCGCGCCGGAGCAGTTGCGCAACTTTTGCATCATCGCCCACATCGACCACGGCAAATCAACACTTGCTGACCGGATGCTACAGATCACGGGTGCTGTTGAACCGCGTGACATGCGCGCCCAGTACCTGGACCGCATGGACATTGAGCGGGAACGCGGTATCACGATTAAGAGCCAGGCCGTGCGTATGCAGTGGGAAGTCGACGGAACCCCGTATGCGCTCAACATGATCGACACTCCCGGCCACGTGGACTTCACATATGAAGTGTCGCGTTCACTGGCCGCATGTGAAGGTGCGCTCCTGTTGGTGGACTCGGCGCAGGGCATCGAAGCGCAAACGCTGGCCAACCTGTACTTGGCAATTGAGAACGACCTCACCATTATCCCGGTGCTCAACAAAATTGACCTGCCGGCCGCTAACCCCGACAAGTACGCGCAAGAACTCGCGAACCTGATCGGTTGCGAACCAGAGGACTGTCTGCGCGTCTCCGGTAAGACCGGCGAAGGTGTCGAAGCGGTCCTCGACCGGATTGTCCAGGACATTCCCGCACCTGTTGGCGAAAAGGACGCTCCTGCGCGCGCCATGATTTTCGACTCGGTCTACGACACGTACCGAGGCGTCGTGACCTATGTGCGTGTGGTGGACGGAAAGCTCGAACCACGCGAAAAAATCGAAATGATCTCCACACACGCAACCCACGAAGTCCTCGAAATTGGGGTGTCGAGCCCCGAACCCGTGGCCTCGAAGGGGCTCGGTGTGGGTGAAGTGGGGTACATCATCACGGGTGTTAAAGACGTGCGTCAGTCCAAGGTGGGTGACACCGTGACGTCTGCCCACAAGCCCGCTACAGAGCCACTCGCTGGGTACCGTGACCCTAAACCCATGGTGTTTTCCGGTCTGTTCCCCATCGACGGATCGGACTACCCCAACCTGCGTGAAGCACTCGACAAACTTAAACTCAACGACGCCGCGCTGACCTACGAGCCGGAAACCTCGGCCGCCCTGGGCTTTGGTTTCCGTTGCGGGTTCTTGGGGCTCCTGCACCTGGAAATCGTTCGCGAACGTCTAGAACGCGAATTCGACCTCGACCTCATCTCGACCGCCCCTTCGGTGGTATACGGCGTGACCATGGAGGACGGTTCACAGCACACGGTGACCAACCCCAGTGAGTACCCGGAAGGGAAGATCAAAGAGGTCCTTGAGCCCATGGTGCGTGCCACGATCCTCACCCCCTCGGAGTTTGTGGGGGCGGTCATGGAGCTGTGCCAGACCAAGCGTGGGCAAATGCAGGGAATGGATTACCTGTCTGAAGACCGCGTAGAGATTCGCTACCGCATGCCACTCGCAGAAATCGTGTTCGACTTCTTCGACTCACTGAAGTCCCGCACCAAGGGGTACGCGTCCCTCGACTATGACAACGACGGCGAGCAGGCATCGGCGCTGGTGAAGGTGGACATTCTGCTCCACGGCGACAAAGTGGACGCATTCTCGGCGATCGTCCACAAGGACAAGGCGTACAACTACGGTGTGCTCATGGCTTCCAAGCTCAAGGACTTGATCCCGCGCCAGCAGTTCGAAGTGCCTATCCAAGCGGCAGTCGGTTCGCGCATTATTGCGCGTGAGACGATCCGTGCGATTCGTAAGGACGTTCTATCCAAGTGTTACGGCGGTGACATCAGCCGTAAACGCAAGCTTCTGGAGAAGCAAAAAGAGGGTAAGAAGCGCATGAAGATGGTGGGCTCGGTTGAGGTGCCACAGGAAGCGTTCATCGCGGCTTTGAGCTCTGACGACTCCAAAGCTGAAAAGAAGAACTAAGTGCCTGCTCAACCCCAGGGCGACGTTCCACCGCTCGACGGTTCGTTGCCTGACTCGGCGCTCGACTCATCTGGGACGTTAGCGGCGTACGTTCACGTCCCGTATTGCCGAGTGCGCTGCGGGTACTGCGATTTCAACACGTACACGGCAACCGAGCTGGGAGAAGGGGCCAACCGCGAGGACTACCCGGACCAGATTGCTTCCGAGATCGACCTGGCGTCCCGGGTTCTGGGTAAACCGCGCGCGTTGAACACGGTGTTCTTTGGCGGAGGTACCCCCACGTTGTTGCCCGCGTCCGTTCTAGGGAGCGTGTTGTCGCGCCTGAAATCGGTGTTCGGGGTGGTAACCGGTGCCGAGGTGACGACCGAGGCGAACCCCGATACCTTGAGTCCGGAGTATGTGGGTGAGTTGGCTCGTTCTGGGTTCACGCGGGTGTCGGTGGGTATGCAGTCGGCCGTAGGGCACGTGTTGCAGACCTTGGATCGGACGCATGACCCGGACCGCATTCCCGAGGTCGTCGCTTGGGTGAAGGACGCCGGCCTGCAAGTGAGTCTTGACCTCATTTATGGCACGCCGGGGGAGTCGTTAGACGATTGGAAACGTAGCGTCGACGTCGCACTTGAGTGCGAGCCCGACCATATTTCGGCGTACTCCCTGATCGTGGAGCCGGGAACCAAAATGGGTGCTCAGGTCAGGCGAGGCGAGCTGCCGATGCCCGATGAGGACGACTTGGCCGATAAATACGAATGGGCCGATTCCGCGTTTACCTCAGCCGGACTGAACTGGTACGAGGTCTCCAACTGGTCGCGATCCGTCGACACTCGTTGCGAACACAACATGAGTTATTGGACAGGCGACGACTGGTGGGGTTTTGGGCCAGGCGCCCACTCGCACATCGGTGGCGTTCGCTTTTGGAACGCAAAACACCCCCGTGCATGGGCGGGCCGGCTGGCACAGGGGCATTCCCCCGCAGTTGGCAGGGAAGTGTTGGAGGTACCTACACGTGAGGTGGAAAGGATTCTGCTGTTAGCGCGTGTGCGCGACGGTCTAACGCTCGACTCCCTACCGCACGCTGCTCGCAGCCTCATCGAACGGTTCGTGCGCATGGGGTACTTGCACGATGACAGCACCTATTTTTCGCCCACGCTTTCCGGTCGCCTCATGGTCGATTACATGGTGCGTGAACTCGTAGACACGTTAGATACGTAAAGCGCCTGTACACCCTAAACGGTCTACAGGCGCTGAATCTGCAATACCTATTGCTTACTTGAAGATCGGGATTGCTACAGGAATCTTGTAGCCCTGGCCGTCCTTGGCTTTCATAAGTGCCAAGAGCTCAAAGACCAGTGAGCCAATGAAGATCAGCGGTGTGAGGAACCCTCCAATTGCAATGAACGACAAAATTCCAGCGACGAAGTGCGCGAGCAGCACCGTGATTTGGAAGTTGAGGGACTGCGCTGCGTGGTGACGCACAAACGGTGATTCGTCCTTCTTGATCACGTACAGGATTGCAGGTCCGACTACGCAGGTGAGGATACCCAAGATGTGTACTAGGAGACCCATGGTGCGGTCGTCATTGCTGGAGTTCCAGTAGGATTCGGATCCTGGTCCGTATGCGTTTTCGGGGAGCTCGGCATCCGCAGGCTGAGCCTGTGGGTATGGCTGACCCTGCTCGGTGTTCCCGTATGGCTGGCTCTGCCCAGTGTTTCCGTACTGCGGTGCGCTCTGGTTTGCGCTCTCGTATGTGGGCTGTTCGTACTTTGGCTGCTGTTTTGGCTCGCCGTACGCGTCGCCATTCGCAGGAGCGTCTGCCGACTTGGGAGCTTCAGGAGCCTTGGGGGCTTCCGGAGCCTTTGGTGCCTCGGCGTTGGAGTTGTTGGAGGCAGGCGATGACCCGAAACCTCCGGTTGGGTTCGAACCGAAGCTCGGTGGGCCGTCAGATCCGTGGGGATTCGTCATTTTTCTCCTAGAGGATAAGAACGTTCTCTATTTCAGTATCTACTTTATGCGCGTGAATGTGAAGAAAGGGATCCCGTTATGTGTGTCAAGATTTACTGCTCAAGGGTCAACGGTGACAAAGTCGATGAGTTCTTCAACTCGGCCGGACAGTGAGTGGTCTAGGTCGGCGATCGTGTTCACCCGCGACAAAATGTGTGCCCACGCGCGTCCCGTGTCGCCCGGCTCGGTGTGGGGCCATCCCAGCCTGCGGCACACGCCTGTTTTCCAGTCCTCCCCGCGTGGCACGGTGGGCCATCCTTGAATGCCCACGCACTGTGGTTTCACGGCTTGCCAAATGTCGATGAACGAGTGCCCAATCACGTGAACAACTGGCCCAAACCGTTCCTGCACGTGTTGAGCGATGCGGGTTTCCTTTGACCCGGACACGATGTGGTCGGCCAGAACGCCCACGCGATGCGAAGAGTCGGGTTGGAACTGTGCCAGTTTCTCTTCGAGGTCGTCCAGTCCGCCCAGTTCTTCGACGACCACGCCTTCGATGCGCAGGTCGTCGCCCCAGATTTTTTCGACGAGTTGTGCGTCGTGTTTTCCTTCGACCCAGATGCGAGAGCCGCGTGCCACGCGGGCGCGGGCACCGGGAACGGCTACGGATCCCGAGGCGGTCCGCTGCGGGCGGGTAGGTGCAGTGGCCGTGGGGCGGGTGAGTTCGACTGGTTTGCCGTCGATCCAAAATCCTGGGCCCAGGGGGAAACTTTGCACGTGACCGTTGCGATCTTCTAGTCTGACCGCGAATCCGCCGGGGGCTTTTTCGATTCCCAGAATTGCGCCAACAAACCCGGTGCTCACTTCTTCAACGACCAGGCCACGTTGAGCCGGGACTTTCCGCGAGGTGGGGCGTCGGTGGGAGCGTGGCCCGCCGGATAACACGTCTGATCCGTAGTTCATCACCCCATTACCCTAGAGGGCGTTTGGTTCCGCTGTCACCCCGGCGTAGAATTGGCACTCGACGACCTAGAGTGCCAGTGGAGGGGGATTCGTGAACGACGATCGGCGAAGTCGTGTCTTGCGCGCAATCGTCGAAGACTACGTTGCGACCAAGGAACCCGTGGGCTCCAAAGCGCTGGTGGAGCGCCACAGCTTGGGTGTTTCACCCGCCACGATTCGCAACGACATGGCCGCGTTAGAGGCACAGGGTCTCATTGCTCAACCGCACACGTCGGCCGGCCGCATTCCCACCGACAAGGGCTACCGCAAGTTCGTTGACACGATCGACGAAATCAAGCCACTTTCGGTTGCTGAGCGTCGTGCGATCTCGCGGATTCTGTCCCACCCCGTCGACATTGAAGACATGCTGGAGCGCACCGTGCGCTTGCTGGCGGACCTCACTTCGCAGGTCGCCGTCATCCAGTATCCGGTGCGTTCGCGCGAAAAGTTCCGCCACCTCGAGCTCGTGGACTTAGGTGCCAACCGTCTGCTGGTCGTTTTCATCACCGATTCCGGTCAGGTGGATCAGCGCATCGTGGAGATGCGCACGGGCATCGACGAGTTTGAACTGGGCACCTTGCGCACCCTGTTTAACAGCGTGTTGGACGGGCGGGCGCTCGACGATGTGGCACCAGCCCTGCGGGTTCTGGACGTCCCCGCAACGCTGGCTGCCCCTGCGGCAACCGTCGCCGAGGTCGTTGCCGAGTTGGCCTCGGGACGCAGGCAAGAGCGGTTGGTGATGGCGGGAACGGCCAACCTGGCACGCTCCTCGGGCGGGATCTACGAACACGTAGCCCCGCTCCTTGAGGCGTTTGAAGAACAGGTGGTTCTGCTCAAGCTCCTCGCCCACATGAGTGCCGATGGAGTCAGCGTGAGCATTGGGCACGAAAACCCGGAGTCCCTGGCGACCACCTCGGTCATTGCAAGCAACTACGGAACTGAGGATTCCCGCGCCTCCCTGGCCGTGCTGGGACCCACCCGCATGGACTATCCCACCACGATTGCGGCCGTGCGCGCGGTTTCGCGCTACATTACGGTCATTTTGGACAAGTAGATTTTTCAACCCACAACTAGATGAGGACACACGTGAGCGATCACTACGAAACCCTGGGTGTTGCCCGCGACGCGAGTGCTGAGGAAATTAAGAAGGCCTACCGCAAGCTCGCACGTAAGTACCACCCGGACGTCAACCCCGGCCACGACGATGAGTTCAAAGCGGTCTCGGTTGCCTATGAGGTCCTGTCTGACCCGCAGAAGAGACGCAACTACGACGCCGGTGGTGGCGAATACGGCCAGCCGGGAGCGTCGGGGTTCGGTGGCTTCTCGGACCTGTTCGACGCCTTCTTTGGCGGTGGGGCAGGTGCCCAACCAGGGCCGGCGTCGCGCAAACGCCCAGGTCGCGATGCGCTGGTGGGCGTGTCGATCGACTTGAAGACCGCCGTGTTCGGTGGAACGGAAGACGTTTCGGTAGTGACCGCCAAACTGTGCGACACGTGCCACGGCGACGGAACCCGCCCCGGGACTTCGCCACAGACCTGTTCGCTGTGTAACGGACAAGGTTCCGTGCAGCGGATGACCCGCACGCTCATGGGGCAGATGGTCACCAACCAGCCATGTAACAACTGTGGTGGTTACGGAACCATCATTGCTGACCCGTGCCAGTCGTGTAACGGCGACGGACGCGTGCGTGCTGAAGAGACCCTGTCGGTCAAGATCCCAGCCGGTGTGAAGGACGGCACCCGCATTCTGCTGTCCGGTCGCGGTGAAGTAGGACCCGGTGGAGGTCCCGCTGGCGACCTGCACCTCGAAGTGGCCATCCGCGAACACCCGGTCTTTACCCGCGACGGCGACGACCTGCGTGCCACGGTCACGATTCCGATGACCGCAGCAGCCCTGGGAACCACCATTAGTCTTGAGACGTTTGACGGTGAACGCGAACTCGAAATCGCGCCGGGAACGCAGGTGGGAACCATCGAGACCCTGGCTGGTTTGGGAGTGGGGCGTCTGCGTCGCTCGTCCCGTGGCGACCTGCTGGTGACTATTAACGTCGAAGTGCCGTCCAAGCTCGACGCCAAACAGCGCGAACTCCTGGAACAGCTCGCCACCATGCGCGGTGAAACCAACCCGGACGTCAAACTGGGCAACACCCACCGCGGACCGTTTAGCCGTCTACGCGACCGGTTTAACCTGTGACACTTCCGGTTTTTCTCACGGAGACACCCTTGGCGGGTGCCAGCGGGACCATCACGGTGGGTCCCGAGGTCGCCGGCCACGCAGTGCGCGTGCGCCGCATGGGTGCGGGAGAAGAACTCGAACTCATCGACGGCACTGGGGTGCGCCTCCGGGGCACCATCCAGGAGGGCACCTCGGAGTCCCTGACGCTCAGCATCACGGAGGTGACGGAGGAACCCCAGCAACGACCTCGGCTAGTTCTTGTGCAGGCCCTAGCCAAGAACGACCGAGACATTCAAGCGATCGAAGCCGCCACCGAAGTAGGCGTGGACGCGGTGATCCCGTGGGCCGCGCAACGGAGCATTGCAGACTGGCCAGCCAAAAAGGCTCACAAGATGGCTGCCAAGTGGTCCAACGTCCTCACCGCCGCCACGCTACAGGCCAGGCGGGTCCGCGTGCCAGAACTGGGGGAGTTGATCCGTGGAACTGCTGTTACGCAACTCGTGACACCCACATCACGTGTGATCGTCCTAGACGAAACCGAATTCAGCGGGCTGACGGAAGCGGTGAACGACCTCGGGGAGGG
>ERZ1031273.184-NODE-184-length-33100-cov-9.310576_pt1 | contig 33100 bp, 28 predicted proteins | sample MGYA00516575_ERZ1031273 | MGnify/ENA primary metagenome ERZ1031273 (study PRJEB33718, sample SAMN03159816) | human skin metagenome | collected 2014-02-25 | study: EMG produced TPA metagenomics assembly of the PRJNA266117 data set (Human skin bacterial metagenome... | reverse complement strand
AGATGTGTATAAGAGACAGGTATTGCTGACATTTCACAAGGCGCCGGTAAATTATTGCTGTTTACGGTTATTTTGGCCTATGGGTCCACACTGATTGCCGGAACCGCTTCCTATCTGGTGTCCGCTTCATTGTTCCCGTCCTTCATTTCCTCAGAGGATGTGAAAACCATTGCGGAAACCGCTGAACACAATTTAGACCCATTCTTTACGCTGAATTTGCCACCGCTGCTGGATACGATCTCCGCTGTGGTCATGGCCTTCATCCTCGGCTTGAGCATCTCAACGATGCGCGGCAAGGAAATTGGCAATGCCCTTTACAGCGGTATGAGTGAATTCTCCAAGATTATTGAAAAAGTGCTGAATAAAGTCATCATTCCGCTGCTGCCGCTTTATATCTGCGGTACCTTCGTGAACATGACCTATTCCGGTCAAACCTTCACGATTCTGGGAATCCTGTGGAAGGTCTTCCTGGTCGTCATCCTGATGCATTGGATTTACCTGCTTCTCCAATTCAGTCTGGCAGGCAGCCTCACGAAACGCAATCCTTTAATGATGATCAAAAACCAGATCCCAGGTTACTTAACTGCCGTTGGTACACAGTCCTCTGCGGCCACCATTCCTGTCAATCTACAATGCGCCGAAAGCAACGGCGTCAGCCGCGAAATTCGTAACTTTGTCGTGCCACTGTGCGCAAACATTCATATGTGTGGATCGATGATCACGATTGTTTCGTGTGCCACCGCCGTATGCTTAATGCACAGTCTGCCGATTTCCATCGGTACCGTCGTTCCCTTCATTCTGACCTTGGGTGTAGCGATGGTGGCTTCACCGGGTGCCCCGGGTGGATCGATCATGACGGCACTACCCTTCCTGTATTTGATCTTTGGTACGCAAGCTGGCGATCCGCAAGGTCCCATCTGTGCGTTAATGGTAGCCCTGTATATCACGCAGGATTCCTTCGGAACCGCCTGCAACGTTTCTGGTGATAACGCGATTGCCGCTATCGTTGATAAATATAACGACGAGGCCATTCTCCATAAAGTCGCTGCGAAATAAGTCTTGTACCCGAGCAAAGTGCCGCCTTGCCGTGGCGCTTTGCCCGGGTTTTTTGTCGGTTTTAGGGTAGAATAACTTTGCAGTTGTTTTCTCTCAGAAAGGAGGGACGATGAACGTATTCAACATTATCGGGCCGGTCATGATCGGTCCCTCCAGTTCCCATACAGCCGGTGCCGTTCGTTTGGGGCGCGTTGCTCACAAGGTGATGAACGGAAAAACGCCGGTGGAGGTAAAGATTGAGCTTTCCGGTTCTTTTGCACGTACCTTTCGCGGCCATGGCACCGATCGTGCCCTGTTGGCCGGTATCATGGGCTATCACAGCGATGCTGTCGAAATCCGTGATGCTTTAAACATTGCAAAAGAGCGCGGGCTGCACTATACCTTTATCCCACATGATATTCCGGGGGCACACCCCAATACGGCACGCATTCATTTCCGTCTAGATGACGGCAGCGAAGGCGTGGTGATGGGCGCCTCCGTTGGTGGCGGCAATATTCGCATTGATGAAATTGACGGGTTGCAGGTCAACTTTACTGGGGATAACACCGCCATGCTCGTCGTGCATGATGACGTACCGGGGGTCATCGCCAACGTCACGAATCTTCTGCGCGATCGCTATGCGAGTCTGAATATCTGTAATTTCAACCTGACGCGTTCGGAGCGCGGCGGTACGGCGTTGATGACGCTGGAATTCGACCAAGATCCGCCGGATGAACTCAAGAATGATGTCTCTACGCTCGAACATGTGCGCAGTGTGTCCGTTTTTCGGGCATTTTAAAGGAAAGGAGTCCTATGTTAAGTTATTATTCCTTTCAGGAAATCGTAGATGAGGCCGTCGCACAAGGAAAAAAAATTAGCGAGGTGATCTTGGCCGATCAGGCGGCACAGCTCAATTGCTCGTCGGAAGAAATTTATCGCAAGATGGAAGCGTCTTTTGATGTGATGGTGGAATCCACGCATACCGGCGCCGATCCAAAGTTGCGCTCCGCGTCGCTTTTAACCGGCGGCGATGGCGCGCGCCTGCTTCACTACGCGGAAGAGCACAATGGCGGCTTAGGCGGCGAATTCTTCACGAAAATCATCGGTCGCGCAATGTGCACGTCCAACTGTAATGCAGCAATGGGCAAAATCGTTGCTACGCCGACGGCAGGCAGTTGCGGTATCTTACCGGGCATCCTCGTCACTCTGTACGAAGATCGTCATATTCCCAAACACGATATCGTGATGTCCATCTTTACCGCCGCAGGCTTCGGCATTGTCATTGCTAAAAATGCCTCCATCGCCGGCGCAGAGGGCGGCTGTCAAGCCGAATGCGGCAGTGCCTCCGGCATGGCGGCGGCCGCATTGGTAGAACTTCAAGGCGGCTCCCCGCAGCAATGTGCTGATGCTCTGGGCATGAGTCTTGTCAATCAATTGGGGCTCGTTTGCGATCCCGTTGCCGGGTTGGTGGAAATCCCCTGCATCAAACGCAACGCCTCCGGCGCTGCTATTGCGCTCACTTCCGCCTCCATGGCGTTAGCCGGCATCCCGCTTTATATTCCGGCGGATGAATGCCTCCAGGCCATGAAAGTCGTCGGCGATTCTATGAGCGCCACGCTAAAGGAAACCGCCATGGGCGGCCTGGCCGCGACGCCGACGGGCAAAGCCTTACGCAAGCAAGTCTATGGGGAAGAAACACCGAATGTGTAGAATTAATAAGCTGGCATAGAATTTGAAACTTCACTTCAATAGCAATTTAAACATTAAAAACGCCTCGCCAAGAGTAACTCTTGATGAGGCGTTTTTTGTATTTATTCGTCTGTCTGAAATAGCCGCTTTCCCTTAAATCAACGTGTAGAGGTAGAACAGCATGCAGAGACCAACCACAAACATGGGCTTCGGAATCTCTTTGATGCGGCCTGCCGCAATTTTCAGAATCAGGTAAGAAACAATCGAAAGTGCCATACCGTTTGCAATATTATAGGTCAAGATGGTCATGGCCACAGCGATAAATGCCGGCAGGCATTCGGTCTTATCGCTATAGTCCACACTACGCATGGAGCTAAGCATCTGGAAACCGATGATCGTGAGCACCGGACCTGTCGCAACACCGGGGACCATGAGCGCGAACGGCGTAAAGAAGAGCATCAGGGCAAACAATACGCTAGTCATAATCGCGGTTAAACCGGTACGTCCGCCATCCTCGACACCACTGGCCGATTCCAGATATGTCGTCATGACCGGCATGCAGAAGAAACTACCAGCGACCGTGGAGAGAGAGTCCACTTTGAAGCACTTTTCAATACCCGGCATATCGCCATTTTCATCCAACCATCCAGCTTGGTTGGCGACGCCCAAAATAATACCCATCGTTCCAAAAAAGTCTGGTACAAAAAAGGTTAGCAGCCACGGGAGATATTCCGGTTTCAATGCGCCTAAAATATCCATTTTAAAGGCTAAATTACCAATACCGGACGGCAAATGGAAGAAGGTTGTCGGTAATTTTGTCACGCCAAGAGGAATACCAATAATGGTCACCAAGATGACGGAAAGAATCATGCTGCCCTTGATTTTACGTGCTTCAAAGATCAAAACCAGTAAAAAGCCGATGCCGAACATTAAGGCTTTGGCGGTACTCAAGTCGCCGAAGATCAAGGTGTTTTTCTGGCTGGCTACAATAATTCCACCGGATTTTAAACCGATAAGAGCAATGTAAAGGCCGATGCCGCCGCTCAAAGCAATTTTGATACTGGCCGGAATAGCCGTCGCAATAATGTTTCGTAACCCTGCGAAGGAGATAATAACGAAAATAACGCCTTCGATAAAGATAAGGCCGAATGCCACTTCCACACTCATGCCGATAGAATCAATCGAACTTAAAATAGCAACGGAACTCATTCCCGGTGCCAAGCAGAAGGGACGATTTGTATACAGTGCCATCGCGACACTGCAGGCGACGATGGCCAGAATCAGCATCGTTAAAATAGAGCCGCGCACTAATCCCGCTTTTTCCAACATGTTTGGAATGGTGGCCAAGACATAGGACATCGTCGCAAATGTCGTAACACCGGCAAGCAATTCGGTGCGAAGATCCGTATTGTTTTCTTTCAGCTTAAAGCGCTTTTCCAGCGCCGAGCTTAAGTTGCTCATAGCTCCTCCTTTTATAATTTTGCGCGCTAAACCAATGGTGAAATCGTTTTCTAAATCCGCATGCTTTGCGTGCTAAAAGCCTCGCGGATCAAACAAGGGTGGAAAGATAGTACACCAAAAAAGCGGATAAGCCCCACATGGCCCAATGCATTTCCTTTGCTCTGCCGGCAGCTGTCTTCAGCAACACATAAGAAAGTACCGACAAACTCAGACCGTTTGCAATATTGTTGGTAAATACGGTCATTGCCACGGCAATAAAGGCTGGAATGGCCTCTGTACGGTCTGCATAGTTGATATCCTTCATGGCGGCCAACATCTGTAAACCGATGTACGTCAAAACAGGGCCTGTTGCCACCGGGGGAATCATTAAGGCGACCGGCGTTAAAAGCAGCATAAGTATAAAAAAAATACTTGTAACGATGGTCGTAAGACCGGTTCTGCCTCCATCTTCAACACCGCTAGCGGACTCCAGATACGACGTCATGACCGGCATGCAGCAGAAGCTTCCGGCCACCGTGGAAAGCGAGTCCACTTTAAAGCATCGATCAATGCCCGGCATATTGCCCTTTTCGTCCTGCCATCCGGCCCGATTGGCTATTCCTAATATGATGCCCATGGTGCCAAAAAAATCAGGCACAAAAAAGGTAAACAGATAAGGAAAATATTCCGGTCGCAATGCCCCCCAAATGTCAATCCGAAACAATAATTTTCCGGGACCTTCCGGTAATTGAAGCATCGTTTCCGGTACAGCGGTTTCCCCCAACGGAATGGCCAATAGCGTGACGATCAAAACCGAAATAATCATACTGCCTCGAAATCGTCTGGCTTCCAATATGAGCATCACCACAAACCCTACCACGTAGAGCAGACATTTCGCAGAATTCAAATCGCCAAAACGTAGCGATCCGCCTCCCGCAACGATGATGTCTCCTGCTTCCAAGCCAATCAGGGCAATGAACAAACCCACACCGGCACTGATGGAGAACTTCACATTTGCCGGAATGGCATTCAAAACAAGTTCCCGCAATCCTACAAAGGAAATAATGGAAAAAATCAGTCCGCTTAAGAAGACCAGGCCAAAGGCGACTTCTATCGGAATCCCCGCTAAATGGGTGATCGATGCGACCACTGCGACCGAGCTCATACCCGGTGCCATGGCGATAGGTCGATTCGTATAAAGCGCCATGGCGATACTGCATATGGCGATCATCACGATCAGTGTGGTAAGGACGGCACCTTTTGGCAGTCCTGCATTGCTCAATAGATTTGGAATCGTCGCCAATACATAGGACATTGTGGCAAACGTCGTTGCGCCGGCTAAAATTTCGGTATGCAACGAAGTGCCGTTTTTTTGGAGTGAAAAAAAACGTTCGCACAGTTTTTCGATACGTTCCAAGTTTCCCTCCTTTCCACCCTCTTTTTCTATGTACGAACGATTTCCGATCCACCAATTTTAGTATACGGCTCTCGAAAAAAGAGTACATGTAACGAAAGTAACGTGTGAATTATGTAATTAAATTAAGCACAAAATCCTTCCAATTTGCGTCGTAATGCCGGATTTTTTTCAAGGTGATACGCATTGAGCGGTCGTCCGACATTGCCATAGATATACGACTTTCTCAGTATTTTCTCCTCCGAAAGAAAGTCCAGATATTTTTTAACCGTGACTCGCGATAGGTGCAAGGAGTCAGAGAGATCCTTTACATAAAAAGGTCCTTCCTCTTGCAGGAGGGCACAACAGATGCCGCGCAATGTCGTGCGATCAATCCCTTTAGGCATAGTCTCTTCCATGGCAGAGGCTGTATTCTCCTGCCCTGCCGCCAGAAAGTCCACCTCTTGTTGATTCAGATTATCTTTCTGCAATAAACGGGTCCGAAGACGAAATTTTTCCAAGGCTTCCGCCAAGCGCTCAAAGGTAAAGGGTTTAATAATATAATCGACACACCCCAAGCGAAATGCTTCACGAATTTGCATACTGTCTTTTGCCGCCGAAACAATGATGGCTTCAACAGGCTTCTTTTCCTGCCGTAATTTTCGTAGAATATCTAAGCCGGATGTGCCGGGCAAATACAGATCAAGTAGTAATAAGGCAACCGGTTCCGCTTGGATAATCGAAAACGCTTCTTGCTCTGTGGCTGCAATCTTCACTCTTTCCATCCCGGACTGCGTCAAGAAATCCGCCGTCATCTTTGCTACCTGCGGGTCATCTTCAATGACTAATGCTGTGCTCATACCTCCTCCTTCCACGAAACATGAGCAACAAACTCTGTTCCGGACTGTGGATCACTCGTAACCGAAACATAACCATGATGTCTGTTGCAAGCTTTTTGTACCAAATACAGACCGATACCATTACCATTGGGTTTAAAGGTGACGCCATATTCAAAAATATGCTCCAAGCGCTCCTCCGGTATCGATTTACCGGAGTTCCATACAGAAATCATGATTTCACGATGTTGCTGTACCAGTTCTAACGTGACCATGCGCATTGCACACCCTTGCGTCGCATCAAAGGCATTCTCCAGCAAATTCCCGCTGATCACTACAAGGTCCTGTACCAATTCAGAATTATCCAACGCCTCGCAGTGGGAGCTTCCGGTGAGAACAAGATCTACCTTTTGCTCGGCAGCGCGTGCAAATTTACTGAGTAAAAATGCCGAAAGAATGGGATCCCGGATTTTGCCATGGATCATTTCTTTCTCTCGCTCATTTAAATGAATCAGGTCGTTGATGTAGTTTTCTAGAGCATCATAATTTCGTTCATGCACCAATCCCGCTATCACTTGCAGTTTATTGTTAAATTCATGCATCTGTGCACGCAGCGCTTCCACATAGCTGCGTACTCCCGTAATATCTTCGGCAAAACGCACGATTTCCTGTTTGGGACGAAACGTCATCAGCAGACTTTTCCGCGATGAATTTTCAACAGCGATAGGAATGAAGCTGACAAAAAAGCTGTCGTTTCCCATGCGACACTCATAATCAAACAACGGCTTTTCCCTCATAAAAATTTCTTCCAGGCTAAAATCTTTGATTACTTCCGAAAAATTTTGTGCTTTTCTTCCCAATTGTTGTACAAAAAGCCTCTCTGCCGTTCGATTGCAATGCAAAACCTTACCGTCTTCATCCACCGTGATAATCCCATCACGCACGGCATCAATCATCTCATTGCGTTCCACCAGCATTTGCGCAATTTCTTCCGGTTCCAAATTGAACATGCTGCCTTTAATATGATCGGTTAAATTCCATACCACCACTAGAGCGATTAGCATAACCAACATGGTCATGGCATTTAAATCGCGCTGTGTTTTTGCCACACTTTCCTGTAACTCTTGCGGTCCCTTCCCTTCAGCTGATACTGCCATCACTTGCCCCAAAAGGCTTCCGTCTCTATCTCGAATGGCATGAAACGCATACAATGGCGCGGTGGGATCCTGATTCTTTGGGAAAAGCACTTCATCTTTTCCCGGCGCATGGTGCTTTGCCGTCTCTACTACCTTCGCCGTAATACCCTTGTCAGACGTTTGATATAAAATAGTCCGATTCTCATCGGTGATGACAACGCCGGAGCAGTACGAAGAATTCTCTAAGCGCCTTGCTTGCTCTTGTAGCTTGGCCTGCTTCTCTTGCCTGTCTTTGCCGGACATGAGTGCTATAAGCTCACTTGATTCCGCAAACTGTCGGGTAAAATCCTTCAGCACGGATGCGCTCACCCGCTCCACGCTCCGCTGTAAGCTCATGGAAACCGGAAACTGGTTCAGCAGCAATAATACTGCCACCACGGAAGCCACCAGCAGCATAATTTTTGTTCGCAGTTTCAATCGTTCTCTCCTTATTTCCAATCCAATCGCAATGATCATGTCTATCTTAAAGGAAATTGGAAATAATGTCTCGTCCACCCGATGGCCTAATCAATAAAAGAAGGCGGCCCTCAGACCGCCTTCTTTATTTCACGTAGTGCTGACCGACGCTGTCGACGCTTTCTCCGTTACTTCTCTTCCTTCTTCTCTTTCTCGCGTACCGCACGGGTCAACAGATACTCGATTTGACCATTGATGGAACGCAAATCGCGATCGGCCCAACGGGCCAGTGCATTCCATAGAGACATCGGAATGCGAAGAAGCACCTGTTTCTTCTCCTGTTCCGCTGCTCTTAGCGCCTCTTCTCGTTCTTGAATCGCCTGCTCTCGTTTCTCCAATTCGGCCAGGCGATCCTCCAAACGCTCTTCACGCGCCGCGATATCCGCCCCATTAAGCGGCGTTGACGCACGCGATACGCCGGAATCTTTCGTTTTCCCTTCTTGCACGCGCATCAGTAGATCGATCCACTATTCACAACCGGCGCAACTTCCTTCGACGCACAGAGCACTACCAGAAGGTTCGATACCATTTGTGCTTTGCGTTCCTCATCCAACGCCACCAGGTGCTTTTCGTCCAACTGCGCTAAGGCCATTTCTACCATGCCCACAGCGCCATCAACAATTTTACTGCGCGCAGAGACCACGGCAGCGGCTTGCTGGCGCTGCAACATGGCTGCCGCGATTTCTTCGGCATAGGCCAGGTGGGAAATACGCACATCTTCAATGGCAATGCCGGCAACATCCATTTTTTCCTGCAAGGCGCGCTGCATCTCACCGGCAATGACCTGGGACGAACCCATGAGGGTTTTCTCCGTATCCTCCACATCATCAAATTCCAGATTGTCATAGGGATAGAGGCGAGCGATATTGCGCACGACGGAGTCACACTGCGTGGAAAGGAAGTCGTAATAGTTGTCCACATTAAAAACGGTTTTTGTCGGATCGACAATACGCCAGAACACCACCGTTTCCAGGAGAATCGGGTTGCCCAATAAATCGTTGACCTTTTGGCGTTCGTTGTTCAGGGTTTTCACCTTCAACGACAGTCGGCCGGACGATAAGGAAATATCCATATTCGCATCTTCTGCATCCTTCTTGTTGCCTTTCAGATGCACGGTCTTGCGCGTCGGATCCGTGACCGAGGAAGCAAAGGGATTGACCAGATACAGACCCGGCTCGGTAATCGTTCCATAGTAATCGCCAAAAAGCGTAAAGACAGCGGCTTCATTCGGTTTTATGCTCTTAATGCCCGCCATCAGTAAAATGGCTACGATGAGAAGAATGGGGCCCGCTATGACAAACGGTAAGCCTGTCGGATGCCCTTGATCCATTTCAATGCAGCCGAAAATAAAGAGAATAATTGACGCCACAAATACGATGACACTGAACACGACCATAAACCCGTTGATTTTGTTGTGTAGGATACGCGGTTCAATGTGATGTTCCTGGAGCGGGGTTGTCGGTTTCTTTTCTTTGTCGGATTGTGTCATGCTGCCCTTCCTTTCTTGATGCCCATTTTGAAGTTTTGTTTTGGTGATATCATTATAATATCATATTGCTACTTATGGAAGAGGACTTTGTGAATTTTAAGTAATATATGTGTTACGAATTCGCGTTTTTCGTAACGTAAAAAAAACCACCCCTCGACGAGCATCGAGGGGTGGTTTGCTTTTTATTCTTTGCTTACGCAATCGTGGTAAGAGAGGGATTAATACCAGCCACGCAGTTTCATCGCTTTATCGATGGACTGAATTGCGTACATGTAGACAGCTTCACGCGGAGTGACGTTGTATTCGTCGCAGATGCCGAAGACACCTTCGATAGCTTTCATCATATCCGCTTCCTGCTTCTGCTCTACATCTTCTTCTGTCCAGTAATAGCCGTACTGGTTCTGTACCCACTCATAGTAGGAAACCAGAACGCCGCCGCTGTTGGTCAGGATATCCGGCGTCAGCGCGATATTCTTCTCTGCCAAAACTTTGTCGCCTTCCGGAGTGGTCGGGCCGTTAGCGGCTTCGCAAACCAGTTTGACGTTCAATTTCTTGGCCAAATCGCCCGTAATGACGTTCTCCAAAGCTGCCGGAATCAGGATGTCATAGGAGCCCGTCCAGAATTCCTCTTCCGAGATCTGTTTTGCATCCGGGAAGCCGATCAGCGTGCCATGCTCTTGTTTATAAGCCCACATCTTGTCGTAGTCGAGGCCGTTCTCATTGTAGAGAGCATAGTTGCCTTCTTTACGATCCCATTCAGCCAAAGCGCAAACTTTTCCGCCCTGACGGTTGATGCTCTTTACCGTGAAGTTACCGACATTGCCGAAGCCCTGTACAGCAATCTTAGCCGTTTTGATGTCCAAGCCGAAGCGCTTAGCTGCTTCACGAACCACGATGGAAACACCAAAGCCCGTAGCCGCGTTACGTCCCAAAGAACCGGCAAATTCAACCGGCTTACCGGTGAAGGTGCCGAGATCCATCTTTTCGCCGTTCAGTTTGATGTATTCATCCATGAACCAGCTCATGATCTGGCCGTTCGTATTGACATCCGGTGCCGGAATATCAATGCGCTCGCCGAGGTATTTGTACAGACCACGAACATAGCCGCGGCAGAGTTGTTCCAGCTCTTTCTTGGAGAGCTCAGCCGGATCTACGCAGATGCCGCCCTTGCCGCCGCCGTACGGAAGGCCCAGAGCGCCGCCCTTGAAGGTCATCCACAGAGACAAAGCTTTCACTTCGTCAGCGTTGACGTTCGGATGGAAACGTACGCCGCCCTTGCAGGGGCCGACTGCCGAGTTGTGCGCTGCGCGCCAACCCTTGAAAACTTTCAGAGAACCATCATCCATTTTAACGGGGATGTTGATCTCGATCGTACGCTGGGGCTCTTTCAACAGCTCATACACTGCCGGATCAGCGCCCAACTTGTCACATGCGGCTTTTACTTTTTCCTGTGCAGCTACCAGTGGGTTTAAAGTATCTGTCATTTTTTCCCTCCCAAAGATTCAACATTCAGTTTTGAACGTTGACCTGTCGACCGAACACATCCCTTACGTTCGGCGACTTTTTGAAACGCGGCAACGTCACCGGCTGCCATGAATACGATTTTCTCCCCATGAGCCGATTCCCGCAAAACAGTGTACGAACAACTTCGCACATCGGTTCTGCCGCATCAGCAGTGGTGACCTCGCTATCCGTAGGAAGTTATTCTCAAACCGGAAGCGTGGGGAGAAGATGGCGCAACAATAAAAACGGCATCGGGAAAAGAAGAAATCTGATCCAAATCGACATTCCTGCTGCTGCTTCATCTACAAATGCTTATATTCGGAGAAGACAGGTCAAAAAAGACGTCCCTCTTCAGAATGAAGGAAAAACGCTTTCTTGTCAAGCCTGCCAAGAGGAAATGCTACCCTCATCCGAGACCTTACCCACATTCTATATCGAAAGCAAAGTCATTGAATTTGGTAATCTCTTTCCAGTCCGCCTGCATAATATGCTTCGTTTGTCAAAATATCGTCAAACTTAACCATGCCATGCGGCTATCGCTTTAAGCGTAAGCACACCTCTCCTTCCGTCAAGCAACACCTTCTACATGATTTGAACATGTTCTATCCGTATCCTAGAATCATTAAAGCACAGTGTATGCGACGACTTCAGCGCACAGTGCTGTCTCTCGAACTATCCGAGTCGTCCGGACAGAAAGGAAAAACATGCTTACGATCAACATGATTACGCCTGGCAATAACGTTGCCGGGCAGGGTGTCGGTTCCGCTACCAATGAATTAATCCACCTTTTAGAAAGCCATGCAAAAGGAGAGTTAAGAATACAAGCCAATACTGCTAAGAACGCGGACATTTGCCATGTCCACACGGTGCATCCGCTCAGTTATGCACAAATGCTGGCCGCCAAAGTCCCTGTCGTCATGCATGTTCATTTTCTGCCGGATACTCTGGAGGGAAGCATTCAGCTCACGCCGCCCTTTGACAAGTTCTTTAGCAGTTATGTCATGAAAATGTACAAGAGCGCTGACGAACTGGTTGTCGTCAATCCCTATTTCATTGATGCCCTGGAGGCCTATCAATTACCGCGCGAACATATCACCTATCTGCCCAATGTGGTAGATGCCTCTGTGTTTCGTCCCGCGCGCGGCGAACATCCCCTGATTTATGATCGCTATGGAATCGATCCGGAAGCCTTCAATGTGATATCGGTGGGACAAGTCCAGACGCGCAAAGGCGTCATGGATTTTCTGGACGTGGCCAAGCGTTGTCCACAGCTCCAGTTCTATTGGGCCGGTGGCTTCTCATTCGGCGCATTTACCGATGGCTATAAGGATTTGAAAGAGCAAATGGCCAATCCGCCCGCAAATGTACATTTTTTGGATATCGTTCCCCGTGAGGAAATGAACGCTCTCTACAACGCGATGGACGTCCTCTTCATGCCTTCCTATGCGGAGCTGTTCCCGATGGCCGTCATTGAAGCCGTCAACAGCGGCCTGCCCATCGTTTTGCGCGATCTGGATCTTTACCGCGTCATCTACTTTACGGACTACCTCCGCGCTTCGGACAATGCGGGCTTTGCCGACCTCTTGCTACACTTACGACAAGACCCCGCCTTTTATGACAAAGCATTGACGTATTCCAAAAAAATTGCCGACGATTACTCTGCCGATTCCATCGCGCAGAAATGGATTGCATATTATAACCATGTCTATGAAGTCCATGAAGGCAAGCGCAAACCGTTGCTGATGAAAAAGTAAATAATCCGACACAAGCGCAAGGGGACAACTTATTATGCCTGCCATAAGTCTTGTTTTGAAAAATCTTTCGTATGGTAAGGGAGTGCTTTCTGAAAATGATTTTGTGCACATAGCGTCCGAAATTGAGCCATGTGCAGATGTACCGGATAAAAAAGTTGCTCGAGTTTTCCCTCTTCCTGCAATGTAGCGGCAAAGGAATTTTTTTCGATAGTTCCTGTCGCCATCACGCGGCAGTCACGTTCTAACAAAGTGCTGACGAGTTGCTGTGCGTTTCCTTTTTGCAACTGAGCATCGCTGATAAAAACAATGCCACGCGCTTCACCAGTATAGGCCTTAGGGGTATGCGCAAAAATCGAACTATCTTTTTCCCTGTCGGCCTCATACGCTGCGCTGTGGAAAACCGCTTTATCAAACCAAAATGTTTCATGGCGGAGACGATAAAAATTTTCCACAAAGGGGGAATCGCCATAAAAAGGATACGCCTCCCCCAGTGCTTCCAGCAGTTTTAAGAGCTCGAGCCCTCGCCCGTAACGCGGCACCGGCAGAGCCAGCAGTCCCCTCTCGTCTAAAATTTCTTTCGCCCGTTTTTTTATAGCCTGACAGGCTTCTTCATAGCGTACGTTATTTTTTCCATAGGCACAATCCAACACCGCCCATTGTGCGACCTGGTTACGAATCGGATCGCAGGCATAAAGCTGCGCGTTTTCCGTATAGTCTCCCGAAAACAATATCGCTGCGTTGCCATCCGTGAAACGAAACCAAACGCCACCGGGGCAGTGGCCCGTGCGTCCCCAAAAAATAGAGAGCCCTTTGTAAGTCGCATTTCTGCCTTGGGAAAGGCTCTCCAGCGGAATACTCTCTCCCACCGGAAAAGAAAGCTGACGGAAACATTCTGCCGTGGCAATAACAGGACCAGTGAAACCGGATTCCCGTAGCCAGGGTAGTGCCCGACTGTGGTCGCTGTGCGAATGCGTCAGAAACACCACGTCCAGACGACGGATCTGTGTGTATGACAAATGCGGATTGGGATCCTCCGGATTTTCCGCCATCAAACCACAATCTACCAAAAAATGTAGGGTTTTGCTCTCCACATAAAAGCAATTGCGGCCGTGTTCCCCAACACCACCGGCTACCTTCAGCAACATCTTATGCGTCCTTTCTGTCGTCGGTAAAATGATTGAAAAGGAGCAATGCCACACAGGTGATCAATACACAGAGAACGGCCATCGCCATACCGGAAGAGACACTGCCCTGTTCAAACTCCCGATTGATGTAGGTGGAAACCACGAGAGTGTTTGGCGGTGCAATCAGGCTAGCCGTCACCAATTCACGAAAGGCGATGATAAAAATCATCATCCCTCCGGCAATAATGCCACGAGAAATCAAAGGCAGCGTGATATGGCGAAACACATAGTGTGGCGAGGCGCCAAAGCTGCGTCCGGCCTCAAGCAAATGCGGATTGATTTGCGTAAAAGCGGAAGTCACATACTGCACGGTATAAGGCAAATACAACACCACATACGCCAGAATCATGATGCCCAATGTATTGTACAGGGGAAGTATTTTATAAATGGCGTTCCAAAACAGCATGATACCGATGATCAACACAATACTCGGCAGCATTTCCGGCAGCAGGCTGATTCCTTCCAGCAATTTTTTCCATACGCCTTTTGCCCGTTGCGCAAACAACACGACAATGGTTCCCAGAAGCGAACAGATACTCGCCGCGGAAACCGCTAAGATCAGGCTATTCCAAATAGCGGAGAGCGCCCTCGGACTCTGAAACAACTCCGCATAGTGATCCAACACAAAATTTCCTGCCGCCAGGCCAAAGCCACGCAATTTAATAAGAGACGTAGAAATAATTGAGAAATACGGCACGCCGATGGCAAACAGGATCACTAAGCCGATCCAAACGCCGGATAGAATTTTTCCCGGCCAAGACAGGGCTAGTTCTGTTGTGCGACTGCCCTTACCGCTCAACAAGCCATAACTGCTTTTCTCAGTCACGAAATTTTGCAACAGCCACATGACCATACAAATACCGATGAGAATGGCAGAGAGACTGGCAGAACGGCCGAAGTCAATGGGTGCCGTCGTCGAGTAGCGATGAATATCCGTCGTGAACACATAGAAGCCGATGCGACGTCCCAACGTATACGGCGTGCCATATTCCGACAATGTCTTTACGAATACCAGTAGTGCCCCGATGGCGTAGTTTCCCGTAAGCAGAGGCGCAAAAATTTTTCGTAGCCGCATACCGAAGTCGGCGCCAAAGACCGCACCGCTTTCTTCCAAACTGGCCGGAATATTGAGCATGGCATTTTTCATCATCGTCATGAGGAAGGGAAATACATGCAGACTCATGACCAACACCAATCCCCCGAAACAGAAAAAATGCTCCGACCAATCGCCCGTTGCCGGAAAAAGCTGCTGAAACAATCCCTTCTTTTGCATAAAGAGAATCCAGCCCATGGAGGCAATATAGGGCGGCGTCATAAAAGGGATCATGAAGACTATATCCAGCCATCGCTTCTGCCCCAGCTTCGTACGCGCCAGCAGGAAGGCCGTCGGAAGCGCAATGAGCGAAGCGCACAGAACCACGCTTACGCCAAGCAGCAACGAATTGACGATGGTTTGCACGTTTTTTGCATTGCTGATACTCGCCCATGCCTGATAAAAATCCAGGCGGCCATCTCGGATGACCGCCTGGGCAAAAACCGCCAGCAGAGGGCAGAGAATCAAGCCGCTCAGAAGCAGCAACAACATCGTTAGCGGCAGCTTCTTTTTTAGCGCTTGCGTTCTCATCGCACTCTCCCTTATTTACAAAGGCTGTTTAACTTCGCGGCAGTATCCGACGCCGTATCCATCATCTTTTTCCAATCCGTTTTGATCTGCGGAATCTCGGAGAGATTCGTGCGCTTGTCGTTTTTCACATCGCTGCGACCCGGAATCAGATACGCATCAGCAATCATCTTTTGCGCTTTATCGCTGAACAGGAAGTCAATAAAGGCCTGCGCATTAGCTTTGTTCGGCGCTGTCTTCAAAATCATTGCCGGACGCGGATTGACGACGGTGCCCGACTTCGGATAGTAAATCTGCAGGGGTTCGCCTTTCGCTATGGAGGAATAGGCATTGTAATCCACACCGGCAACAAGGATCCCCTTTTCGCCTGTCGTGATGGCTTCCAGCGCCGCTTTATTGGCACCCGGTACCATCAAACCGTTGTCTGCCCAGCTCTTCATGATGGCCTCGCCTTCCGGTATGCCCGTCACAAAGCCGGCTAAAAAGTCCTTGCAAGCGCCCGATTTTTCGGGATCCGGAATAGCAATGTTATCTTTATACTTGGCATCGGCCAGTTCTTTCCAGTCCGCATTGAGTTCCGGCACCAGTTTTGTGTTATAAATCACACCCACCGCTGAGGCGCTGTAGCCGAAGAGCGTATTCTCCGCATCCAAGAACCCTTCATTGATTTTATCCGCCTTCGCAGGCTTAAAAGTATCCAGCTTATTGTCATTTTTCATGCGTAAGCCATCCGACCAAGAGGCCAGAATAACCACATCCGCCACCGGATTTTTGTTTTCTGCTTCCAGACGCGCCAGGATCTCACCGGTCGTGCCCTGAAACTGCTCCACTTTCACGCCCGTCTCCTCCGTAAAGGCAGCTGCCAATTTATCGGCAAGTTTCGCTGGACTCGGCATGTACACCGTCACTTTGCCGGATAATTTCTCACCGTCTTTCGCGTTGCTCTCTTCTTTACTCTCCGTCACCTGCGACGTACTCTCCGCTGTGCTCTCTTTAGGCGCGTCCTGCGACTGCCCGCAAGCGGAAAGCCCCAAGCACAGACAAATAGCCAATAAAAGGCCTGCCATCTTCTTCATCGTGTTTCTCCTCTCTCGTTTGAAAATGCAATGATTTGTTCCGGATGAACGTATATCGTCAACGCATCACCGGACGCTTTTTTCCGGCGGCTGCGAATGGTCCATAAGGCTTCCCCATACGGGGCCATCAATTCATAGGCATCGCCCAGATACTGCGCCGTTTCGACTTTTAAGTCATAGCGTTGGGCGCCCGGACTTTCTGTTTCTACGGCGGATTCCGGCCGAAACAGCGCATCCGGCGTAATCCAGTTCGATTTGCCGACAAAGTGGGCGGTAAAGCGCGTGGCAGGGCGATGATATATCTCTTCGGGCGCTGCAACCTGTTCCACGTGGCCATCATGCATCACCGCAATTTGATCGCTCATGCTCATGGCTTCTGTCTGGTCATGCGTCACAAAGATCGATGTGATTTGTAGCGATGCCGTCAGTTCTTTGAGCTCGTGTCGCATTTCCTCACGCAGTAGGGCGTCCAACGCCGAAAGCGGTTCATCAAAAAGAATGCAACCCGGGTGAATAGCAATCGCTCGCGCAAATGCCACGCGTTGCTGCTGCCCACCAGAAAGCTGGTGCGGATAGCGCTTCTCCATGTCCTCCAAGTGTACGGTGGCTAATGCCTCGCGCACGCGCTCCGCTAAATGCACCGTCTCCTGTCGGGCACGCAGACCGAAAGCTACGTTTTCAAAGACGCTCATATGCGGCCACAGCGCAAAATCCTGAAACACAAAGGCAAGACCTCGTTTTTCCGGCGGCACATAAATGCCCTTCGCCTTCGAAAAAACGCAAACATCATCCAGAAAAATCTCCCCTTCGTCCGGCGTCTCTAGGCCTGCAATCATGCGGAGTAAGGTCGTCTTTCCACAGCCGGAAGGGCCGAGAAGCGTTGTGAAACTGCCATCGGTAATGGTTAAGTCCAAGGGAAAAATCACGGTTTTTCCCGCAAAGCGCTTGGATATCTTTTTCAGTTGAATTTCCATGGACAACCCCTCCCGTTTTGTCACTCATAAAAAAGAGTGTACCGGGGGAATGTTAAGGATGGAGGCGTGTAATGAAAAATTTATGTAAAAATAAGAAGGTCGCGTTTCAACACTTAAGCATTGAAACGCGACCCTTTGTTGTTTTTTGGATCCGCACGCGGCGTTCCGGTCCAATGGCTTTGACCTCTGCCTTCTTCCCTTACGCCAAATACATTTGTGCGCGCGTCAATTTCTCGCGATACGTGCGCCCTACCTTAGCGGCTTCCTCCAAAGAAATCGGAGTAAAACGAATGTGCGCATTCGGCGCCAGTTGTGCGACAAGCGGCAGATCCGCAGAAATGACGGTTCCGATTTTGGTATAACCCCCCGTCGTCTGGCGATCTGCCAGAAGAAGGATAGGCTTACCGTCTTTCGGCACCTGTACGGATCCCATGACGGCGCCGTCCGAAATAATGTCCGCCCCTTCCTTAAATTCCATCGCCGGGCCGTCCAGTCGATATCCCATGCGATCGGAATACCGCGTCACCGTATAACCGACATCGCTAAAAAATGTCTCGACACCTTTTTCTGTAAAATAATCGTCCTGCGGTCCGAGAACCACTCGTAATGTCACTTCCTGCGCCAAGGCGGGCTTAAATTCTGCCGCCAGCACCCGCTTCTTAAAGGGACGCAGCGCTTGAAGCGAAAAAACATCCTTGGGCTTTATTTGACGTCCTTCGAAGCCGCCGATATGCCCCTTAATAAAGGTGGATTTACTGCCATTTACGACCGGCACATCGATATCGCCACCAAAAGCCAGGTAAGCACGCACGCCTTGTTTCAGGCGTACGAAGCGCAAGCTTCCCCCGGCGGGCACCAAGTGGGATTCATTGATGGCCACGCTATTCCCGTTGATCGTAAGCTCGCAGTCCGCGCCGGTGACCGCAATCATCGTATCGTCCTCAAAAAGTAAATCCGGCCCCATGTAATTGATTTCCAGAACTGCGCTACCTTGCGGATTGCCCACCAGGGCATTGGCATAGCAATAACTTTCTTCATCCATCACACCGGCTTGGGTGATACCGTATTTTTGATACCCGATGCGACCGGCATCCTGTACCGTGGTCAGAAGGCCTCCGATTTTAACCGTTACCTTACTCATGGAGCGCACCTCCTTCCAGCACCTGCGTGTGAATTTGCGCCGTGCCCGCATCGACATCGTGCGCGATGGCTTGGAATTCTTCTTCCGTCACGGGCACATAGCGAATATAGTCTCCCGCCTGAATAAACACGGGCGGTTCCTCTTCCGGACGATAGAGCTTGAGCGGCGTGCGTCCGATCAACTGCCAACCGCCCGGCGATTCGGACGGGTACATCCCGGTTTGGCTGCCGGCAATGCCCACCGAGCCTGCCGGAATTTTCAAGCGCGGAGATTCCAAACGCGGTGTGGCAATGCGCGGATCCAATCCGCCGAGATAGGTAAAGCCTGGCGAAAAGCCCAGCATATAGACCAAATAATCCGTTCCGGTGTGAATCTTTACCACTTCTTCTGTCGACAGGCCAGCATGTTCTGCTACATGCGCAAGATCCGGCCCATAATCTCCGCCATAAACGGTAGGAATTTCAATCAATTTCACCTGTTGCGATGCTTCTTCCGCAACCTCTCCTTCATACGAACGCAGCTGTTCCACTAACGATTCATAGGACAGTACATCCGGATCGTATAAAATCGTAATCGAGCGATACGTCGGTAAAATCTCCAAAATGCCTTCTTTGTGTGCCTCGATGGCTTTGGTCGTGCGACGGATCACCGCATTGATCTTTTTTGAAATTTCATCCCCAAATTCCATCGTGAGCGCACGATCCCCCATGAGAAGAAATTTCGCCTGATCATATTTCATGTTGCCTCCTTTCTTTCCTTTCTAACGTTTTCTTCGACTTATCTCTTCCGCATCGAATACACCAACGGTTGCCGATTCTCCCGAAACCGTCTCGCGTGCTTCTTTAGCGATTAGAGGAAAGAGGAAAGATTCTTCACCATTGTTGTGACACCGATGTAGGCGGATACAATCGTGACCACCCAGCCTAAATAGAACAGGACCGGCGGATGCTTATAGGGTCCGACGATCTTCGAATTGCGGCTGGCAATCAGCATAACCGCCAGGGTAATCGGTAAAATAAGGCCATTTAAGGCGCCCACTAATACCAACAGCTTCTGCGGTTGACCAACGAAAATATAAACGATCGTGGAAATCACGATGAAGCCGATTGTGAAGAGGTTGGTGTTCTTATTCACCACGCCAAAGAGCGTGCGCAAAAAGGAGACCGACGTAAACGCACAGCCGACAATCGAGGTTAGCGCTGCTGCCGTATAGACAATACCGAAAATTTTGTAGCCCACTTCGCCGCTGGCAATATGAAATGCCGACGCCGCAATATTTTTCGGATCCAGGGCAACACCTGTGGCGATAACGCCCAAGACCGCTAAGAACAGCAGAATACGAACGACGAGTGCCACCACAATACCGAGTGTGGCCGAACGCGTCACTTCCGGCAAATTTTCTTCGCCGGTAATGCCGGCATCAATCAGACGATGGCCGCCGGAAAAGATGATGTAGCCGCCAACCGTACCCCCCAACAGTGTCAAGATCGCCGGAACGGTCTTTCCCATATCTGTCGGAGAAACGGAACGTACTGCCACTTCTCCCATCGGAGGCGCTGTCGTAATACAGACATAGCCAATCAGCAAAATCATCGTGGCGCCCAGGATTTGGGTCAGCTTATCCATCGCTTTGCCGGCCGATTTGAACGTGAAAATAATGACGCCCAAGACCGCCGCAATGACGGCACCTAGCTTTGTGTCTATGCCAAAGATAACATTGAGACCAAGTCCCGCACCGCCAACATTACCAATGTTAAACGCAAAGCCGCCCAGTGCAACCAGGAAGGCGATAAAATAGCCCAGTCCCGGCAACAGCTTATTCGCAACGTCCTGACCACGCAGTCCGGATACGGCAATGACGCGCCAGACGTTCATCTGTGCGATATAACTCATGATGATTGAAACAAGAATGACAAAGGCAAAGTTTGCCTGCAGATCATTCGTAAATTTGGCCGTCTGGGTCATAAACCCCGGACCAATGGCGGAGGTTGCCATTAGAAACGCCGCGCCCAGTAGAATGGACCAATTCGCCTTCGGATGCTTTGGTTCTTGCGTTGTAGTATTTGTCATAATGCGCCTCACTCAATAAAGGTTTCAATGGGACATACTTCGATACCGGCTTCGACCAACCCCTGGCGAATTTGTTTCACAAACTCAATCGCCTTCGGATTATCGCCATGCACACAGATAGAATCCGCCTGAATAGCAATATCCTGTCCATCCGCCGTTTTCACTTTTCCTTCTTTAATCATCCGAATGACACGAGGAAGAGCCTCCTGGATATCCTTGACAAAAGCGCCCGGCAGAGAGCGATTCACCAGTGTTCCATCCGCATTATAGCCGCGGTCTGCAAACACTTCCTGTGAAACACGTAAGCCGCGCTTCTTTGCTTCTTTCGCAATATAGCTGCCGCTTAATGCCATCAGAATGATTTTTTCATCCTTCAACTGCTCGAGTCCGTCCAATATGCCATTGGCCAATTCCGGATCGACACAAGCTTTGTTATAAAAGGCACCATGCAATTTCACATGTTGTAGCTTCACGCCATGCGCCTTGGTAAAAGCCATCAGTGCACCCGTCTGATAGAGCATATAGTTCTTTGCCTCTTCGCGTTTAATCGCCATCGCCCGACGCCCGAAGCCCAATAAATCCGGATAGCCCGGATGCGCGCCTACATACACTCCCTTTTCCTTTGCCATCGCCACCGTCTTGTCCATAATATTGGCATCACCGGCGTGCCATCCACAGGCAAGATTGATACTGGTCACATAATTCAGAATTTCTTCATCCATGCCCAGCACATAATTGCCGAATCCTTCCCCAATATCACTATTTAAATCCACTCGAAAGACCATCGCTCCCTCCTTTTCTGTTTCTTTTTTAACAATGTACGACGCAATCGTACCCTAGCATTGTTCCATTTCGCTTTATTCCCTTTTTTTATAGCGGGTAAACGTTTGTATTTATAAGTCTTTCTATATTTATTTCAAAATACACAGCACGGGTAACGGATAGTAGGAGCAAAAAAGAAAAATGGCGGAATACCCCGTGAAATCACCTTCAGGGTATTCCGCCTTCTTCATGGCAGGCATCGTAATGATGACTGATTCTTATACCATCTTCGCCGGATCGACTAACGTATCGTACTCCTCTTCTTTCACCAGACCGCTCTTTAGCGCCGCTTCTTTCAAGGTAATACCTTCTTCATGCGCAGTGTGCGCAATCTTCGAAGCTGCATCGTAACCAATGTGCGGCGATAACGCCGTAACGAGCATTAGAGAGTTGTTCAACAGGCGTTTCATGACGGTTTCATCTGCTTCCAATCCTTCCACAAGGAACTGGCGGAAGCAAGTCATGCCACTGGCCAAGAGGCGCGCCGAATCCAGTACGTTGTGAATGATTAAGGGCATATAGGTGTTAAGCTGCATCTGGCCGGAAGCGGCTGCCATCCCTACGGCCACATCGTTACCCATGACCTGTAACGCAATCATGGTGATGGATTCCACCTGTGTGGGGTTCACCTTCCCCGGCATAATGGAGCTGCCCGGTTCATTGGCAGGAATGCGGTATTCGCCAATACCGCAACGAGGCCCGCAGGAAAGGAAGCGAATATCGTTGGCGATTTTGTTAAGATCTGCCGCTAAGGATTTGAAGTTGCCGTGGAGGCGATGCAGGGGCGATTTCATGGATAGACCGTAGAATTTATTGTCTAACGGCTTAAAGGACAGTCCCGTTTGTGCCGAAAGTGCTTCGCACATCATCGTGTCATAGTTTTTCGGTGCATTAAGACCGGTGCCTACGGCTGTTCCGCCGATGGGAAGCGCCCCCAAGGCGTCGGAGGCCGCTTTAATGGCCTTGGCATCCTCTTCAAGGGCCACGCGCCAGGCAGAAATCTCCTGCGCTGCGGTTAGGGGCGTGGCATCCTGCAGGTGTGTGCGTCCGGTTTTAATGATGGGACGCATGCGCTCCTCTTTATCACGAAACGCCTGCACCAATTCATGCAGAGCGGGTAAGAGGCGCGTTTCCGTGAGTTCCCGCGCCGCAATGTGCATGGCGCTTGGAAACACATCGTTCGAGCTTTGCGAACGATTCACATGATCGTTCGGATGTAACAGATTTTTGCCGGCTAATGCGTTGCCGCGATGCGCAATGACCTCATTCACATTCATATTACTCTGCGTACCGCTGCCGGTTTGCCAGATGGAGAGCGGAAAATGCGTGTCCAGTTTTCCCTCTAAAATCTCTTCGCACACTTCGTCAATTTTCTGTGCTCGCTCTTCGTCCAACACCCCCAGTTTCACATTGACACCGGCGGCCGCCTTTTTAATGCGCGCCAGAGCGTGAATCACTTCAAGCGGCATGGTGCCGCCATCGGTGGGAAAATGGTGTCGGCTGCGCTCCGTTTGCGCGCCCCAATACGCCGTCTCCGGAACAGGCACTTCGCCCAGCGCATCCTTCTCCATGCGCATCTTTTCTGTCGGAACAAACACTTCCTGCATGCTTTCCTCCTTATTTTATAATGCCCCTTCCCTGCATCGCAGAGAAGGGGCCTACACAACAGTTATTACGCTTTTTTATGACTTTTGACGGTATACGCTTCTAGCGTCACGGCAAAAACAGCCACCGCATTAACCATTGCATCCGTCAGCACAAAGTCACGCCCGGTTTGTGTCTTCATCAGAAGCGACAATCCCTTTTTCTTTTCGTTCAAATCTTCGACGACGCGTATTTTTCCCGTTCCGATCAGGGACATATAAAAGGCACTGTAAGCGCACGCCTTGTCCTCGCCCGAAAGAAGCCCTCCATCGTGGTCAATTTCCAGACAAATATGCGGGTTTTTAAGACACAACTCCAATTTTCGTCCTTCTTTTGCGCCGTGCATATAAAAAGTAAATTTTCCGTCATGCTCTTCGAAGCCATAGTGAAGCGGCACGATATAGGGATAGGGCGTATCCTGAAAAGCAATATGTAAAATAAGCGCTTCTTGCAAAAAGGCGCGAATTTCAGCAAGATTGGTCACTTCGCGGTCTTTTCGTCTCATTCTGTCTCCTCATAGGGAGTGCTATCCCCTTCTTTTTCCGCTAAAACACGGCGCGATACATCGCCAGCTTGCAATAAATCTTCAACCAGGCGTTGGGCGCGTTCCTCTCCCAAACGGGGAATGATACGCTTTACGATCTGTAAAACTTGTGCATGTTCCTTGCGATAGAGTTCTTCGCCCTTGGAGGTCAAAACCAACTCCTGCACACGCTGATCGCTGCGGTTACGACGCTTTTCGATCATGCCCCGCTTTTCCATCTTGGAAATCAGCGCATTGATCTGGGACTTAAACAACTGCATACGCTTAGATAATTCTGTGGCCGTCACAAAGGGTTGGCCCTTTTGTTCCGAGCAATGCATATAATGGCACACGGCAATTTCATTCAGGGTCAAGCTATCCATCAGGCGATTTTCACGCACCACCATATTGATCTCCAGCCACGCATGAATCATGGCTTCTTCCAGGCTTGCCATGCCTTAACCCTGTTTATCTTCCGACATCATATCCGTCGGATCCGCAAAAAAGGCAATCGCAAGACACCCCGGACCGGCATGTGTCCCGATGGTCGAGCCGATTTGAATCCGATCCGCCGGTGAAGCCGGCAACGTCGTATTTTGTTTCATAAATTCATAAACGTAGGCATCGCTGGTACCGGTATAGCCGTACATAAGGTGATCCTTTTCCAAACCCGGCATTTCCTTCACCAGAGTGGCCAGCTCTTTCCATGCTTTTTGTTTTCCACGCGCTTTTTTGCACAGATCCAAGCCGTCATGGCAAACATGGATAATGGGTTTCACCGAAAACAAATTGGCCAAAAAGTTCATCGCCGGGGAAATACGTCCCCCGCGTTTCAGGTATTCCAATTGGTCCAAATACCCAAACAGATAGAGATGCCGTACTCGTTCACGAATCGCATCCGCCGCTTCTTCCAGCGATGCCGCTTTTTCGGCAATCTTTACGGCCTCGCGGATGATCATGCGTTCGCCGATGGAAACCGTACCGGAATTGATCACAGCAATTTTACCGGCGTAGTCCTCCGCAATCATGGCTGCGGTCTGGAAGGTTCCGGAAAGTGCACTGGCCATGGTAATCATAATGGCGCTGTCGCCCGCATCCACAACAGACTGAAAAAGATCCATCAGCAGTTTCGGCGAAGGCTGGCTGGTCACCGGGTAGCCTCCTTCATCCACCAATTCATGGTAGAACTCTTCTTTGGTCAGATTGACCCCGTCCCAATAGGCTTTTTCTCCAAACGAGATACCCATGGGCGCAAATAAAAATCCTGCTTGTTCGGCTTCTTCTTTTGTATAGTCACTGGCGGAATCAACAATAATTCGGATTGCCATATCGGTTCCTTTCCTCAAGAGATGAACGTGTTCTGGTATCGTCTCCAACGCAAATGGTTCACAAAATAAACTATAGTAAGGCAGATTCTTCCTGTCAAGATGAACCGTGCGCGCTTTGTCGCGTCTCTTGCGGGTTATAACATGATTTTGAGCAAAAAACACAGCTGCGATAGAGGGCTAAGCCTTCTTTTTTGCCGTCTGGGCCGTCGCATAGCGTGCCGCGGATAACCCGGCCAACTGGCCGCGTCCGCAGGCTATGTTGATTTGATAGGGTAATCCCACCAGATCTCCGGCGGCAAAGATCCCGGGAAGATTCGTAGCCATGCCGGCATCCACGGCCACATGACGACCCTCTAAGGCAATACCCGGCACCAGCGTGTCTGCCGCACGAGCATCGCGCAACAGAAAAATGCCATCGGCCGAAATCACCTCATCTTCAAGACGCAGGCCTTCGGCATGGTCGCTACCGATAATCTCCAACGGCTTTTGTTGCACTTCACGCACCTTTTCCGAAAGCGGCAGACTGCGTCCCGTGCAATTGACAAAAACCGTGGACGAGGCCGTTTCCGCAATAAAATTGGCTTCTTCGGCCGATTCCTCGTTATAACCGACGACAATGACCGGGCGATTTTTATACAAAGCGGCATCACAGGTCGCACAATAGCCGACACCCTTGCCGAGATACTGTTCCTCTCCCGGTAACGGCTTGCCAAAGCTTACACCCGTGGCCAAAACCACGCTATGCGCTTTCACGATGGCATTGCCCGCTAAAAGAAGCCCGATGGCATCTCCCATGTTATAAATGATCTGTACATTTTCCCGACGACGCTCGATATTGGAAAATTGCTCCACATGCGCTGCGAATTTATCTAACAAAGAAGCGCCCGACTCACCCGGCAAGCCCAAATAATTTTCGACAGAGTCCGTCCGCAACAGACGTTCACTGCGTGAAGCGCCGAAAAGGACGACTGCTTTTCGACGCACGGCCGCATTAAGCGCCGCCGCCAAACCGGCTGGACCGGCACCGACAACGGCTACATCATAAATACCTGTTGTTTCAGTTTTCATAATAGGCGAGCTTATCTAAGATGGTCTGTTTCGGTGTCAAGCCGATCAATTGCTCCTTTTTTTCGCCGTCTTTAAAGAAAAGCATCGTCGGTACGCTGGACACCATGTACTGCATAGCCAATGGCGACTCTTCATCCACGTCTACCGAATAAACCGTATGCCCCTCTGCGCTGATTTCTTCCAGCACCGGTGCCAGCATCTGGCACGGACCGCACCAGGTCGCCGAAAAATCGACCAGGCACGCCCCTTTTCCCTCCAATACGAGAGTCTTAAATTCTTGCGTATCAATCTTCTTCATATCGTTCCTCCTCTGTGGTTCGACTCCGATTCTGCTCCTCTCGCAGTCGTTTCTGATGATCGAGTATTTCTTTTCGTATATGATGACGCTGCTTCAGCTTGTCCACATATTCCTCATCCACATGATTCTTACGAACCGTGTACCCTAGGAATACCCTTAAAACGATCAGAACCGACAACAAAAGCACATCGCTAAGATGAATGGCAAGCATCGTCTTCAATACTTCCGCCGCCATTAACAGCTCCAGCGCAATCGCTATACCATGCATTAACGTGGTATTGTGGTAGAACAAGTGCATATTAAACCGATCCACGACCGCAAATTCATAGAGGCTGTACAGTACGGACGTGATGATCACCAGATAGCCAACGAAATCCACCACAAAGATCGAGTACGAAAGTAAGCTATGAAACCATGCCATAACGGCTCCTTTCCAGGGGTTCTAAAGGGCTGCGCCGCCACGTAAGGGCGAGGGCTTACCTGCCTTTCCATGCTGCCGGTTAAAGCAGCATCTGATGCAATGCCTCCACACTGGCCACCGGATCCGCGTCCGTCGTCCGCAACAGCTCTTCTCGCGTACGGAAGCCGTAGCTCACCATAATGGTCTCAAGCCCCGCCGCTTTTCCCAGTTTCCAGTCCACTTCACTATCTCCGACGTAGTACATGTCCTCTTTTTTAACGCCGGCCTCTTCCATCATACAAAACACACCAGTCGGGTCCGGCTTGCGCGGTGTATCCTCACGAAAGCCACGCACCACATCCAGCGCATCGCCAAAAAAGTGCTTAACCACCTCTTTCGCAATGGCATCCGGCTTATTGGAATATACCCAGAGCGTTTTGCCGGCAGCCTTTAAGGCCTGTAATAAATCTGCAATGCCTTCATAGGGATGCGTGCCCTCAATCGGATGGGAGAGATAATCGCCATTATAGGCATCCAAAAATTCTGTACGCTTTTCCGCCGTCCACTCGGCGCCGCCCGTTTCATCCAGCGTATGCTCGACCAGGTAACGTGAGCTGTTTCCTACCAATTCGCGCACGCGCTCCAGCGATATCGCCGAAAGCCCATAGCGCTCCAGCGTACGATTCAGCGCCGCCGTAATGGACGGCAAGGTATACAATAAGGTTCCGTCTAAATCAAAAAGGATGACTGTTTTCACCTTTTCTCCTTTCTCTTGCATCGATGAGCCAATTTTATAGCCTGTCTCTTTTCGTTATCTTCATCGATTGTCTTATTTTATAATAAAGGGCCAAGCGCCGAGAAGCCCCACATCGGCAAAAGGTATCCTATGCAAAAATGTGATAAAATGTATCACTAATGAGAATAAAAACGTTTCCCATGCACCTGCAGAAAGAAGGATTGGAATGAAACGATCAGATGAAAATCTGGCCATGCTCTTCGATTATTACGAGATGACCATGGCAAACGGCTATTTTGAACGAGGCATACACGATACCATCGGTTATTTCGACCTCTACTATCGCAAAAACCCCGATGATGCCGGCTTTGCGATCTTCTCGGGCTTGGAATCCATCATTGATTATCTGAAAGACTTCCACTTTTCGGACGACGATATTGCCTTTTTCCGAAGCAAGAAGATTTATAGCGATGCCTTCCTGGCCTATCTGAAGGATCTGCACTTTACCTGCGATGTCTGGTGCGTACCCGATGGCAGCGTGGTCTTCCCCGGCGAGCCGCTGATTACGGTGCGCGGACCGATGGCCCAGACCAGTTTGATCGAAACGATGCTCCTGTTACTGGTGAATCATCAGTCTCTGATTGCCACAAAAGCCAGCCGTATCGTTCGCGCTGCGCAGGGGCGTCCGGTCATGGAATTCGGCTCTCGCCGTGCGCAGGGTCCGGATGCCGCCACATTGGGCGCACGCGCAGCCTACATTGGCGGTTGTGTCGGCACGGCCGATACCTTATCCGATCAGCGCTTTGGCGTGCCCGCGCTGGGCACTATGGCGCACTCGTGGGTGCAACTCTTCCCCACGGAATACGAAGCGTTCAAAACCTATGCGGAAATTTATCCTACGAACGCCACGCTCTTAGTGGATACCTACGATACGCTTTCCAGCGGCGTGCCCAACGCCATTCGCGTTTTTGACGACGTGTTAAAGCCCAAGGGCATTGCCGGCGGCATTCGCCTCGACTCCGGCGATATTGCCTATCTGAGTAAAAAGGCCCGCGTCATGCTGGATGAAGCCGGCCATAAAGACGCCAAAATCGTTGCTTCCAATTCTCTGGACGAATATCGTATTGAAGACATTCTGGCGCAAGGCGCTAAGATTGACAGCTTCGGCGTAGGCGAAAACCTCATTACCTCCAAGTCCTCGCCCGTTTTCGGCGGTGTCTATAAGCTCGTCGGCCTGGAAAATGACGGCGTCTTTGAACCGCGCATTAAGATCTCCGAAAATGTCGAAAAAATCACCACGCCGGGCTTTAAAACCTTCTATCGTCTCTATGAAAAAGACACGGGCAAGGCCATTGCCGATGTGATCACCATGAAGAACGAAAAAGTAGACGACAGCAAGCCCTATGAGATCTTCCATCCCGTATACACTTGGAAGCGCATGCGCCTGGAAGACTACACCGCGCATGAAATGAAAGTACGTATCTTTGACGGCGGCAAATGCGTCTATGATCTGCCGTCCCTGAATGACCGTCGCGACTACTGCGCCAAAGAATTGGATACACTCTGGGATGAATACAAGCGCTTCGATAATCCACACGAATATAAAGTGGATTTGTCCTTAGCCGTTTGGGATATGAAACACGATCTCTTGGCACGCACGCAGCAGCGCATTCGTCCGTAATGGGAAAAAAAGTAGATCGCTTAAGGGCGTGTTCCGTAAGGAATGAAAGAAAATCGACTGAACGCCTTTAAGCGGGAACAACAGAAATAACGACCATACAAGAGCAAGAGTGCTCCTGTGTGGTCGTTTTCTTATGCTCGAGCACCAAATGGGTATGTGAGCTTATTTAAGACTGCTTCAGAAGACTTATCCATTTACTCACCATCTTTCTTTGTCCAATGAGTTGCGGAATCTTCCGCAACCATAAGAACAGACTGTTGAGCCATCGCATCGGCGTAATTAATAAACTTTGGCTTTTCAGCAGTGAATGGACCTCCAATCCCGAAGAACTTCTCAAAGAATGATTTCAGTTTGTCGATGACACCTTGTTTCTTAACGGCTCTATTTCTGCCACCGAAACGAGATACAGGAGGCATAAGCTTATCAATATCTGTACCTGTGGTTTTAATTTCACCGTCACGGAATGCATTCTCAAGGAATTTTCTTGTTTCAGGTACTTTCAGCTTTTCTTCTTTGATAATCTGAACAAGTTCCTCTTCACGTTTTTCAGCTACATAATCATGCCATTCTGTCATAACATCTTCAACATCATTAATTCCTGCAATAAAGGTTTCAATAAGAGCCTTCTTGCTACGAAGTTCAGGACTGGCATCAATAGCTTTCTTGATTGTAACAAGGACTTCTTTATCTTCACAGTGACTATCATGGTATTTCTTTACGAGCATAAGGATATAATCGATATTGATTTCAATCTGCTTGATAAGTTCAACCTCAAAGACAATATCATCAATAATATCGGTGCTTTCACCTTTCTTGCGTTTTTCATTCCATTCATCACGCAAGTCCTGATACCTACCAAGGTAATCCTGTAAATCACGCTCAGTTATCATTTCTTTGCCAGCGAATTCATCAAATGCAGATAAAAGGTTTCTCATACGTAGGATTGCACCAAATAGTGAGATAAAGTCCTTCTGATTCTGCTCGCCTATAATCTGTGGCTCTGAAAGTGGAAATTTTGATGTAAGGTCATCCATCATATCTATATATCCCGGATGCATTTTACCATCAATACCTTCATAGCCATAGTAATAATCTTTGAAGCCCTTCATTAAAACAATACCACCTGCATTCTTATCACCAAAAAGTGAAATGGCAGTATCAACTCTCTTCTGTAGATTCCTGAAGCATACAATGTTACCGAAGGTCTTAATTGAGTTAAGGATGCGGTTTGTTCTTGAAAATGCCTGAATGAGTCCATGCATCTTCAAATTCTTATCAACCCATAATGTATTCAAGGTTGTGGCATCAAAACCTGTAAGGAACATATTTACAACGATGAGTAAATCAAGTTCCTTGTTCTTCATACGAAGGGAAACGTCTTTATAATAGTTCTGGAATTTGTCGCTATCTGTAGAGTAGTTCGTATGGAACATCTCGTTATAATCTTTGATAGCAGTCTCAAGGAAATCCCTTGAAGACTGGTCAAGTGCAGATGTATCTTCTGAATTTTCCTCATCAAGAAGACCGCTTGTGCCTTCATCATATTCAGCTTCATTTGCACCATAGCTATAGATAGTAGCAATACGGAGCTTCTTGGTAGGGTCAGCCTCCATCTGTTTCTTAAATTCCTGATAATATAATTTTGCCATCGGAACAGAGGCAACGGCAAAGATAGAGTTAAATCCACTTACTCGTTGTTTCTGCTTGATTTCTTCGACTGCACCATTTTTGCCAGAAGCAACTTCCGAAATGTTTGTAAGAGTGTTATAGATATAAGTCTTATCACCACGATAGGTTTTTCTATCAAAGTTATTAAGGATATATTCCGTAACAAGCTTGATTCTTTCAGGTGCCATCATAGCCTTTTCACGAGCAATATCAAACACCTGTTCATCATCAATATCTTCACCCATATCCATAGTTTTTATATAGTCAACTCTGAACGGAAGTACGTTCTTATCATTGATAGCATCGACAATAGTATATGTATGAAGCTGGTCACCGAAAGTCTGCTCGGTTGTAAAGAACTGTGGCTTACGGACACTTCCTGTATTAGCCGGAAAAATTGGTGTTCCTGTAAAGCCGAACAAATGATATTTCTTAAAGCTTTTTACAATGGCAGCGTGCATATCACCAAACTGACTTCTATGGCATTCGTCAAAGATGATAACCACGTGCTTATTATATATTTCATGTTCTTTATTTTTTTTGATGAATGTTGCAAGTTTCTGAATAGTCGTAATGATAATGTGAGCATTGCTATCATCTAACTGCTTTTTCAAAATAGCAGTAGAGGTGTTGCTGTTTGCTGCACCTTTTTCAAAACGATCATATTCCTTCATTGTCTGGTAGTCCAAATCCTTACGGTCAACTACGAACAACACCTTATCAATATAAGGAAGCAATGAAGCTTGTCTTGCCGTCTTAAATGATGTAAGGGTCTTACCTGAACCTGTTGTATGCCAGATATAGCCACCACCTGCAACATCACCATATTTTTTGTAGTTATTGGCAATCTCGATACGATTCAAGATACGCTCTGTAGCCGTAATCTGATATGGACGCATTACCATAAGCATATTCTCTGATGTGAAAATACAGTACTTGGTAATGATATTTAAAATCGTATGTTTTGCAAAGAATGTTCTTGTAAAGTCAATCAGGTCAGGAATGACACGATTGTTTGCATCTGCCCAGAAGGAAGTGAATTCAAAGCTATTGCTTGTTTTACCTTTCTTGGCACTGGCAGTAGCATTAATATCCTTAATTGCGTTAAAGCGTGTGCTGTTAGAATAATACTTTGTATTTGTTCCATTGGAAATAACAAATATCTGCACATACTCATAGAGTCCACAGCCCGACCAGAAACTGTCTCGCTGATATCTGTTAATCTGATTGAATGCCTCACGAATAGCCACACCTCGGCGTTTAAGTTCTATATGAACAAGAGGAAAACCATTCACAAGGATCGTAACATCATAGCGATTGTCGTGCTTTGCACCTTCGGCAGTACCAATAACATACTGATTGATTACCTGAAGAAAGTTGTTATGAATATTCCTCTTATCAATAAGAGTGATATTTTTCGTGCTTCCATCATCACGCTTTAACACCTGAACATTATCTTCCTGAATCTTACGGGTCTTTTCCACAATTCCTTCATTTTGGTTGGCAATGGAATCTTTGAAAAATCTATCCCATTCCGTTTCAGAGAAATGGTAACTATTCAGTTTCTCAAGCTGAGTACGAAGATTGGCCAGCAAATCTTTTTCGTGATGTATTGTAAGATATTCGTATCCCTGTTCCGTGAGCATACGAATAAATTCTTTTTCCAAAGCTGCTTCAGACTGATAATTGCCGGAGCGTGTTTTTACCGGCTCATATTCTGTAACAACTGTATTTTCTGTTGTCTGTGCAACAATATTGAAATATGACACAGTATCCACCTCCTTTACTTATTTACTCAAAACTGAGTAATTTATCCCTGTAATATTCATATTGCTTTTGTCTTGCCTCAATCTCTGCAGGTAAACCAGATGCAATATCATTACATAATGAATCGAATCTATCGAGGATAGACACAATTCTTTCTTGTTTATCTAAAGCTGGAATATTAATTTCCAACCCTCTTACTATATCAGCATTTAAATTTTGAACAGCTCCACCAAACGATGCTTTTTTGCTCATTTCCTTTTGAATTGGGCTAGAAGTTAAAATATAGTACAAATAATCAGGAATAATAA
>ERZ1031273.183-NODE-183-length-33168-cov-8.479268_pt1 | contig 33168 bp, 26 predicted proteins | sample MGYA00516575_ERZ1031273 | MGnify/ENA primary metagenome ERZ1031273 (study PRJEB33718, sample SAMN03159816) | human skin metagenome | collected 2014-02-25 | study: EMG produced TPA metagenomics assembly of the PRJNA266117 data set (Human skin bacterial metagenome... | reverse complement strand
AGCTGGTTAGAATACCTGCCTGTCACGCAGGGGGTCGCGGGTTCGAGTCCCGTCCGCACCGCAAAGAAAGCGAATGAGCTGCGCGCTATATTGGCTTCAGGCTATTCGTGGGAAAAAGGCAAGCGTGCCTTTTTCTTTTTCAAGGGGGATACGCAGTGACCTTAGGCAAGTTCTAAAGCATGCCCAAGTGGCGGAATTGGTAGACGCGCTCGTTTCAGGTGCGAGTGTTGAGAGACGTGCAGGTTCGATTCCTGTCTTGGGCACCTGAATGAAGCTGTCTCCTTGTAGTAATAAGTTATGCGCGAGTGGTGGAATTGGTAGACACGCTACTTTGAGGGGGTAGTGCCGGCAACGGTGTATGAGTTCAAATCTCATCTCGCGTACCAGTGGTTAGTTAATAGAGAGAGGAAGCACTTTGACTTAAGGTGTTTCCTCTTTTTTGTTTATGGGGGAAAGTGCGTATCTTAGCGGAGGAAAAGTATGGAAGAAGCGGAGCAATCGGAGCAAATGATCGATTATTTGAGTGAGCTGAATGAGGCGCAGCGCGCAGCGGTTCTGTATGATGATGGGCCTGCACTGGTAGTAGCAGGTGCCGGAAGCGGAAAAACGCGTGTACTGACGTACAAGTTGGCGCATTTGATCGAGAAAGGCGTTCCGGCATCTCGCATAATGGCGTTAACCTTTACCAACAAAGCGGCTCGCGAGATGCAGGAACGAGTAGTGAGGTTGGTCGGTTCCACGGCAGCGCGCGGTATTCCCATGGGTACTTTTCACTCGGTGTTTGCCCGAGTGATGCGTCATTTTGCTTCACATCTCGGTTATACGTCTCAATTCTCTATATACGATACTGCGGATAGCCGTAGTTTGATCAAGAAATTGGTCAAGGAGGTGGGTTTGGATGCTTCGGTCTATAAGCCGCAGATGGTATTTGGTGCCATTTCAAGAGCTAAGAATCAGCTCATATCGCCGGAGATGTATGCAACCGATAAGATGCTCCGCGATTACGACAGCTATCTATCCATTCCGCGCACCTATGAGCTGTATGCCCTCTACGCAGCACGCTGTAAGGCGGATAATGCGATGGATTTTGACGATCTGCTCTATCAGTTTAATGTATTGCTACGGGACTTTCCCGAGGTGTCCGAGGCATTATGCAGGCAAATCGATTGGTTACTTATCGATGAGTTTCAGGATACAAACCCCGCACAGTACCTATTGGTTCGCAAGCTGGCAGAGGATAAACAGCAGCTTTTTGCCGTTGGCGATGACGCGCAAAGTATCTATTCGTTTCGAGGCGCTGACGTGCAAAACATCCTTGGGTTTACACGTATCTTCCCGCGGGCAAAAGTTTTCAAATTGGAAGACAACTACCGCTCTACGGAACATATTGTAGAGCAGAGCAATAGGTTGATATCTTTTAATCGGCAACGTATACCAAAAGAGCTTCGTTCCCGGCGCGGATGCGGTGAAAAGATTGCTCTGAGAGAGTACACCAGCGGGTTGGACGAAGCCGTATCTGTAGTTGATTTAATCGAAAAACGGCTTCTTGCGGATCAAACCCTGCAACATAAAGATATAGCCATTCTGTACCGAACAAACGCGCAAAGCCGTCTTTTTGAGGAACAGTTGCGCCGGCGCGGTATTCCCTATCGAATTTATGGCGGACAAGCCTTCTATTCACGTGCGGAAATAAAGAATGTATTGGCGTATTTTACGCTCATTGTGAACGCCGATAATAACGAAGCCTTTGAACGCGCATTGCGTTATCCGAAGAAAGGTATCGGCGACAAAAGTATAGCCACACTCATGAAGCTGAGTCGCGACAGAGCCTCTTCGCTCTATGCCACTTCGTTAGCGGTTCTTTCAGATGCAGAATCCGTCGAATTGGGCAAAGCTCTGAAGAAAAAGATCGGTACCTTTTTGGAACTAATAGCCAATCTGCGCAAGGCACCGGAAGGCGGTTTCCTGATGTGGGCGCAGCACATTTTGCAGGAAAGCGGTATTAAGGACGATTTGAGCAAGGATGCTACTGTGGAGGGGCTCACCCGAATGGAAAACATAGAAGAGTTCCTTTCGGGCGTCCGCGAGTTTGAGGCGGATTATTTGGAAACTGCTTTGGCTGAGGGCAGAAAGGTTACTTCCGAGGAAATGCTCAATGCGTTCCTTCAGGGGGTGGCACTCGTTACGGATATGGATACGGATCGTGGCAAACGAACTGATACAGATGAGGATAGGGTCAATCTGATGACGGTGCATGCCGCCAAGGGTTTGGAGTTTAAGGAAGTATACATAACCGGTTTGGAAGAAGGGCTTTTTCCCTCACAGAAGAGTGTAGAACGCAGCGATGTGGAGGAGGAGAGACGGCTCTTTTATGTAGCTCTGACGCGCGCAATGAATCGGTGCACGCTCTCGTTGGCACGCATCCGCATGATCAACGGCAATACGGAATTCCGAATGCCCTCGCTTTTTCTTAAAGAATTGGATAGGGAGCAGATGGATCTGTACACCTATACGGCAGATTGGGAAATAGAAACAATGCCTTTGCCGCCATCTACGGAAACGCTAGCGCAGACGGAACCAACGCCCCTCCGGCAGGCAGCAACGCGTACGCCGAAGGCGGCTCATATGCCGCGCCCACTACAGGATACGTTAGAGCCAGGCGCTCGGGTGGAGCATAGTATCTTTGGAATAGGCGATGTTCTGGCTGTGGAAGGTGCATCGGGAGACCGACGCGCGGTAATTCGCTTCCCCGGAGTGGGCGATAAAACCATACTCCTTCGCTTTGCGCGGCTAAAAGTTCTGTAGAAGGCAATAATCACTTCGTTTCAATAGGTATATAGGTATGAATTGAAAGGTATATACCTTTCGATGGATATGTATATACCTTTCGCATCAGAGGTATATACCTTTTGCGAACGAGCAGTAGGGTAGTGAGGTCGGCAGAATATACCTAAGTTGTCAGGCGCCTATAAGTAACGAGCCATCAGACGCTCCGGTGCGAACGCAATAGCTTATGTTCCGGGTACAACTCTCTCATTGTCGTACCTCCTCAATTAGTGGTGCCGATGGCGCAGTGCGTATACTTTGAGAATGTAGGCTATACGTCCGCCCAGAGCGATAAGCAGTACCGAAATCACAATCAGCGCAATACCGACCCCTCGCGCCGTATCCAGCGATTCATCAAATACAAAGTAGCCGACAAGCACAGCGGTGAGCGGATCAATAGCCCCCAGTACGCTAGTAATCGTAGAGCCTACCAGTTTGATGGTTTCCACCGTAAGAATATTCGCAATTACTGTACAAACTAGCGCAAGCATCATCAGCAAAAGCCAATCCGTAGGTTCGGTAACCCACTGCAAGCCCCCGGAAGAGAAACTGATTAGCAGAAAAAATATGCTACTGGACAGTAGTGCCCAAAAAGAGAGGGGTATAGGCCCCAGTTCTTTGACGGCACTTTTATTTACAATCACCAAATAGGAGGCGTAAGCTATGCCTGTGAGTGCAACAATGACAAATCCTTTTGTGGAAATAGGTTCGGAACTGCCGAAAAGCCCCCCTATAGATGCTACCCCTAAAAAGGCAACAACAATTGCCACAACTGTCACCGGATGCGGCTTTTGCTTATAAATAAGCAGCATTAGGATAATCACGTACACCGGATAGGTAAAGTGTACTACCGTAGCAATACCGCTGGTCAGGTAGAGATAGCCTATCTGCAAGCCCCATGCGCTACCGGTATAGATAAGCCCCAGTAGCACTAGGATGCGTAATTGTTTGCGTGTTACGCGAAGAGAAATATGTCTTATTTTGGCGAGGATAAAAAGAAATAGCGCCGTTAGAAGAAAGCGATACGAAAGAATAGATGGTGTGTGCATACCATGCTTCATTATCGGTAAGGTAAAAAGGGGGATAAGCCCAAAGCAGATAGATGCAACAATGCCCAAGGTAAGTCCAAGGGCTTTTTGATTGTTTTTCATAGTTGTTTGTATGTTATTCAAGCATTATGTAACACGAAATGGGTTGATGGTCGCTAATGCGCGCCATATTGTCCACACGGCAGTAGCGCGAACGGATGTTTTTGCTGTGAATGATGTGGTCCAAACGGAAGCTCATTTTGTGATAGGTAAAGGAGAACCCGCAACCGGATCCGCTATGCCTGAACGCATCCGTACGCCCTTCGGCAAGACGGTAACGGGTATAAGATATGGGAGTATCGTTAAAGTCCCCTGCAATAAGCAGATATTTACTATCGGTAAATGCGGGATCCATGCGGAGCGCATCCACCTGTTCGGCGCGTTTTCGGAAAGCGGTTCCAAGCTTTTGCCCCATTTGATCGCGTAGCGCTTGCGTATCAGCACCTTTTACCAGCTCCAGATAGCGTTCTGCATCCCGATTGGTGAGGTGGAACGACTCCAAGTGCAGGTTAACTACAGTGAGCTTTTTGCTCCCAATACGCAGCACGTACGCCATTCCTCCGTTAAATACGGAAGAGAGCGGGATACGACGGGCGTTTTCGATCGGATATTTTGAGAGCAGGATTAGGCTACTGCCGCCGCTCGGCTGAGCTGTGTGGCGGTCAATATAGGGAAATTGGGGGAGGAAGCTCTTGAGCGTTGCTTCGGATACATAGCCCTCTTGCCGGTCAATCAGTAGTGCTTCCTGTAGACAAACAATATCCGCGCCACTCTCCTTTATATAGGAAAGAACGGGATTGGTCTTACCGGGAAGATGCTTTTCGTAACCGAATGCCTGCGTATTTAGGGACAAAACCTTTATTTCGTCCCGAGAAGGCGTTATTGGCTTGCTTTCGTGCACCGGAAGGTAGGTAAAAGTGGTTGGCGACACTGCAGCCAGTAGAATCAAATTGGCAATGAAATAACCGCGCGCTCGGCGTATAAGGCTATAAACGGCAAATAGGCATATAATTACCCAAAGGAACGGATACGCCATTCCCAGGAATGCGGGGATGGTAGTACTCTCGGGCGATATGACTTGTGCGGATACAGAGAGCAACAACAGAAGTGCAAACAGTAAGTTGAGTACTCTGCGTACGGAGCTAAACAGAATACGGATCAGCCGCCAAAGCATACCGGCGTAGTTAACCCGTTTGCCCTTTGCAGGCGTGCCTTTATTTGATGCTTTGTTCGTGGTAGTTACCATAGTTTACTGCGTTCCTCCTCTCCTAATGCGTTATAGCCGCTACGTTTTGCTTTATCCTCGTTTGCGGAACGCGCATCGGCTTGCTCCTGAGCCAGCAATCTCTGCTCATTACGGCGTAATACGATGCCCCAAACGGCTCCGGTGATTATGCCGCCGAGATGAACAATTACCCCGCCCCAATTGCCCCATAGTATAGGATAAAAGGCGAGAATTGCCAAAAGTAGCCCGGCCTGACCAAGTGAATAGGCGCGTTTCCCTATACGAAAGCGCGTTCCCCGGCTTACGTAGCAAACAATGGTACCCGCAACCGCCAGCACGGCTCCGCTGGAACCTAATAGTGGTAATGGAAACGAGCGTCCGCCCATTAGGTGGATTAATCCGAAAAGAAGCGGATAAAGCATTCCTCCCACTACACCGCCGAGTACGAAAACATATAGAAGAAGTCTCTTAGTTAGGTGAGTGAGAAACGCTTTGCTCGCAAGATATAGCACGAACATATTGACGGCGAGGTGAAGCACATCGTTGTGAAACCACATATAAGTAAGAAAGCACCACGGTCTCCGTACAAAATCACTCATAAAGCCATTGAGCCAAAAGAGTGAATCTATGTCGTATGCCCCGCCAAGCCGTGTTACCCGCAACACAAACTTACCGAGTGCTACCAGCACATAAAGCACAATGCAGCTTGTAATAAGCGGATAACCGCAAACAATCTGCCTTACGGAGCTTCGTTTTTGCATAGTTAATTGTACGGTCCGCCTATTCTTCCTCTTTTACGCCAGAGTAGGATAAGCACGAGTCCACCGATCATTCCGCCCACATGAGCAAAGTGAGCCACTCCCGTTTGCATACCTTTTATTCCGAGCAAAAGCTCAATTACCCCGTAGAATATAACAAAGTACTTGGCTTTGATGGGAATGGGGATAAAAAACATATAGATAACCGCGTTGGGGAACAGCATACCAAAGGCGAGCAATAAGCCAAAGACGGCGCCGGAAGCTCCTATGGTTACGTATTGCTCTGTGGCATAGCCTGCGCTCATAAGTGCCACGTCGTGCAGCCCGAAGTACCAAACTGCCTGCTGCGTTATCGCTGCGGTTAGGGCGCAAACTACGTAGAAAAGCACAAAGCGTCCGCTGCCCCACATTCGTTCCACCTGTCCGCCGAACATAAAGAGCGCGAACATATTGAAGAAAAGATGCGAAAAGCTCGCTTCATCGTGTAAGAAGGCGTAGCTGATCAGTTGCCAAAAGCCAAAGCTCGGCGCCTCAAAATAGTGCATACCGAATAGATTCACCAAGCTGATTCCATAGCGAAGCAGCACCAGTTCTCCCAGCCACAGCAGGGTATTGATAATAATCAGGTTCAGTGTTGCCGGTGGCAGCATACTGAAAATGCTTTTGCGTCTGTATTGTTGTTCCATCTTTTTTTGTTTCAATGATTAGTACCAAGTGCCGGTATCGTTAGCACCTTGCTTGGTATTGCTTAGATTGTACTTGAGATCCTTCAGTATCTGTGAGGATACACCGATGGTTACCATATAGCTTTTGTATACACCTACCGGAATAATGTTAGCAGTTAGTTGCCAGCAGTGCATTGTTCGGGTGGCGGAAATGGTCATATTGGTAATTCTCTTCTGATCAAAGTTGTAGTTTGCATCAAAGGAGAAGCTCCAGTTCTTGGTCGGTTGCAAGTCGCCACGGAAGCTGAGGTTATGCGTCAATTTGTAGGGATATTCTTTCTTTTCCGCGTTGAAGTTCTGCCTATCCCACGCTAAGTTCATACTGTAGTTAACGGAGAAGGACCACGGGATATCTTGCTTGATGTATCCGTGTTCGTCGTACACGTTTACGCCGTCGCTACTAATGTCGTTTCGGCTAACGCCTTTTCCTCCGGAGCGTTTAATATCGGGCTTGCCGCCCGGCTCGCGTCCTGTTTGCGGCATTGAGGGCATATCACCCATCGGCTCGGTATTGTTTCCCGGCAAATCGCCCTCATCGGGATGCGCGCCTTTATCCTCTTTCTTGGCAAAAAGTCCTTTGAAGAAGGTAGAGATTTGGGTAATACTTTGATTGTTGAAGGTATAGTTAAATCCGGTTCCGGTACCGATTAGCCGCCCAAAGCCTTTTCCGTTGGCAATACGGAGCTTATTGATGCGGCGCGGATATACCCTTCCGTTGGCATCCACGGTACAATCGTACAGATACGGATCAAAGCTACCGCTCAAACGGATTACGAAGCGTCGGCTAAAGCGAAGTGCCAAATTAACGCCAATATCGCTCCAACGGAACGAATCGGCTGCCATATTGTAGCTCGTTCGCCAGTCGAATTGGTCAATAAGACTAATCTTTCGATCCTCTCCTACGGTGTCGCGCGAGTTCCTCACTTTCATTTCGAGGTTATTGCCTACCGAGAAGTTCAACATTGCCTGTTTCCCTCGCCCGGGTGGACTGAACAGACCGCGCTGGAACGGTGAATAGATCTCCTCGTGCTCGCCTCCGTTTTCATCCGTATAGTGCAGCGTTTCGTAGTATTTCCAGAAAGGCGTGCCGAAGTCCGGCCTGTAGCTCACGCTCACTGATGGAGTCATACGGTGGCGTATCATCTTTACTTTGTTGCCAAAGATGCGCCACGGCGTGTAAAAACCGTACAAAGTGGTGGAAAGCGAAAGGGCGGTACTGAAGTCCTGCACGTGATAGAAGCCGTATACGGTATCGGCATCCACCACACGTTTTAGGCTATCGCTGTAGGCTTGGTATATCTTTTGCGTGTGCCAACTCGCGTTGTAGTTGAAGCTCGGCGTTACCTTTATGTAGTTGAACAGATCGAAGGAAGCGGAAATAGGTATAGTGTGTTGCATTCCGTTCTTCCAATCCTTTATCAAATTGGATTTGAGGATTAGGTTTTCCTTTGTGGTTATGCTGTTGCGCAGCAATCCGTTGTAGGAAAGCGAAATCTTCTCATACCAACGCTCTTTGCCAACACGTTTCTTGCGCTTGAACGGATAGACCGTGCTGAGCGATATGGATAAGTTGGGCAGCGTGACGGATAGAGTGGAGTCGCGGCTGCGCTGGTCGATGTTGAAGGAGGCGGAGAGCGTGAGCGGAATTTCGGTAAAACGGCGCGAATAGCTTATACTGGAGCCCTTGGTGTTCTGAGCCCGTTTATCCGGATCAAAGCGCGTATCTTCCGAATTATGGTTATAGCTGCTGGTGGAGAAGTTTACGCTTGCGGAAAAGGTACGCAGCGGATCTACCTTCTGATCTTGCGTATGTGACCAATTGACGTTAAAGTCCCGCGTTTGGGAGAAGTCGCCTTTGATGTGCCGATCGCCACGAACGGTAGAAACATATCCGGCACTGAAGTGACCCGAATACATGTAGCGCCGACGATAGTTAAGATCGGCATTCACGCCCCAGGAGCCTTTGGTGTAAAGGTCCGCCCGAACGGTCAAATCCACATAGTCGTTGATGGCAAAATAGAGCCCCAATCCGCGCAAATAGAAGCCTTTTTCGGATTCTTCGCCATAGGAGGGCATAATGATTCCACTGGTGCGTTTTTCGTTGAACGGGAAGAAGCCGAACGGCAACCCGATTACATAGAGCGGAACCCCGGCCATAACCAAATAGACCGGTCCCGTAACGATATCCTTATGCGGTCGTACTTTGGCGCGGCTCATACGTAGGTAAAAGTGCGGGTTTAGGTGGTTATCGCACGTGGTGAAGCGTCCGCCCTGCAAATACATTGTATTATCGGGCATCCGCTTAGCCTGATCGCCGGATAGGAAACCCTCGCCCTGCTGGGTCAGTACGCCGGTGATGTACCCTTTTTGCGTGTTATAGTTGTAGCGAACCGTCTCCGTTTCGAATTGTTGCGTGCCGTCCGTAAAGACGGGATACGCCGTGGGATGCCCCAAACTATCCAGTACATAGCGCGCAAACACCTCGGAGCTGTCCACACGCATCTTCATAAAGTTGGCGTTAAGCTTGTTCGTTTGGTAATCTACATTGCCGGGGCCGAAAAAGAAGACCTCGTTTTGCCCCAACAGCACGATGGAATCTTCCGCGGCGAAGTGTACCACGTCTTGCAGTACAATGGGCTCTTCCGAACTTTCTTTCGGTGCGACGGGAGCAGCCGTGGCAGTGGTATCGGAGCGCGGAGCGGTAGGTAGCGGAACCGAATCGGTTCGTGTTGTGGAATCGGCTCCCCAAAGAGCTTTGGGCGCAACCCTGCTTCCGGGCTGCGGAAGGCTTACCGTTTCGCGCAAAAGGCTATCCAATCGGATCAAACGTACAGCCGATGCCGGCAAGCATAAGAGTAGCGCGGCGAGCAGGGTAGCAACACCTACACCGGCTCTCCGCCGGAATGCGTTCGCCATAGGGTTGCCTTGTATCCTCTCTTGCTTCATTCGTTCCGTCGCCAAGCGGTCACAAAGGTAAGCATTTGCCTGCACTGCATTGCCTTTATCGAACCCTTTCGCTCTTTTCTTCGTAGAAGCTCAACCGCTTCTACGTACATCCTCAAGCGGTTCACTATACCTTTCCGACAAATCATTTAAAGGATTTGTATAAATCGTTTAAATTACGCGTATAAATCCTTTAAGAGATTTGTATAAATCCTTTTAAGAATTTATAGAAAAGGTACGTAGAAATAGCTGAGAAGCTACGTAGAAACAACCGTAAAGGATGGAACAAAAGAGGGAACTTCATCGTTATGTAATCGGCACTCTATATCTTTGCCGTAGAAATAGCATTTAACGGAACAGAACGATGACCTATATACGATTAGATAAGCTTAGAGAGTTTTACAAGCCGGAGGTACCTGCTGTGCTGAAAGGTTCCAGCTCGATGCGGCAAAGTGACGATGAGCTGCCTGAGCCGATAAGTGAGGTGTTGCGCCAACTATTCCCCCGTACGGGGCAATTACCGCTGCTTCAGCTCGAGCCTACTGAAGCGCGTGCCGGTATTCGTCGTCCGTTCAATGCCGGGGTACTCCTTTCGGGCGGACAAGCTCCCGGGGGGCACAACGTAATTGCCGCAGTGTACGATGCACTCAAAGCACATCACGCGGCATCGCGTCTGTACGGATTTCTGATGGGGCCCGGTGGCTTGCTCAAGCATCAATTCATCGAATTGCACAAAGATCTGATTGATCGCTACCGAAACAGCGGTGGATTCGATATGATCGGTTCGGATCGTACAAAAATAGAACGGGTGGAGGACTTCGAAAAGGTGATTACCATTGCGCGACGGTTGGATCTTTCCGCGCTCATTATTATAGGTGGCGACGACTCCGCCACCAATGCCGCGTTGCTGGCAGAGTATTGTGCCGAGCAGGGAGAAAAGCTCTGTGTGGTTGGTTGCCCCAAGACGATCGACGGAGACCTCAAGAACCGCTACATCGAAACCTCCTTCGGCTTTGATACCTGCGCCAAGGTATACTCCGAATTGGTGGGCAATATTCAGCGAGACTGCTATTCGGCGAAGAAATATTGGCACTTCATTAAGCTGATGGGACGCAGTGCGTCGCACCTCACGTTGGAATGTGCGCTACAAACGCAGCCCACAATGGCAATCATTAGCGAGGAGGTGCAGGCGAAGGGCTTGACGCTGGACGATATAGTGCAGGCTATTGCCGATACGGTGGTGGCTCGTTACGATAGCGGATACCCGTTCGGTGTGGTGCTGCTTCCCGAAGGATTAATCGAATTCGTGCCCCGAATGAAGCGTCTCATCGGAGAACTCAATACGGTTCTGCGTGAGCAGGAAAAGAATATACTGATTGTAAAGAAGAGCGAGACCATTCGCTTTGTAGCGGGCAAACTGAGCAAAGAGAGCGCGGAGCTGTTCCTTTCGCTGCCTAACGATGTAGCGGGGCAGCTGATGTTAGACCGCGATCCGCACGGCAATGTACAGCTGAGCCGCGTGCAAACCGAGGAATTGATGGCGCGCTTGGTGGCTAAGGAACTGAAAAAACGCAGCGAGCGCGGAAGTTACGGCGGCAAGTTCTCCGCTATTACGCATTTCTTTGGCTATGAAGGGCGTTCCTCTATGCCTTCCAACTTTGATGCTTCCTATTGCTATACGCTTGGATTGACCGCTGTCGCCTTGGCTTTGAATGGTGCCAACGGTTATATGGCGGCGGCGGGTAACTTGGTTGCTTTCCCCGGAGAATGGCGCCCGTACGGTGTGCCGTTCGTTTCGATGATGCAGATGGAAGAGCGCGATGGCAGACGTGTACCTGTGGTGCGCAAAACACCGGTCGATTTGGAGGGAGAACCCTTCCGTTACTTTGCAACGCATAGAGCGGATTGGGCTAAGGGCGTAGCGTTTCGCTATCCGGGTCCCATTCAGTACTTCGGTCCCTCTGCCGTGTGCGACAGTACTACCATTACGCTCCGCTTAGAGCACGAACTCTCCGCCGAAGAAGATAGCGAAGCTTTGGAAGCACAACACTGATCTGCGCGCCGTACCGCTCCCTATTCTTTCTTCATTATGTTGTACCTTTACAGCCCAAAGAAGGGAAACAATTAGGCAAAAAGGGAGGAAAAGCCCTATGATGGATACCATTAAACAGATTTACCGCATCGGACACGGCCCGTCCAGTAGTCATACGATTGGTCCGATGCGTGCGGCGGAGATATTCCGTAAGCAGGTAGCTGCCTTGGATGTGGCCTCATTTGAGGTTACGCTCTATGGGAGTCTTGCCGCCACAGGTAAGGGGCATATGACCGATGCCGCTATTTTATCCGTACTGAATCCCATACATCCCACTACAATCCTCTTCGAGCCAAAGATCGAACCAAAGTTCCATTCCAACGGAATGCTCTTTCGTGCTCTGGCTGCCGATGGGAGTGAGCTGAAGCGTTTTACCGTATACAGTATTGGAGGGGGTGTGCTGGCTAACGAAAACTTCAACGAACAGGTATCCAATCCCATCTATAAGTTACACCACATCAACGATATGATTCCCGTATTGCAGAAGTACGGAATGAGCTATTGGGAATATGTGGAACGAAGCGAAGGTAAGGATATATGGGATTATCTGGCAGAAGTGTGGAAAGTAATGAAGCAGGCGATCCACGAAGGGCTGGAAGCGGAAGGCGTGTTGCCGGGAGGTTTGGGCTTACGGCGTAAGGCAGCCGAGTTCATGATTAAGACAATGAGCTACTCCGAGAGCGTTCGTTCCCGTGGACAGGTATATGCCTATGCGCTTGCCGTTAGCGAACAGAATGCCGCCGGCGGGCTGGTAGTAACCGCTCCCACCTGTGGTAGTTGCGGCGTTATGCCTGCGGTTCTGTACCATTTGCAGGAAACGCGTCACTTTACCGATATGCGTATTCTGCGTGCTTTGGCTACTGCGGGGCTGTTTGGGAATGTGGTTCGCACAAATGCATCCATCAGCGGTGCAGAAGTAGGCTGCCAGGGCGAAGTGGGCGTTGCTTGTTCGATGGCGGCTGCAGCCGCTTCGCAGCTTTTTGGGGGAACACTTCACCAAATCGAGTATGCCGCGGAAATGGGATTAGAGCACCATTTGGGGCTAACATGCGATCCTGTTTGCGGATTGGTACAAATTCCCTGCATCGAACGTAACGCTTTTGCCGCAAGCCGAGCACTGGATGCCAATACTTATGCCAATTTTACCGACGGACGGCACCGCGTTAGTTTCGATAGAGTAGTGGAAACAATGCATCAAACCGGTAAGGATTTGCCCTCGCTCTACAAGGAAACCTCTACCGGTGGATTGGCTACAATCGGAAAAATTGATAATGATTTGCTCGTGCCGGAGGAATTTTCCGATGATATAGATGCCTTGATTCGTCAACGTAAGGAAGAACGTGGCTCGCGTAATGCAGAGCAACATCCAAGTATATGCTGAAAGCTCTCTACACGATATATTACTGGCTTATTGCCGTTCCTCTCTTTGTTCTCTCCACCATTCTGTTCTCTTTGCTCACTATGGTAGGATGTTTCTTCTTTGGAAAGGGCGTTTTTGCCTATTATCCGGGTAAGTGGTGGAGCATGGTGGCGTGCGCTTTGTTTCTTTGTCCGGTTAAAGTGTATGGAAAAGAGAATCTGCCCGAAAGGAATAAGCCTTTAGTGATTATGGCAAACCATCAGGGCGCGATGGATATCTTTATGATTTACGCCCGTATCGGTAGACCTTTCCGCTGGGTTATGAAGGCGAGCCTCAGAAAAGTGCCCTTTATGGGTCGGGCTTGTGCTACGGCTGGTTTTATATATGTAGATGAGCATAACCCCGCTTCCATAAAGGAAACGCTCCGCAGTGCCGGTGATGTACTCGCAAAAGGCGTATCCATTGCCATTTTCCCCGAGGGGCATCGTACGGAAACCGGTAATATGCTTCGCTTTAAGAAAGGCGGATTTGTTATGGCGCAAGAGTTGGGTGTGCCTATTCTACCGGTTACGCTGGAAGGCTCCTTTGATGCGTTGCGCAAAGGAAAGTGGCAAATTAAGCCCACCCGATTAACGATGACCATCCATCCGCTCTATACCATTGATCAGAGCGAGCCTTATCCGCGCAATATTGTACGTGCTGTTTCCGACGTTCGCAGCATAATCGAGGCTCCACTGAAGAAAGATGTTCCGCTGAACAATGAGTAGTTTCCGAAGCACCATAAGGCACTATGTAAAGCCTTACTCCGGTTATGTGGCATTGAGTATAGTTACCAATATTTTGGCGGCTCTGCTCAACCTCGCCGCTTTCTCGCTCATTATTCCCATTCTGAAGATACTTTTCGGTATGGAAACGGGTGCCACCGAGCTCATCCCTCTCTCTTCCATATCGTTAAACTCCTTTGCAGGCTGGAGCGAATGGGCAGCTGCTGTCGGCAATAACTTCAATTACTATATAGCTTCTCTGATCGGTTCCATTGGTCCCACTCGTGCGCTACTCGTATTTTGCCTCTATTTGGGCGTAATGACGCTCATTAAAGTGCTGACTACCTATGCCAGTTTATGGAGCCTAATCCCGGTGCGTACCGGCGTAGTGCGCGATTTGCGTAACAAACTCAACGGAGCGATTCTCCGCTTACCGCTGGGCTATATGAGCGAAGAGCATAAAGGTGACCTACTCGCGCGTATTTCCGTTGATGTGGCGGAAGTAGAAAGCTCGATTGTGGATACGCTTGAGATGCTCATTAAGAACCCCATTCTCATACTAATCTATGTAGTGGCGTTGTGCTTTATCAGCTGGCAGCTCACGCTTTTTGTTATTGTTGTGTTGCCCATAGCCGGATTGGTGATGGGCGTTGTGGGAAAACGGCTCAAACGCGATAGCTTGGAAGGAAAAAATAAATGGGGCGTGCTGATGAATTATGTAGAGGAAACGCTCGGCGGCCTCCGCGTGATTAAAGCATTCGGAGCGGAAGAGCGGATGGAAACACGCTTTCGGCAAGCCAACGAAGGCTACCGGCGTATCACCTCACGCGTGTATCGTAGGCAACAGTTGGCACATCCGATGAGCGAATTCCTTGGAACCGTGGCTATTGCGGTTATTCTTTATTACGGAGGTACGCTTATTTTGTCCGGTAACAGCACGATTAGCGCGCCCACATTCATATACTATTTGGTCATTTTCTATAGCGTGGTTAATCCGGCTAAGGAGCTGACGCGCGCCACCTATGCGGTGCAACGCGGGATGGCTTCGATGGAACGTATTGAAGCTGTGCTGAATGTGCAGAATCCGATCGCTTCGCCTGCTCGTCCGCAGCCTGCCGTTTTCGAAAAGAACATTACCTACGATGGCGTTTCCTTTGGCTATGTTAAGGATAAACCGGTATTGAAAAACCTTAATTTGACTATACCTAAAGGTAAAACCGTAGCGCTTGTGGGGCTCTCCGGAAGTGGCAAAAGTACCATAGCCGACCTGCTGCCGCGCTTCTTTGATCCGGACGAAGGTGCCGTACGTATCGATGGGGTTGATATAAGGAACTTCCGTATAGAAGAGCTGCGTGCTCTGATCGGTTATGTTAATCAGGAAGCAATTCTTTTTAATGATACGGTGGCGCGCAATATAGCCCTTTCGAAGGCAAATGCCACGTGCGACGAGATAAAGGAAGCCGCCGTTATTGCATACGCAGATGAATTTATCCGCCAAATGCCTCAAGGATACGATACCAATATAGGCGACCGTGGTGGCAAACTGAGCGGAGGAGAACGCCAACGAATAAGCATAGCCCGAGCGTTGCTCAAGAACCCACCGATCCTAATCCTGGACGAAGCTACCTCAGCTTTGGATGCCGAAAGCGAACTTGCCGTACAGAATGCGCTCAATCACCTGCTAAAGGACCGCACCACAATTATCATTGCGCATCGCCTTTCTACCATTGAGCACGCTGATATGATCGCTGTTTTGGACGATGGGTATATTGTGGAGCAGGGAACGCATGCCGAGCTGCTCGCGCTCGGAGGGCGTTATGCCCGCTTCCAGGCAGCGCAACGCGGCGATACCCTCTAACCGCTTCTCCACGAAGCATATCAACTCCTCCCGAAACTTATATACCTATCAATCGAAAGGTATATAAGTTTCGGTCGAGAGGTATATACCTATCGAATGAAAGGTATATACGTATCGGAAGGAAAGGTCTCTTTTTCTCTTCTATGCTTCCTCTCTGTTTCTTTCAGGCCCCATTCTCGCACTTTGTGTTCCTGTAAATCCATTTTCAAAGATCACGAGAAGGGTACTGCGAAGTGGGCAGATGTCGCTATAGATTAAAGAGAAGTTTATTGCTTGCGAACAGTTTTTCGCGCAGAATCTGCTCCGTAGTGCCAAGCGTAGCAGCAACTTCTGTATACAGGAATTCAATCGGCTCGGTATGTTCATCGCTTTCCAAAAGCATCTTTTCCGCAAGATAGGCGTATTTGATAGCATCTGATTGATAGCGAGGTCCAAAGGACAAGTAGAACCCGTGGTTGATTAGTTGAGCCGCAAGTGTTGCATTGCCCCGAAAACCGTGTACAATCATGGGAATGGTGTCGCCCTTTTGTTTGCGAAAAGCAAGAAGTTCACCCCAGGATCTTACGATGTGTAAGATCATAGGAATCTTAAGTTCTTGCGCTAAACACCATTGAGCTTCCAAAACCTTTTGCTGAAGCGCCATCGGAGTAGCGATAGTTTTATCTAATCCGCATTCCCCAATTGCCTTTACATCCGGTCGTTTGGCAAGGCTATTTATGATGCTGTCTGATAGAGAGGTTTCGGAAATGTGCCATGGATGTTGTCCGATGGAATAAACGGTCCGCGGGCGTATCCCCATATCGGGAAGCTTTTCTGTGGTAATATCAATCGAGACAAGCTGCCACTCCCCATCGTGAACCGGTGTAGATAGGTGGCAGTGCGAATTACAATAGGGTAAGATAACGCTCACGGAACGGGATCGTAACCTGATTTTCCCCACGGATGGCAACGCAGAATGCGACGCACCGCCAAATAGGTGCCTTTGAAGGGACCGTACTTACGCAGTGCTTGCAGCGCATACGTGGAACAAGTAGGCGTAAAGCGGCATGTAGGCGGAAAAAGCGGAGAAATGCCTATTTGGTAAAAGCGTATCGGAAGCGACAATACCCATACCGATGCAACTCTCAGCTTTTGAAGAACGTTATTATTCTTACGATTGACCATAAGCATGGGATTCCTTCGAAAGTACCTTTGTGATCCGCTTCATGGCTTTTTGGCAGCAAGCAGATGTGGGTAGCTCATCGCAAATAGCAATTAGCGCAAAGTGCAGTACGAGGTTTCTCTCCGTAAGAATACCGATAAGTGGCTCTTTGTTCAGTCGATATGCCTCACGAGTAAGCCGCTTGATATGATTTCTGTCCACCGCATTTTTAAAGCGCTTTTTGCTAACGCTTATCAGTAAAGCAGCATTCGGCGTGTTTGTTTTGTCAGCATTAGCACGCAAACTGTAAACAACGCGATAGGGATAAGCCGAAAAGGCTCGTTTAGAAAGGAATAGCGCTTCAATGTCGAGCTTTTTGTATAGTCGCTCGGCTTTGGTAAACTTATGCTTCGGCATGCGAGGCGAGGAAAGCCTCCAAAGCTCCCGCCATAGAGGGATATTCCGGTGTTGGAGCTGTAAAGTCGGGCTGCATACCAGCTTTCACCAGTGCATCCTCTGTTAGCTTCCCAAAGGCACCAATCAGTATCTTCTTTTTGTTAAAGTCCGGGAACAGCTCTTCCATAGCACTGATTCCGTAGGGACTGAAAAATATGACCAAATCGTAGGCGTAGTCGGGTTTATCTTCCCATGGTCGGGTAATTGTTTCGTAAGCAACTACGCTTTTGTAATTAAAGTTGGAGCCCTCCAATTGCTCTACTAAAGGGCTAATTCCATCCTCACCCACGGGAATCAGGAAGCGTTCGCCCTTATGCGAAGGTTTTGACATAAGACGCACAAGCTCATCGGTGTGACCCACTTCCCCAAAGAATATTTTGCGCTTGCGATATACAATATACTTTTGAAGGTATAGAGCAATTTTCTCGCTTGAGCAGAAGTATTTCATTGTTTCGGGCACCGTAAGCCGCATAGATTTGAGCAAAGTGAAAAAACAATCAATAGCGGTTTTAGAAGTGAATACAAAAGCCGTATAGGAAAGAGGATCAATTCGTTGCTTCCTGAATGCCACTGCATCAATGGGAACAGTTTGGATCAATTGCCGGAAATCGATGTCGTATCCGAATCGCTCTGCTATGCTGAAGTAAGGACTCCTTCCCGAAGAGGGTTCGGGCTGTGAAATAAGCATCTTTTTCTTTGCTTTTTCCATTTGTCGGCTCATGCTATGCTCTTTTTTGGCACCTCGTACGTCGTTTCGAACTATGCCCTACGCCGCGGGAAGGTCTTAACCTGCCTACAATCGGCTGTACGCTACCAGGCACAGCAGAAAAGGCATAAGTTCGTGACTGCAAAGGTACAAAAAAAAGAGCGGAAGGCTACCTTCGCTATTATCGCGAAAGGCTCTAAGCGAGATAATCACTACTGCAATTCGCCACAATGCCATTACCGAAAGAAACAAGATGGGTAATGCTTTCAAGCAGGAAGGTATACAGGCAACAACCATCACCGGGAACAAAATATACACTGCTCCCTGCTCAATGTACCGGTAACTAACTATCCACGAATGAGATACCGCTGTAGATAGGTAAACTTTACCGAGCAAAAGGTAGATACAAACCCGTGTTAAGTAAAACAGAATCGTCCCCCCTGTAAAGAGGAGTGCAATTCTTATAAAACCCCACTCCGATAAACTTTCGTGGAACACAGAGTAGAGGTAGCAAAGTACGATAAAAGTTATTTCAATGGAAAGAAGTATCTTGGCGATTAATGAGCGGTAGAGGGGCAACGCAACTTCGTTTGATGTCCCTTGGTAGAACGTTTTGTTCCACACCTCCCCTATAGTTAAGCTTTTTCGTTCCCAAGCCGACGATAAGGCGATAAATACCGCTGTTATGATTGTAACAACCATAGCGGCATCATACCACCAATTACCGGACCAAGCAAGCGCGCCTTCCATTGTATCTATAATGGTGACAAAATCAATGCAGCTCCTTTGTGGGAGCTGCATTCAGGAAAACGCTTTAATTGTCTCCCTTGTATTGTCAATTAGTTATATGAAACGTCTATTCGTCTAACGGTTCAAAATCACTTTTTTCGGCACCGCACATTGGGCAACACCAATCATCGGGTATATCTTCAAATGCTGTTCCCGGAGCGATACCTCCGTCGGGATCTCCTACTGCGGGGTCATATATCCAGCCACAAGGCTGACATTGATACTTTTTCATCGTTTTCTCTTCTTATTAGGTTCAACTTATTCTTCTTATTCTGCTTTTGAGTATATGCTTTCATCGTATCCGAGTGCATATCCTCACTTTCCTTTTGCAAATATAGTGCCTTCGCTTGAATTTAGAGCCATATCTCGCATGCAGCACCGCTTCGGTTTCTTTTGAGGACGGAGGACTGTCTTTTGCGGCAGGGAACTTTTGAGCTCGGATACACGCTATATCGGTGTCTCTACTTTGATATATATCCCTCGGGCGATAGGTATATAAGTTTCTTTCAAAAGGTATAGATGTTTCAATCGATAGGTATATACGTATTGCGCAAAAGGTATATGAGTTTCATCGGATGGCGAGCACCCTTGTCGTGAAGCGTATCTTTCCTTGCCGGATTGTCTTGCGTCGTGCGTCTACGGATATAGGGGCTGTTTGGCGGTACGTTCCCGTCAATCGTCTGTTTCTGGTGCTTGGATGGGTAGGATAGTTCCAATTATTCTTCGTAATATTGCTGCCGAATCCGCTATTGGAGCGTGAAGTTAGAGGAATGAGTGAGCAGATAGCAAGAAAGAACGAGCCTTCTTCGGATAGTATTCTCTCGATAAGAGGATTGCACTTTGCCTATCAGAGCAAAGCCATACTGCGTGGTGTGGATCTGGAGATCCCTGCCGGATCTATCTTCGGTTACCTCGGAAAGAATGGTGCCGGCAAGTCTACTACCATTAAGCTGCTGTTAGGGTTACTCCCGTCATACGAGGGAGAAACCCTTTTTAGGGGCGTTAATCTTCGGAAGTCGCCTTTGCTCTTACGTCGGTATGCAAGCGGAATGATAGAGCATCCCTCGTTTTATCCCTTTCTTACGGTCTCCGAGAATCTCAATTACCTAAATAAAATCTTTCGGATGGGGAAAGGTAGGGTGGACGAAGTGCTGAACCTTTTGGGGCTTACGCCTCACACCCACAAGAAAGCACACCCACTTTCCTCCGGACTGAAGCAACGGCTCGGATTGCTATGTGCCTTTTCAAACGTCCCGAGCTTCTTATCCTCGATGAACCGCTTAATGCGCTTGATCCGCAAGGCATTTACGAACTTCGACTTATACTAGCAAAACTCAATAAGAAGGAAGGAGTGACTATATTCCTCTCCAGTCATATATTGGAGGAATTGGAGAAACTTGCTGATCGGGTAGCCATTATCGACAAAGGAAGGATACTTTACCAGGGAGATATTGAGGCTTTGACGCAAAAGCAACCCGATATTGTCTGCTTTAAGGTGAGCGACAGCGACAGAATAGTGCAATTGGGTTACGGAACACGATACACCTTATTGCCAATTGGCGATATACATCACGCAGAGTTTGAAGTAAAAGATGAGGAGGAATTTGCTCGCTTACTCGCCTCATTGAATAATGATGGTATCTCCATCTATAACGTTACTCACAAAGGTTCTGCCCTCGAAAATGCATTCATTAAGCTTACCGAATAGAAACGCTATGAAGCCACTTGTTTCCTTCTCCAGTATGTTGCGTGCAGAGCTCTATAAGACGCTACGCAACGGACGCATCTTAATGATTTTATTATCGCCTTTGGCTATATATCTGTTACTCTTCTTCTACGTAACTTATAAGGGGCGAGAGGGGCTTTTTAACTATACAATGCCCGTATATGAGGGTGACCCGTGGCTAATGCTTTGGTCGCGCTACACACTACCTTTCTTTTCTCTAATCATTCCAATAGCCGTGGTAACCTTATCGTACCTTATTTGCGAGATCGAGTTCCAAAACGATAACATCAGAGCACTCTTCGCGCATCCTATAGCGAAGTGGAAGTTGTATCTTTCCAAGACATCGGTGCTCAGCCTGCTTATTGCTATTTTCTATATACTTATATGGCTCTGTTTCGTTTTAGGGGGATATCTGCTTGAGCTACTCATTCCTGCCTATCCCTTTGGGGCGTACGTCGTTTGGGGTCCTTCAATAGCAGTTTGGGGTAGAGCCATACCGGCGATGCTCCTGATAGGAGTATTCGGCTTGATCGTAAGCCTTCTCTCGCGCAATTTTACCCTACCGGTGCTGCTTGCACTGTTCTTTACGGTATTAGCTGTATTTACTTCTAATGAACCAGCCGGCAAGTATCTGCCCTTTACGACGCTTACCTATTTGGGGTCTCCCCATACGGTGGCGGAGCTTACTGCCTTTTCGGAAAGAGACGTCATAACCTATCGCTCTTAGGCATCTCGCTCTTTATCGGCTACCGATGCTTTACCCCCGAAAAGAGATCGTTACTTCGCAACCACATTCACTAACCTCATCGCGTAAAGTTTCTGTTTAATCAACACATCCTTGCAATGAAGAAGCTGCTTTATCCTAATCTGTATAAGGAACTGATTACCCTCTTGAGGGGCGTCAGCCAAGTGTTTCTCATTAATAATGCTCTCTCGGGCGCGCTAATTCTTATCGGGATTGCCTGTAACTCGTGGCAGCAGGCACTGATGGCTCTGCTGGGAGCGGCTGTTGCCCGTATGACCGCTTCTCTTTGTGGCTATGAGCGTCGGGATATAGAGGATGGTCTTTACGGATTTAACGGCGTTTTGGTGGGCATTGCCGTAGGGGTTTATTGGGCGATCGGTTGGCTTTCGCTTCTCTTCGTAATAGTGGGAGCCGCAGCGTCTACCCCTATAGCGTACTGCTTTCGGAAGCGAACTCGTTTGCCCGGATTGACCGCGCCTTTCATTTTTGTCGTGTGGGCGCTGCTTCTTATCAGTGCTGTTGCTCCGGAAGCTATGGGACGATTGACCTCCACTGCACCTTCGGCAGAGCCGTATCCCTACCTCCGAGTGCCCGCCGATAGCTTTGGACAGGTGATGTTTCAGGCTAATGCGCTCTCCGGATTGCTCTTCTTTGTGGCGATTCTCTCGGTATCGCGTCGCAAAGCACTATATGCGCTGGCGGCGGCTTTGTTGCCGATGCTCCTGATTCCTGTAGTGCCGCAACTGATGTGGCGTGAGGGACTGCTAGGCTACAACGCAGTGCTGTGTGCGCTCTATTGGGCAGACGTAGCGCATCGTCCGTTGCTTCGAGCCTTGCTCTCGGTAGTGTTGTCGGTTGCCGTGCAGCTGCTGGCTATGCATCTGCATGCCATTCCGCTGACCGCACCCTTTGTCCTCTCCGTTTGGGCGGTGTGGCTGTGGAAAGAGCCCTCATCCCCTTCAACAGCGCCATCAGTGCCCGCACTTGGATAGTCGCACCCGCAAGCGTAATCGGATTTAAGCAATAACACGGATAGTTGTGTGCAAGAACGAGAATGAGTTGGGACGTTTTGATGTCGAGAGGTACTTTCATTGATCTTTAACTCAAATGTGTAGCGCCATTCTCCATTTGCTTCCCAGAGAAAAAACTCCAATTTCTCGTGACATTCTACGCAGATACCGAAACAAACGTCTCCTTTGTCTATACGAAACCACAATTTTCTCCCTACTAATCCTTGCAACTTATCACTAATCATAAAGGCTTTCCCTTTTGATTTGACTTTGATTACGCGCAAATTAAACGGCAGTAGATGGTAAGTAAATCCAAGGTGAACAAACCGCGAAGTTGGTGGTATTGGGTCAGGGAATCGAGAGGTTACGGATCGTTTGTACGGTAAGGTCGGAGAAAACTCTATAGACTTTCTGAAAATACTCTCTAGACTTTTTGGGAAAACTCTATAGACTTTCTGGAAAAACTCTATAGACTTTTCTCGGATACCCTATAGACTTTTCTCGGATACCTCCGTAGAGACACTCGCACGGCATAGTAGCAACGATTTGAATGTATGGGACAACCGCATCGTTTCCTCGGTAGAAAATGGTGCAAAGGTGCGCAGACGTGGGGCGGTCCGTGAGTAGGTGATGGGTGAAGGTGCGCTGCGGTGGGGCGGTTCGTGCGTGGGTGATGGATGAAGGGCGCTGCGGTGGGGCGGTTCGTGCGTGGGTGATGGATGAAGGAGCACTGCGGTGGGGCGGTTCGTGCGTGGGTGATGGATGAAGGAGCGCTGTGGCAGAGCGGTTTCTTTGCTGAATAGTGGGCAAATACAGGGGTGAATGAGTATGAAGGAGCGCTGCGGTGGTGTAGTACGTGCGTAAATGGGGAAAATAAGGAGGGGAAGTCGGGGTGCTATGCGTATAGGTGGCGGAGGAAAATGTGTTGGTAGGTTAGGCGCGTGGAGGTAGGAGTTTCAAGCGACAGCTCTTAGGGTATCGGCTATTGGTACGCAGCCCGACGCGCTTACCAAAGCCCAGCGGTACGCCTCCATAGGTAAATACCACCGTTCCACGCCGATTGCTCTCGCTCATTAAGGCTTCGCCTGAAAGATAGCGCAGGGCTTGGTCAATAGTCAGCTCTACTGTTTCGAAGGCATCGCAGCAAAACGGCAGCGACCAAGGTAGCATGGCGTGTTCCACCCACTCACTTCCCTTTTGCTCCGCAAGCGGTATGCCGGCAAAGAGCGGATTGATGCGGTTTGCAGCAAGGTACATGCAGGCTTCCGCCACCGGATCGGACAAAAGAAAGCATTCATTTTGTTCGGTTCGGTGAATCGTCCCTTGGCGAAAACGATCGCCAACGATCCAGTCGATGCAGGGTTTGCTCGGTTTGCTACCGAAGTTCTTTATACGTATGGGACGAATCGGTTCGTTTGTCGCCACTTCGTTCCTGCGAATAAACGAAAGAAATAGCCCCTCACCCTTGATCCGATGCGGAAAAAGGTGGAAGGATGCGGACGATGTGGCATACCAGTTCCACGTCTCGGGAACATTGGGAGAGAGCGGTTGGCACCCTTTGCCGAGGAGATAGGCAAGTTGTTCCTCGTTTTCGGCGCGATTGAACGTGCAGGTGGCGTAGATGAGTATGCCGCCGGGGCTCAGAAGACGGAAAGCGGCATCCAAGATTTGCCGTTGACGCGCCACGCAGTTGTCTACAGTGGCAGGCGACCAATCCGTTCGCGCAGCAACGCTTTTGCGGAACATTCCCTCGCCCGAGCAGGGAGCATCGACCAAAATAAGCTCGAACTGCATTCCGGTATCGGCAAGCCGTTCCGGCATCACGGAAGTAACAATCGTTTCAGGATAGCCCCATTTGGCAATATTCTCCGCCAAAACGGTGGCACGCTTGCGGATCGGCTCGTTGGCAACGAGGAGCGAACCCTCGGGTAGTAGCGCGCTTAGTAGCGTTGCCTTGCCTCCGGGCGCAGCGCAGAGATCCAAAGCGCGAATAGGTTCGGTGGGGAGGTAGGGCTTAATCACAGAAAGTGCTTGCGAAGCGGCATCTTGCACATAATAGGCAGCAGCGTGCCAGAGGGGATCCCAAGCGAAAAAGGGACGTTCGGTGAGAAAGTATCCGTCAGAGCACCAGGGTATTTGCGTCTCTATTGGGAGATGATCCGCCGTAAAACCGTATTTAAGCCGCTTAGCCGGGTTAAGGCGTATGGCACAGCTCGGCTCAGTTTCGTCAAGACAACGAAGGAGCGCGCCGGCTTCATCGGGGAAATCTTGGGTAATACGATGCACGAAAGCCTCATCAAGAGGCGGCATCTCAGAATTATTGGTGTCTGTTTTCACTTACCCAGAATAAATACGGTGGGAACTTCGGGTAGGGTTGCCCTGCGATTACGCCAATCCTCGATGGAAAAGGTGCGTACGAAGCCGCCTTCGCCGGTTAAGTTGCTCGCCACGGTAAGCAAAAGCGCTTTGGCGCAATGCGTGAGAATGGTTTCAAAAAGCTTTTGCGTTCGGTAGGGCGTTTCGATGAATAATTGCGCTTCTCCGGTACGGGCGATGCGCTCGCCGAGACGCTTTAGTTCGCTCCGAAGCTCGTCGTCACGCCGAGGCAGATAGCCTTTGAAGGCAAATTGCTGTCCGTTTTGCCCGGAAGCCATTAGCGCGAGCAGTAAAGATGAGGGACCGATGAGGGGAATGACCTCTATTCCAAGGCGATGCGCCTTCCGTACCACCTCGGCGCCGGGGTCAGCAACGCCGGGACAGCCTGCTTCGGACAAAACGCCGGCAGAAGCACCTTGGGCAACCGCTTTTAGTCCGCTTTCGATTTCAGACGGATCGCATCGCTTGCCGATTTCAATAAAACGGATGGGAGCTATATCCTTTTCGGGACAAAGAATGCGGATAAAACGGCGCGCCGTACGCGTCTTTTCCACGAAGAAAAGGGTTAAGCCCGCCAGCAACTCTGCATTGAGTGAGGGAAGCACACCACAAAGCTCGCCCTCCGCAATGGGAACGGGAAAGAGAAAGAGTTTACCGCTCTGTGCCATTTGTAGGAAGCTTTCGTCTTACCGCGGTTTGCCCACGATGGTAGTCTTTTTGATGATTACGTCCTTTAGCGGACGATTGGAGGGACCGGTCTTGACGCGTTCGATCTTTTCTATCGTTTTGTATCCGTCCACAACCTCACCAAATACGGTATATTCCCCATCCAAGTGGGGCGTTCCGCCCAGCATCTTGTAAGTTTCACGCTGCTCCGGGGTTAGTTTGCGGTGATAGGTTTGCTCAAAAGCATCCAGATCCAAATCCGTGAAATAGGTGCCGGTAACCACGTAGAACTGTGTTTTGGACGAGCCTTTCGTAGGATTTACTTCATCGCCTAAGCGAGCCGCCGCCAAAGCTCCGCGTTTATGATAAAAACGAGTGGGATTCGCTTCGATTGGTATTAGTCCCGTTACGGTATCGCGCCCTACATCGGTCGCTTTGGTTGCGCCTTTTGTGAGCAAATTACCCCCTTGCACCATAAAGCGTTCTATGACGCGATGGAAAATGGTGCCTTCGTAAGCGTGACTCTTCACCAAGGAAAGAAAGTTATCGCGGTGCAGCGGTGTTCCTTCGTATAGAGCAACGGTGAAATTGCCCATATTGGTTTCCACTTTAACGTATGCGGATACCGGTTCCGTAACTTGTGCCTTAAGCCGGCATATTGTTAGGGAGCACAAAAGGAATATACATATCAGTTTTTTCATATCAACGGTGGAATGGTATCGTTGGTTGCGTTCATTGTGGCGATAAATGCCTTGGGGTCCTGAGCCAGAACCTTCTTTTTGAGCCGTGGAACCTCCTTGCGTTCGGCAATCATAAAGATAATATCGCGCTCCTGACCCATATACATACCGCGTCCGTGCAGATAAGTGGCTCTGAGACGCAGTTCTTCTACAATAAGGTTACGTAACGCTTCGGGATTATCGCTAACGATAAAGATGGCTTTATTGGGGTTTTCCGGGCTGAGCAAATCGAGCACTTTGCCATAAACGAATATAGTTATCAGCGAATAGAGCGGTACTTTGATGTCCTTAAACACTAACAATCCAAAGAAAACAACCAGTGAATCGACCAATATGATATAGTTGCTCGTCTTCGTATTGGTACCTTTGGAAAGCACGCGCGCCAGTACATCCGTTCCGGCACTAGTACTACCCACCTTAAAGGTTAAGAAAACGCCCAATCCGAGCGTAGCACCGCCATAAACGGCAGAGAGGAGCGAATCGCCCGTTACAATGGGTTGCCCCTTGGAAATGTACTTAGTGATGAAGTCGGTCATCACGGCTATCAGCACAAAAGTAGCTACCGTTTTGGCGCCCGAGCGTAGACCCAATGAGCGGGAGGCAAGTAGGAAAAGCGGTATATTGAAGCAGAGGGAAACGGCTCCTATGGGTAGCCCCATGGGGAAAGCGGAGAAAACGCCCTGTGTAAGACGGTTTATGGCAATGCTGATGCCATATATTCCCCCCGGAACGATGCCTGCCGGAGCGTTGAATATACCGTAGGCAGTAGCCTGAAACAGAGCGCCCAGAACAAGGAGCAATGCATCGGAAGCTATGTGCCCGGCACGCAGCGATCCCTTATCGCTAAAGGGATTTCGCCGTCGGGGTGCCCGATCGTTGCGAAAGGTTGCTTTTTCTTTATTATTCAATGCGTTAGGCTATTCGAAAGGTTGTATTGCCGGTAGCTTTTCGCTCTTGGGAAAAGCCGAATGAAGTATTTGTTCCGTCAAAGAGGCATCCACTAATTCCGCCTCGCCATAGTGTACATCGCGCTCTTCAAAGCGGCGTACAATCTCGTTGATGGTATTTTCCTGTATTCCTTTTTCTTCCAAGCGCGTTTCGAGCCCCAAGGAGCGGAAAAAGGCTTCTGTTTTATCAATTGCCGCTTCGATGCGTTCCTCCTCGCTTCCCTCTGCAATGTGCCATATCCGTTCGGCATATTGCAGCAGTTTGTCGTGTTTGCCGCACTCTCTGGTAACCCGCAGTAGCGCAGGGAATATAATTGCCAACGAATGACCGTGCGTAATTCCGGTCAGAGCGGTTAGCTCGTGTCCGATCATATGAGTAGCCCAATCTTCCACAACGCCCCAGGCGATAAAGCGGTTCAACGCCATCGTTGCCGTAATACAGAAGTCGCAACGCAGGTCGTAGTCCGGTTCTTCCCACACAATCTTGGGTGCAATTTCGAGCAACGTGAGCAGTAATCCCTCTGCCCACCGATCCATTACGCGGCTCTGACCGGGGAAAGTCATGTATTGTTCCAATACGTGTGCAAAGCTATCCGCTATGCCGCAAGCTAGCTGATACTTAGGCAGCGAATAGGTTGCCTCCGGATCGATAACGGAGAAAGCGGGGAACTGCCCGTGGAATGCGAACTTTTCGTTGGTTTCACACCGAGAGATCACGCTGCCACAGTTCATTTCGCTACCGGTAGCCGGTATAGTGAGCACCGTACCGAATGGAACAAACGGACCACGCGCCACGCCACTCGTTACAATGCTCCAAGGCTCTTTGTCGGAACGCAGCGAGGCGGTGATGAGCTTAGCCGCATCTATTACGGAACCACCGCCAACGGCGAGTACAAAGTCACATTGCTTTTCGAGACCAAGGGCAATCGCTTCCCGACATGTTTCTACGGTCGGGTTACTTTCAATGCCCCAAAACTCAGTAATAGTGTACCCATCAAGAGCCGCTTTAACCTGATCGTACACGCCGTTACGCTTAACGCTGCCGCCTCCAAAGAGTAGCAAAACGCGGGCATTCTGCGGAATCTCCCTGCTTAACTTAGCAATGGAGCCTTTCCCGAAGATGATCTTTGTCGGGTTCTTAAAACTGAAGTTTTGCATATCGTGTTACCTACTTTTGTTCGCCTTTACGAGACAAAGTTAGGCAAATAAATAGATACCCTTTGAAAGTTCATCCCTCCCAAACGAGCATCCTATGGGAACGGCTTTTCAATAGGTATATAAGTTTCAATCAATAGGTATATAGGTTTCGAACGAAAGGTATATAAGTTTTACCTGATAGGTATATACATTTTAATCGCTATCTTTGCGGTAGAAAGGGGGTAACTCTAAAGCAGGCCAAAGGCATTACAGCATGGCTGTAGGTTTAGGGAGCCCTCTTTCTTCATGACCTCTTCCGCTAATTCCGCGCAATGAACTCTTCGTAGATATCGTCAATGATACCATCCGCCAAACCACAGGTGGGTACGGAGATACCTTTCACCTTGAGGGCATCTGCCACAGCCAGGAAGATACGCGCCGCCGGCACAATTACATCGGCACGATCCCTTTTCAAATTGAAACGATCCATACGTTCCTTCATGGTGAGCGGAGCAAGTTCATCAAACAGTCCTCGTAGCTCTTCGGTAGCGATGTATCGCTCTGTTTCCGTGGAAGCGGCATTCTTGCCCAACCGCGCCAGCTTATTGATATTCCCTCCGGTGCCAATTACCGTGAAATCCTCATAGTTTGAGGCTATTTTGGACAGCGCATCCACAAACGCTTCGTATGCTTCGTTGGTCACTTTGCCCTCCAGCATGCGCACCGTTCCAATAGGGAATGAGGCGGACGACAAGGGTTGCCCTCCGCTAAAGAGGTTTAGTTCCGTACTACCGCCGCCCACATCCACAAAGAGGGCATACTTGCTTTTGGGAGTAGCTAACCGAAGCCGTATATCGCTTACTAAGCGTGCTTCCTCCTCTCCGCTGATAATTTCGATCTTAATTCCGGACAGCTTTTCAATTTCCCGGGAAACCTTTTTGCCGTTTGAGGCTTCGCGCATAGCACTGGTGGCACAAGCTCGATAGGTAGCTACGTCGTAAATGGACATAATTTCCCGATACGCCTTCATAAGGCTGAGCAGATGCGTCCGTTTGGTCTTGGAAATCTTCCCATCTGTAAATACATCCTCACCCAAACGTATCGGTACGCGGATGAGCTGCACCTTCTCCAATGGCAACTCCGGCCTATTAGGGTACCCACGCTTGAGCAACAATCGGATGGCATTCGAGCCTATGTCGATGCCGGCAAAACACTTCGATTCCTTTGCTTCCATATCCTATACGATCGAATCGCCCTCTTCTTCCAAATAGTGTTTATAGAGTGCCGTTTGCGAACGGAACCACGGTTTTTCGTGCGTTGTGCGCAGCGGAACCCTGTCGTTACTATTCACGTAATGCGCTTGCGATACATCTTTCATCCCGAGCGTTACGATACGCTCCAAATCGGCTTTAATATCTTCGTCGTAAACCGGCGTAATTACCTCGATACGGCGGTCTAAGTTGCGCTCCATCCAATCCGCCGAACCGATGAAATAGAGCGGATTGCCGCCGTTTCCGAATATAAAGATGCGGGAATGCTCCAAGTAGCGGTCGATGATTCCGTGCAACGCTATGCCTTCACTCACACCCTTTACGCCGGGAACCACGCCACAATTGCCGCGAACTAGCAGATCAATGCGGACACCGGCACGTGCCGCCGCGTACAAACGTGCGATGATTCGCTCGTCTGTAATGTGATTGATCTTCACTTTGATGTAAGCTTCTTTTCCGGTAAGTTTATTCCTGATCTCCTTATTGATTAGTGCCAAAAAGCGGCGGCGCATATCGTTTGGCGACACAATAAGCTCCCGGAAATGCGTATTGATGAAGGGACGCTCGATAAAGTCGAATACTTTTGCCACTTCGCTCACTATAGGTCGGCGATGCGTAATAAGCATATAATCCGTATATACCTTTGCCGTGCCCTCGTGCATATTACCGGTTCCCACGCAGGCAATATCGCCATACCGCGTTTTGATATAGACTAACTTGCTGTGGATCTTTAATTTCTCCGGCCCAAAGATTACGTGTACGCCGGCATCTACCATCTCTTTGCTCCACGAGATGTTACTTGCCTCGTCAAAGCGCGCCAGCAGCTCCACAACGGCAGTTACCTTTTTCCCGTTGGCAGCCGCAGCCATGAGCGCTTCTACCACGTTTGAGTTCTTTGCCACCCGATAAAGCGTCACTTTTATCTCTTTTACGCTGTCGCTGATAGCTGCTTCTCGGAGCAAACGTAGGAAGCGGTCGAAGCTATGATACGGAAAGTGCAGCCCTCTGTCCTTGCGCCGAACCGAATCAATCATACTATCCGAGAAATCGATGTTGCTACCCATCAGTGGAGGCTGAGGAACAAATTTGAGATCTTTACGCCCACAATCCGGGAAGCTCATCAGATCCTTGGAGTTGTGGTACCGTCCGCCTGCCATACGCATATCGTTGTGATCCAGCTCAGCTTTCTTGAATAGTTGCCGTTTGATGCGTGCCGGCATTTCGCGGTCATAAACCATTCGCAGCATTTCGCCCTTGCGTCGGCTCTTAATTCCGCTCGAAACCTTCTCCATCATGCTGTCCTGCAAGCCGCCCTCTACATCCATTTCGGCATCTTTAGTAAACTTAAACGCGTAGGCATCGAAGCGGTTGTAGGGTAGTCCTACAAATATGTATCGAAGGTTGCAACGGATTACGTCGTCCAGAAACATCAAATAGGTTTCGCCATCCCCTTCCGAGAGCTGAATGAACCGACCAAACTTTTCCACCGGTACGCGGATCAGCGCCGTATCTTTCTTGATTTCGTCGCCATCTTCGCTCACTTCCCTAAGATCCACCGCCAAGTAGAGCGCTTCGTCCATCTGTTCCAGCGAGAACTCCATCTTACGAAGGAAAATTGGGTTCGTAGATGCGTTCAGCTTGTGTAGGTAGAACGAAAGCACCTGTTGCTTCTGTTTCGGCTCCAGATCCTTTTCATTTATCACGTGAATGTGTTCCTTATGCAGCTCCGACAGGAGGTTTTCGAAGCAGGCATCAAACTCCTTGGCGTATTGATCTGCCAGTTTGTAGATTTCCTTGAGCGTTTTGCGCGCAGTTTCCTCTTTTTTTCGGTCACTGTCACGCTTTCCCTCCGTGGTTCGACGCAGCGAGGCAATGCGCACACGGAAGAACTCATCCAAGTTGTTGGAATAAATGCCGAGGAACCCGAGTCGCTCCAGCAGAGGAACATCCTCGCGTTGCGCTTCCAACAGGATGCGGTGATTGAAATACATCCAACTTACATCCCGTTCCACATAGGGAAATTTATTCTCTTTATCCTGCTTACTCATACTTTTTAGTCGTGTTTCGCCGGCCAAAGGTAGTGAAACGAATGCTGAAACCTATTAAGAAAATGTTACGAACTCCTTGCCGTCAACCCATAACGAGCGGACGGATGCCGAGCCGATCTGTACCCACAGCGCTATTTCAAGCGATAGGTGAGGTGAGGCGCTCTACCGTAAGCAACTATTTTACCCTTTTTGTACGCCTCGGCAAGCTCTTTTTGCGCGGTTGAACGCGATACGCCCGTCGATGCCGCATAGAGCGATATCGTGATCTCTCCGTTATTGTCGCGTGCTATCTCGGATAGTTTGCGCAGACGTTGTTCCTTAGTCAGACGGCTTTTCTCCGGTACAAATCCATCGGAAACACGTTCAACCGTTTCAATGCGATCAGAGATTTCCTTGATTAGCTCGCGTTTGGGACGGAACGTAAGCCTCTCCAGTTCCACGTTTCTGCCGTTGATTTTGTCGGGCGATGAGGTAGTAAGCGTCTTCGCCTTTGGGGAAAAGGAGCCTATTTCGCCCACTTCCACCCGATAACCGTCCGCCAGAGCCTCGGCCATGGCACGAGCAACCTGCATCAGGGCCGCCTTGATTTCAATCGCACTGAACGTACTACCCAGAGCGGCGCGCTCTGCCAATTCGTCGGCATTAAGGGTTTCGTCCACCTTAAAACGCACATAATACTTGTCCGCACCGGGGCGAATTACGCCCATCTGTTGCGGCATTTCCTTCAAACTATACTTCATCTTTCAACTCCTTTATCCTTATCGTTGAACTGCTATATCCTTATTATTGAACTCGTATATCCTTACCGATGAACTATCTCATCCTTGGCTTCCGCCTTCTACATCCTATCGTTGAGCCCCTTTACCCTTATTGACGTGTTATCTTACCTAGAGCGCCCGGTTCTTTCATCCTTGATTCCTCACAACGACTATGGACTACCGACCTGCCCTCTGCGGTGCTTTCTCACCGCTTCTTCGGTACTTCTCAATCTCTTCTTCGATACTTCTCGATCTCTTGTACGTACAAAGATAATCTTTTCATTATACATTCTCGATAAATCATTGAAATGATTTATACAAATCCTTTAAGATTTTTTGGTTTCGGGCTATCTAGCTGAGAAGTAAGAGGTTACCGCTTGGATGGATGTGGATAGGTAACGATTTAGAAATGAGCGGAGTGCTTTGAAGTACATCGTTTTGGATAGCCAAAGAACGCTCACTATTATCACTTGCAAAGGTAGTGATTTATGGGAGAAAGTGAGCGTTCTTACGTGATTTTCTTCTTAAAAGTTTAGTCGGAGCCCAATAGTGCTTAAACGTTTTGCAGGGTAAAGAGAAAAGGGTTGGTTTGTAATTGAAACAAAGCACAGCTAGTGAAAGCTGTCACAAACCACCCTTTTCAATGGCAAATATAACACTATTCGCACAAGTAATCCGACTCATACCTCGAGAAATCATCCAACGATTAGTCAAGAAGCATGACACAGACAAGCATGCAAAGGGCTTTAACTCGTGGAGCCACTTGGTGACTATGATCTTCAGCCAATTCTCGGGTAGCGTGTCGCTACGTCAAATCTCAGAGGGGCTACAATCTGCTACGGGCAATCTCAATCATCTAGGTCTATCACGAGCTCCCTCCAAATCCAATATCAGTTACCAAAACGCCAATAGGACTTCTCAGTTCTTCGAAGATGTCTTTTATGCACTCTTCCAATATTTGGGACAGCACAGGGGTTGTTTTCATCGTCAGAGGAAGAGACAACATCCAATTT
>ERZ1031273.182-NODE-182-length-33284-cov-9.192814_pt1 | contig 33284 bp, 24 predicted proteins | sample MGYA00516575_ERZ1031273 | MGnify/ENA primary metagenome ERZ1031273 (study PRJEB33718, sample SAMN03159816) | human skin metagenome | collected 2014-02-25 | study: EMG produced TPA metagenomics assembly of the PRJNA266117 data set (Human skin bacterial metagenome... | reverse complement strand
GGGCGTGCCTCGAACAGTGAACAAAAAGGGGACGCGGCGCAACGCAGCCGCATCCCCTCACCTGGGAGCCGTCGTTACGGGAGGAACTGCTCGACGTACTCCTGCAGGTCAATGCCCATGTAGTTGAGCAGCGCGGCAATCAGGCCGACCGCGCCCAGCGCACCGAGCAGGGACAGCAGGATGCCCAGCGGCGTGACGGTGACGCTGGATCCAACGGTCACAGAACTGCCCTCGTTCGGGTACTGCTCGTCGGTGACACGGTCGCCAGGCTTCTCGACGGTCGTTGTCACCGTCGTCGGCACCGTGACGGTCGTTGGGGTGACCACCGTGGTGGGCACGGACTTAGTCACCGTCGTGTTCGGCGCGGTGGAGACTTCCGTCGCGGTCGACGTCAGCGTCGTGGGCGTGACCACGGTCGTAGAGGTGGTCACCGTTTCGCGGTGAGTGACCGCTGGCTCGGTGACACGGTCGCCAGGCTTCTCGACGGTCGTTGCCACCGTCGTCGGAACAGTGACGGTCGTCGGCGTGACCACGGTGGTGGGCACGGACTTGGTCACCGTCGTGTTCGGCGCGGTCGAGACTTCCGTCGCGGTGGAGGTCACCGTCGTCGGCGTGGCCACGGTTGCGGAGGTAGTTACCGTTTCGCGGTGCGTGACCGCCGGCTCGGTTTCGGTGACCTTCTCGGTCTCGGTCGCCGTGGCAGTTTCGGTCGCGGTGGCAGTCTCGGTCGCCGTCGCCGTCGCCGTCGCCGTCGCGGTCGCGGTCTCCGTGTGGGTCACCGGGTCTGCGGACACGGTTGTCGTAGACGAGGCGGTGGTGGTCGCAGTGACGGTCGCTGTGGGCTGCTCGGCTGGGGTCTCCGGCGCGGAGGTCTCAGGTGCCGGCGTCTCCGGGGTCGAGGTCTCCGGCGCTTCCTCGTCCTCCGCCGGCGCGGTGAACACGCGGAAGTCGGAGTAGCGCGGGTCGGCGGCGGAAGCACCACCGGCACCACCGGCGGCGGAGGCGTCGCGCTGCGCGCGGGTGTACCAGAGGTACTCCGCGTCCGGCTCAAGGTTGTCCCAGGTGAATTCGGCGGCGGTGCCGTCGGCAAGCTTGGCGGTGCCGATCTCCACCGGTGCGCCGAAGGCGGCGATGCCGGAGGTGGTCACCTGCTTGTCGTACTGCAGGTCGGCGTCGTAGACGAACTCGTCGGATTCCGGGGTGTAGCCCAGATCGTGCGGGTCGTTCTTCCACGGCTCGAAGGACTGCAGGCGCGGCGAGTACGCGTTGGCCGCGACCTTCCCGGAGTCCAGGTCGAACTGGTACAGGCGCGTGTACAGGGCGTCGCGGGCGCCGTCCTCCTCGTAGGACTGGTAGTCGGCGACGGTCTCGATGACGTGGGTGCCGTCCTCACGCTCGGTGACGCGCTGACGCACGCCGTGCAGGTGGCCGGAGAAGACGAGGACGACGTTGGAGTGGGGTTTGACCAGGCGCTCGAAAAGCAGGTCGCCCTGGGCGGTCCAACGGCCGTTTTCCGGGTTCGAGCGGGCGTCCTCCTCGGGGCGCAGGTACTCGTGGGTGGAGAAGACCACGTTGTGGTCCGGGTGGTCCGCGATGACCTTGTCCGCCCAGTCGATCTCCTCCTCGGAGGAGTCGAAGCCCATCTGCAGAAAGAGGAACTTCGCGCCGTCGCGCTCCACGGTGAAGAAGTTCGACGCGTTGCCGTCCGGGCCGTGGCCGCCCCACCAGGGGTTGGACTCGTAGCGCGAGGCCGGGAAGTACTCGTTGAACTTCTCGTTGGTCGCGCCCCACACGTTGTCGTGGTTGCCCGGCAGGATGCCGTAGGGCATGCCGGCGTCCTCGAAAATCTTCATGATCTTGGAGGCGCGCTCGTACTCCAGCTCCGCGCGGTCCGGCTCCTGGTTGCCGCGCAGCCAGTTCTGGATCACGTCGCCGGTGTGGACGGAGGCGATGATGTCGCGGGCGTCCTTGTTCGCGGCCAGCCACGCGATCATCTGGGTGTAGGAGGTCGGGTTCTGCTCGGTCAGGTACTGCGAGTCCGTCACGTGCGCGATGGCGAGGTCGTACTCGCCAGGCGTCTTGAACATCTGGTTCGTCTCGCCGTCCGAATCGCTGAACGGATCCGCCACGCGCTTGCCGTCCTGCACCAGCATGTCCACGGTGCCGTCGCGGTAGAAATCGGCGACAGCGCCGGTGCCCACCAGGGTGACGTCGCCGCCGTTCTCCCCTGCCGCGGTGTCCACGCGCTGCCACTGGCCAGACGTGTGGTTGAAGAAGTACATCTGCAGCTCGTGGCGGTCGCGGGAGTGGCCGCGCCACGCAATCGAGACCACGCTGTCCTCGGGACGCTCCACCGCGAGCTCGAAGCGCTGGTACGGGAACTCGCGGCCGGTGTCTTGCGCCTGGTCCATCTTGCGGACGTCAGCGGCGCGGGTCTCGCCCTCGCCGACGCGCGTATCCAGCGCCGCCTGCGAGGAAGCGCCGATGTAGCCGGAGGACTTCGACCAGTCGATCGCAGCCGTCTTCGCGCCAAACGCGGTCACGTCGGCATCGGAGGTGCCGGTGGCGGTCAGTGGCGTGCCGTCGGAAAGCGAAGGCACCCCGGTGCGGGCCGCGCGCTCAACTTCGACCGGGTCGAGGGAGCCGTCGACGGGTTTGGTCACGTCGCGGTACTCCGGGCCGTCCGCGGAACCCGGGGTGGCCGGGGCGGTGACAAAATCCGCCCAGTTGTTGCCTGTGGACTGCACGCGGTGCCAGGCGTAGTCGTGCTTCTGCGCCTCCTCGATAGAGGTGAACCGCATGCGGCGGTCCAGCGGCACACCTGCCGACGAGCACGGCCCCTCCGGCGCATTAGTCACCTTGCCCACGTCGTCGTAGTAGACGCCGACGGCGTCCAGGAGCGTGCCGGCGGCGTCGGTGATCGTGGCGCCGTAGCCCTCCTGCTCGAAGGTGGCGTCGGTTTCAAGCGCGTCCTGCACGCCCGCCTCTGGACGGGCCACGGTGAGAACGCCGCCCGGCGCGAGCGAGAACCCGTCCGGCACCACGGCGGCCGGGTCCATCATGCGGCGCCCGTCGGCGGCGCAGTAGTCCACGCGCAGCCCGGACAGGTCGGCGGCCGCGGTGCCGTTGTTGATGATCTCGATGTACTGCGCCTTCTGCCCGCCCTTATCGTCCGGGCGGCCGGCGGCGATCTCGTTGATCACCACATCGCCCATCTTCGGCTTCTGCACCTCAATCGCCGAAACCTCCGGGTCGTACTTACCCGGGGTGCGGATCGCGCGCACGTAGTCCCTGGCGTTTTCGCCGGTAAATGCGACGCGCTGGTAGGACTCGCCGGTGGCGAAGTCGAGCGTGTCGCTCAGCGGCTCGCCCACCGTGCACGGGGAATCGACGCGGTCGAACACGCCGACGGAGTCCACGACGTTGCGGTCCTTGTCCACCACCATCAGGCCGAAGCCGTCCACGGCGTTAAACGAGGTGCCGTACGTCGCGTCCGGGTCCTCCACGGTGGAGTCTGCGCCCTTGCGCGCGGCGGTGAAGACTTCGCCCGGCGCCATCTCGCCGTCGGGCAAGCTCAGCTGCAGCATGTCCTCGTACACGCGGCCGGTGCCGGTGCAGCGGTAGACCTGCCACCCGGTGACGTCGATAGGCTTATCACCCGTGTTGGTCAGCTCGAAGAAGTTGTCGCCGGTACCACCCGGGCCGCCGTTGGTGACCTCGGTGATCTTCACCGGCGAATCCACGCGCTGGTGCTGCGGGGCCTCTGCGTTGCGACGCCCAGGGGTCCTCTCCGCCACCACAAAATCCTTGCGGTCATCGCCCGTGATGTCCACGCGCTGCCAGGACTCGCCGTGCAGGCCATTGAGCACGCCGGGAAGCGGCTGGCCCGTAGCGCAGAAGCTCTCCACGTCCGCGCGGGCGGAGCCGACGCGGTCCACGATCTTGCCGTCCTGGTCAAAGACCAGCAGCCCGTACTGGGTGGCAAAGGAGATGCCGAAGGTGGTGTCTTGCGCCGCGCGGATGTCCGCGCCCGCCTGGCCGGAGCGGCCCGCGGTAAAACGCTGGCCCGGCTCAAGCACCACGCCGTTCAGCTGTTCCACGGACACCTGCGGCACGGACGCGCGCACGCCGGTGCCGATGCAGCGGTACACGCTCCAGCCGGTCATGTCCTGCGGCGCATCACCGTAGTTCTGCAGCTCGAGGAAGATGTCGCCGTTGCCGCCGGGGCCGGTGTTGGTCATCTCCGAGACCAGCACGTTCGCCCCGCCGGTGGTGTGCGGCTCCTCGTGGGTGTACTCGGGCGCATTCTCCTCGGCGGCGTCGCCTACCTCGATTCCGCCCGGGGTGCGCTTCGCGGCGACGAAGTCGGACGCGTTGTCGCCGGTGTTGGAGGTGCGCTGGTAGGACACGCCGCCCGTGGCGTCCAGGCTGGCATACGGCAGCGGCGTGCCGTCCGCAGCGGCGGAGTCCTGGTTGTCCGCCCAGGCGACGCGGTCCCAGACGGCACCGGAGGCGTCGTACAGCACCACGCCCGCAGCCCCCTCGGTGAAGCCGCGGCCGTTTTCATCGCGCGGCACCACGACGGCTTCTCCGGGCCCAAGCTTCTCGACGGGCATCCGCCCCGCCCACGCATACCCCGCAAACCGGCGACCGAACTGGTTGACCACGTCCACCCGCAGGTCCGCGACATCGACCTCCGTATCGCCGAAGTTGGCGATCTCGATCAGTCCCTCCCCGTCCGCGCCAGTGTGCGCGACCTCGGAGATGAGCACGTCGCCGCGCTTCGGCGCCGCCGACGGCTCGGTGGCATTCTCCTTGCCCGGGGTGCGTGGCGCGCGGATGAAGTCCGCGGCGTTGTCGTCGGTGTCCTGGGTGCGCTGGAAGCTCTCGCCGGCGGCGGAGTCCGTGGTGTTGGCCAGCACGGTGCCCTCGCCGCACGCCTGGTTGGCGGTGCCGGGGAATTGGACCGCCACGGCGTCCACGTCCTCGCCCGAGCTATCGCGCAGCAGCGCGCCGTAGGACTCGTTAGCCAGCGAGGTTTTGTACCGCTGCTTCACGTCCGCGTCCGCGATTGTGGATTGATCGCTCTCCCTGGCGAAGACCCAACGCTCCCCCGCACCGATCGTGCCCTCAAGCGTGTTCTGCGGCGCCGACGCCACTGAACCGGTGCCAGTGCAGCGGAACAGCTCCCAGCCTGTGACGTCCACCGGCTGGTCGCCCCAGTTGGCGACCTCGATGAAGTTGTCGTGGTAGCCGCCCGGGCCACCGTTTGCGATCTCGCTGATGACCACCTGGCCGCCCTGTTGCGCAGTCGCGTCCGCGGCCTTCGCCGGCGCCACCGCTGCAACCATCGGCAGCGCGATGACGACGCTGGACACAAGGGCGGTGCACCCGCGCACCGCCCGTTTCCGAATTCCCATTTTTTAGTTCCTTAGCAATACGTTGCGCCCCTTTCTGGGCGCATACAAAGAAACTTATTGGTGAAATGGGAACCTGCGATTACCTTAAGGTAAAATGTGAATTAACTTAATTCTCTTAGGTGGTTGGGCAGGTGACAGTGAGGGTTTTCCGCTACAGCCGCACATTGATCGGCTCGTTTCGGAGGTACTCCACCGCGTACGCCACGCCTCCCCACAGAGAGTCGCGGGGATTCTGGCGCCCGCAAAGCTCTTCCCCAATTTGGAAGTAAAGCGAAAGCTGTCGACCTCTGCGCGACTCTACGGTGGTCTATCCAAGGCGTTTATCAAGCATCTCCGAAATAGCGATAATTGTCTCTCTGGTAAAGTGCCGCGGGTCCGCCGCACTTCCGCGAATATGATCGTCCAACTCGACTACCTCGACAAATTGATGTTCCCTGGCCGCCTGCCGCCAGACCTCGTTCAGACGGGAGTAGTCATAATGGGCGCCATTCGCAGCATCAGTCACATCACTTGGGAGCAATACCGTCAGACTGGCCTCGTTAGCCGCACACTCACCAACAAACTCTCCTACTAGAGATTGGTACTTGTCTACGCCCCCCTCGGCCGACCATATCCGCTCTTGATAGTCCACGAATGCCCCATAAACCATCTGTGGGGACCAAATCCCCCGCATATCTCGATCGTTCGCCCAGTCCGCTAAACGAAATGCTTTGGGCCAATTGTCGACCGCCAAGGTTTTATCGGTTTTCAAATAGTGAGCAATTGAGCCAGACTGGCAGTTGGCCATAATTCGAACTTCAGGCTGCTCCGAGTTCTCGCCATCTCCCATCGCAACCGCGATTGCCTTCCGCGCCTCCGGATCGTCCGAGTCAATGGTCCGAATCCAGTCATGATGGACCGGCGATATCGGCAGCTTTTCAACAGGCACGCGCGGTCCGTCAGTAGCATTATGCAAGTACCACGCAAATTCTTCTTCGATGCCCATATTCATAATTCGACAAGAAAAAGTAAAATGCCTAAGTTCCTTGGTGTTTGTCCGGACAAATGCAAACCCGACGAGACCGTAGTTTCCGAACTTGTCCCACACAAAGAGCGAATACACTTGGTTTTTCCCAAGATCCACGATGAATGGAGCCAGGGTGCCGGGTTCGATCCTGGTCTTTAAAAAGTTGAGCTGGTTCGTTCGATTTACAAGTTCTTCGAGCCTACCGGCAAACTGGTAGTTCTCTTGTGTTCGAACTACCGTCATTCGTATGTCAGATGAGCGAAGGAAATCCTCATTATTGCCCTGGAGTTCCTCACGAGCAGACCTCTTCCGCTCCATAATGCGATACTTTTCAACCCGAGACTTCCCTCCGACAGTTTCGGCGACAGCATTCGCTAGAAACTTATCGAATTCGACCGTTGTCGCGTCGTAGGTAGTGATGCCATCTACTACAGAAGCAACTTCTTGCAAATTGTGAGGATTATCGTCAACAAACACAACATCCGGTGCCCTAAGGTTCATGTCCGCGATGATCCTCTGGACGGATTGCCCCTTGGCTACAAAACCAATCTCTGGGAATACAAATTCGTTCTCGAGACCAAATTCTGCAAGCTTTGCCATCGCAGTTTGGTAGTCATTCTTGGAACTGATGGAGTTCACAACTCCTTGACTGTTTAGAGCCTTAATAGCAGCCGCACGCTCAGCAAAGAGTTCGACATCATCCCCCTCTGCCAGAGTCCCACGCCAGAGCGTGTCATCGAGATCCCAAATAATTAGTTTAAGCATGATCCTCCACCGAACCTGTCTCCGACTTAAGCGCGAAGACTTAAGCGCATTTTCTATGAGGCTAGTTCACACATACGAAACACGCAATACTCAGCGACTACCAGTGCGCCCCATCGTTACCGATTCTGAAATTTGCTCGTTCTCCCGGCGACCAACTCAGATTCGGCACGAACACCGCTGATTTTCTTACAAGCTAGTTAGCTGTTCCGCTCATAACGGCACCGTTGGTCCCTGGCTGACATACTTGGTCACCTTCGTCTTTGCCCAAAAGCACTAGATGACATTGAATTCCCCCTCACTGGAAAACTCAATTTTTGGACACTTATAGTCCGAACTCACTTCTTTCAAGTATTCAAAAGCTGGCATTTTGTCCTGTTTGCCCATCAGCCGCGCCCACTCGTGGTATTTAGGGCACACCTCTGAAGTGGGACCGTCAGCGATTACTTCACCCTTGTAGATCCAAATACTGCGCTCGCACAGATCCTCAACAGTGCCAATACTGTGCGAGACAAGAAATAGATTGCCAGCGCGCTCGATTACACCGTTGATTCTCTCTTTTGCTTTCGCGCCAAACGCCGCATCACCCGTAGATAGCGCCTCATCGACAAGCAAAATATCGGGTTCAACGGCAGTCGAAATGGCAAAATTGAGCCTCGAACCCATGCCAGAGGAATACGTTGACATGGGTCGGTCAATCGCCTCGCCAAGCTCAGTCCATTCAGCAATTAGTCTAATCTGCTCTTTTGCTTTATCGGCGGGCATGCCTAACGCAAGGCACCCCAGATATACATTCTGTGCCCCGGTGAGGTCTCCATGTAGAGCAGGCGAAACGCCAAGGAGCATGGGCTTCTTCCGCACCAAAACCTGGCCACTTGTTGGCTCTTCCGCACCAGCGATCAGGCGCAATAGAGTGGATTTGCCCGATCCGTTGAGCCCGATAATTCCTATTGTTTCACCCGGCTGGGCAACGAAAGAAACACCCTTCAGGGCCTCTACCGTTCGTTTTGGGCGACCTAGCCGTATCGCCGAGGCATCCTCTGATCGCCCACGTCCGATAGCGTAGGTCTTAGTAGCATTCGCAACGGCTACTGAAGGCGCGTCAAAGCGCACGGTAATTCCTTTATCAGCTGAGTCGCACATACCGAGCCTCCGCTTGCCAAAAGTAGATCATTCCTACGAGAAATGTGCCGGTAGACCAGGCGATCAAGGTGCCCCATGTTTCGAGAGTAGGTGGCGCTTGGTAAAGAACCGAGCCACGTATTGCCGTGAGGAACATGTAAGCCGGGTTAGCCGTCATCGCCTCGTGGAGCGTCGGGTGATTGACAAACCGGTCAATCGAAAACATCACGCCAGACAAAAAGAACCAAGCCTGGGAAAAAAAGTTAATTAGGGCTCTGGCATCGGGAATAACCGCTGTAAGACGCGCTGTTACCAGCATGAGGCCACACCCAAAGATATGTAGCAGGGCGAAAAGCGGAATCACGAGAACGATAGACCAGTTCAGCGGCGAAAAATGCTGCGCGGCTAACGCCATTAGTACTGCCATTACCCCCGGGAGTATGTTGTCGAGCATGCTACGCAATGTTTGAGAAATGGCGAGTGATGCCTTGGGGAATGAGAAAGTCTGAATCATTCCACGCGAATTCCGAATGAGCATAATGCCTTGCGTCATCTGCCCCACGATCATCCTCATAAAAATGACGCCCAAAATAAGAAAGCCCACGAAGTTGTCGATACCGCGTGAGGTTTTCAAAATGAGCCCAAACAGAAACGCGTAGAACGCGACATCGAGCAGTGGCTGCAGTACAAGCCAGGTACGCCAAAGCCGATAATCTTTCGTGGTCCGCAACGCCTTAAACCGAGCATCCGTCCAGATAAACGCGCGTCTATCCCAAAGCTGCCTACAGTACTCGGCAAAAGACGGCCGCGTTTGCAAAGACTGCAAACTAGCCGTATTGACTATGAATGTGGGGCCTGACCGTCCCTCAACCGCCTCAGGTTGCGCATGGCGGGTTGTATCCAACATTGCCTCCATCGACCACGGATTTGTGCACTCGCTGAGTTTACTCGCGCAGCGAAGCAATTTGAATTAACTCTCGCGCAGCCTGTTCCGGGCAGCCAAGTTCGGAGACAAACTGGGTCGGAGCTTCCGACAACGGCGAACCCGGTTCGATCATCGACCACACCGGGGTACCAGATCCCATATAGTCCGACAGCTTCGACGGCAGGAAAGGATTCTGAAAGTAAGTGGTTCCTACTGTAGCTGTGTCGACAACTAACAAAGCATCGAACTGTTTGCACGCCGAGAGAAATTCAAGGTAGTTCAGCGGATCGTGATGCACTATTTTTCCACTGCGCATCAGCTCCCGTATAACCGGCCCGTTCGCGCCAACTGAAAAAACATGGAGTACAACTTCTTCAGCTTGCTCAGGTGTGAGGCAGTCGAGCGCTTCTGCAAAATCCCCTAATCCACGATTAGCGTAAAAATTACCGAAATAGGCCAGATTCAGCTTGCTTGGATCGAGCTGCAAATCCACCGCAGCCGACTGGTACGCCTCCTCTGGCGGCACTGGCTGGGGTTTAACCGATGACTTAGCGAAAACAGTCTCAGCAAAGACTTCGCTATACGACGACAGAATCAGATTCAGCTGATTTTGATTAGTAAACACCAACTGATCAGCCAGGCATAATGTAGCTAATTCAGTCAGCGCGAAATGACTGTCCCGGCACGTATGTAGTTCACTCTGCCAACCTGCCGATTCAATGCCACACTGCAGCCGGCGCGCCACTCGCCCGCTCGCCGGACCTCCCGGCCGTGGATCCCCTTTCGCATCCCATCGCATCGGGTCTGAAAACTCAGCCTCCCACTTCACTGTCGGATGCTTGATTTTGTACAACGCGCCGGCAACGTGTGAACCCGACCAAAGTGCGCGCGAATACACAGTGTCATATGTTCCGCGTGCAGCTCGGACGGCCTTTTGCCCAAAAGAGGCAATGGTTGGCCAAGATGAAAATGACGGGTACCCCTTGACGGTTACATGCCTGTGTATCCAGGGATCAACCAACAGTTGTGTGGATTGATCGAGCTCTCGAACCGGGGACATGTCGGCACTGACTACGTCTACGTCTTCTTGCCTTTCTACAATCCGCTTTGCCACAACATTTGCAGATGGATCTGCGAAGGGCGGGAAACAGTATGAAAAGACAAGCCTCTTGGTCGGTCTACGGGGAATATCCTTCCAGTCAAGCCCATAGGCGCCCACGGCAATCGAATAATTTGCCGCTTTTTTTAAATCCTCTGGCCGACGTCCGAGCCACTTGGATACGAAACTAAATTGGGAGGAAACAAGCGATTCAAGTGCCTTCTCTGCTTCGAGCGCAACCGGAATTCTCCGAAGCTCTGCGATAACGTCCAACCGCTGAGCTACGTTGAAGTCGAAGCTTTGAGCTCGTCTTGATACCGAGTTATCGCGTACAACCCTCACATAAGCAGCATCGTCGCCATCCTGAGGAATGACCAAATGGAGATTAGGCACCCGAAGAAGGTTGGCAAAAAAAGCTACATCTTCGCCGGATGCGAGGTCCTCGCTATAACGCCATTGCTTGAGCAGCTTTGCGGGAACGAATTTGCATGCGTTGAAGCCCAGTGTCCAAACTGCCTCGCGAACGGGAACGGTTGAACCCGCCAGCATTGCCCTTCGTGCGTTCAAGGAGTTTTCGTCACTAATACCGCTAACGGTCTCGTTCTTGATTGGCAACAGCGCTATGCAGTTTTCCGTCGTGTTTAAAAGACCAACCTCCACGAAACGCGGTTCAATCCAATCATCATCGTCGACAAAAGTGATGACGTCTGCACGAGCGTTCGCTATGCCAAGGTTTCGTGCCAACCCCGCACCAGCCTCAGGAGTAACAAGTATCCTCGATTTGATGTCCGACCGATCGCCCCACTGGAGCAAAAGGCGAGCTGAGCCGTCGTCGACCCCGTTACACACAAAAACGACTTCCCAGCAATCTCGGTCAAGAGTTTGGCGATCCAGCGATTCCAGTAGACGTGGCAGACGCTCCAAGCCACCGTGCGTTGGTATCACGACCGACACGCTGCGAAGTTCGTCGATCATCGAATTACTCCAAGGATCTTGTAGAGGATGTGGACTACTGGGGCGGGGAGGTACGGCTTTATTGGCTTAGCTATCCGCGTCGCAATTTGCACTATGCCGGATACGAGAGTTGAACTTGCTACGCCCGTGTGGTTAGTTTCGGCTACCGGCGACCACGCTTCCGCTGCTGAGGCTAACGAAGATGCCTTCAAACCGACGACCAAATCCTGTCCTGGGCGATCCGACGAGGTACTTCTTTGAACTCGGACTCTGAACCATTCCTGGTTTGAAAACGTCCCCGATACTGCAAGATCGTCAAATTCCGATAAGCACAGGGTCAAGTCTGAAAAGCCCGTCGAGTCTGCCCACATTTCTGTATAGGGCTGGCTTTGCAAGACCCCGTTTTTATGCAGCTCTTTTACTATCGCTGGGGTGGGGTTCACCATTATCAAGGGGTATTCCTCGGGGTGTGATTCAGGGACAGAGCGCAGAAAAATCGATCGGCTTTCAAAACTGGTGAGATCAACACCGAAACAGTTTGAGTTCACGATTACCACCGCAGGGGCTGTAACGGGTGGCAATGTTTGCAGAGAATGAATTCTCATGGCGCCTCTGTCACGTTCTCCAACAAACCTACGAGCGCATGAGGTGCTGCGTGTTGTCGCTGCATTTCTACCCAGCGCCTTCCTTTGTCGCTCACTTCCAGTCGCGATCTGTCAGTTGAAAGAGCGACCCACAGCTCTGCTAACGCAGAGGGGTCATTCGGGGAAACAACATCGCCAGCCTCCAGCTCCGCAATTATTCGTGCTGTTTCTCCTCGGACCACACCACTGATATGGATGCTGTTCGACATCAATTCATAGGTTTTTGAAGGTACAGCAGCATCCAACGATTCCCAGTCCGTTAGATGCACTAATGCGGTATCCGCCCAGTCGTAACAGCTATTCAGCGCTTCAGGGCTAAGTTGGTGTTCAATCTGGAGGTCGATTTCTAATGCGCTCGCTTGTTCTATCAAGGCATCCCAAGTCGCGCCGTCACCGACAAATCTGAGGTTGACCTGGACTCCCCTCTCTTGCGCGATCTTTGCAGCATGTAATGCATTCTCTAACCTCTGGGCCCGTCCGAGGGTGCCCGCGTAAAGGACATTCAATTCGCCCGGGTGAGTGGCTCTCCTTCTCCGCTGGAAGGCGGGACTGGGGAACACGTTTCGTACCGTGGCCGTCGGCACCTGGTGTTGCTTTGATACAGCGGATTCAAGTTCGGATGAGGTCGTAATGATTCCAGATGCCTGACTCAATACACCTTCGATCATCGCCTCTGTGCAGAACACAAGTAGTTGGAATGGTCCTCGCTTCAACAGCCGCTCTCGCAATGAAGGCGTACCGGTTCCCGCATTCCAGCTCCCACTTTCTTTGAATAGTGCGGGCCAGGCATCGCGCAAGTCAATAACGTACGGTACAGAAAATTTCTTCGCCGCCAGGTAAGAAACAGCTGCTGTAGGCAAGGCTGGCACGGTTCCAATGACAATGTCTGGGCGGTATCGACGCGACCGGGATGAGAGCTTGGACAATGCCAGAACCATGCCCACTGCAGACCACCCCTGATTGAAAATCCTCTGTGTCAGAGATCTCCCCGAAGGAAAGTAGCTCGAACGAAGGATGGCTTCTCCACTAGGCCCTCGCTCAGCCTCAAGAGTTGGTTTAAACCCCCCGGACGCGAACCACTCCCTCAATGGAATCGATCGCTTGTAATGAGGCGGCGGTGCAATAACCGTGACCTCGTGACCGGCGTTCTTGAGGATCTCAGAAAGCCAAGTCCATCTTCTCTGCGGAACGCCGTTCTCGGGATACCAGTAATGAGACAGAACAAGGATTCTCACGCCCAGTCTCCCTCCGCGTCGGTGCCAAAACATTCCCGCGTGGGGCTAGCGGGGCTCGAACCCGCGACCAACGGATTATGAGTCCGCAGCTCTAACCGACTGAGCTATAGCCCCTAGATCGATTTGAGTTTAGCAGCTACGAATTCCACCAAACGATTAGTTCTATCTACCCCGAGTGTGCTGACCAATATCGGCTTGAGATTCGGCCACGCCCGAACCCCAAAATGACGAATACTGATTTTCGCCTGCGCGCGTAATGAGGCGGCCTTTGCTTGGACAGCGCTCAGGTCAGAAAAATCGACCCCATCACCCTCTTGGTCCACAACACACGAATTGATACGTACCTCACGTGCTTCTGGGACCAGAGGCACAACCTTCGCAGCACGAATTCTCACTCCATCGGCGAGAAAAGCGCTCGCTGACGCGCTAAAAGATCCAGGTTTGACGTCAAAGTAAACAAACTGCCCGATACCCGGGTTGATTGATGTAGCAAGCCCTTTCAGAGTGGCTCCAGACCGAATACCTCTTCCTCCTGGAGACTCAAGATCCAGAGAAAGCGCCAAAGGATTTTTTCGAATACCTTTAGGCGCGTCTCCAGAGAGGGTCACAGTAATTCCGCTGGAATTGCCGTCAATTGAAATCTGGACACCGTCTCCGAGCTGCCATGTGCCGTGCTTTTCCACTACCTTCTCATCACCCAGCACCTTTGGCGCCACCGAGGGAAAACTCTTACGGATCAAGTCGGTAGACGGTACTGCCGGAAACTTGTCCATATTGGTCACCAATCTGTCGGATACGATTTCCGCTTGATGCCGCAGCAAATTGTCCTGGCCGCCGTGATTAGTGCGTAAATATCCGATCTCGCTCGCATCCATGATGACGGGAGCTAATCGGTCTGCTTTGTCGTGGGCCCCCGCCCGGGGAGCCCGAATAGTTCCTTGCTCACTCAGTTCTGATACGTAGAGCATCCCCATCGAATTCATGGGTACGTGCGCTTCACGAAAATTGAAATAGTGCCCATTCGAATAGATCGCTTCAATTCCACGCGGCAAACTAACAACCATGCCTACATACTCGGGTTTTACAAAACGCTCTACTAGGTCGAAGTAGTGCTTAGAAAGCACATCATCATCATCGAGCCGGTAGCGCCCAAACACTCCTCCTGATGCCATCTTCTCTTTGATGATGCGCTCTGAGGGCCCCCAGTCTCCGACACCATCAGCCAGCTCTTGTAAAACTAGAAACGGAAACTTATCCGCAGTCCGCTTAAGCGACTCAACATACTTTTCCGGCAGCGACTCAGAGTAAGACACAATGTGCCAGACATCGTGCTTTTCCGCGGCATCCGCCAACGCAGGAACAGTGAATTCCGTAAAAATCTTGTCGCGAAATTCTAAACGCTCAGGAGCATACAAATAGTCCTGGTATTCCCCTATTGCTTGTCCACCGGCGGAACTTGCCCGCCAAGCACCGGAGTCCGGAATGTAGAGGCTATATCGCGTCTGACCGAAAAAGGTTGGCTTCAATCTTCGACTCTCCGTTGATGTCAGGCAACCACGATTTCCGGTTACCGTTCGATCTCCATTAGTTGTAATCAGGTTAGCTACGATAGTCGAATCCACCCATCTGAAAGGTGAACATGCCCCTAAAGCGGAACTATGCTCGCTACGCCCCTACTTCAGGCGGCAATGTGTATTTGTATCGGGACCTGGAGGAGTTCATTAATTGTGAACCGCTCACCGGTATTTCTAGTATCTCCTACGGCGTGGGTACGCTTGACCTACAGTTAATCCGGCGCGAGACGCCCAATCTCGTCGTTGTTTTTCACGCTGCGGCGGATCCGGCAACTTCGACCCTTCCCATTTTTGTGGGGCAGTCAATCACACACGACCTCGAAGCTTCGATTCTCTATTTATCGGACCCTTCACTCGATTTCGGCATTCCAATTGGATGGTTTGCTGGAGACAAGTCACGAAACCTCCAACGTGACCTACGCCGACTGATCCGGCATGTAGCGTCATCCACCGGAGCTAGAAACATCATCTTCCAAGGATCATCAGCAGGTGGATTCGCAGCACTTCACTACTCGCATGAGCTACCAGGCTCGTTGGCTATCGCGATCAACCCACAGACTAATATCTCCGCTTACCATGCAGACAAGGTCGCGCAATATTTCAACACCTGCTGGAATGGCCACCCTCCACAACCGACACAGGCGATCACCGATCTACTAGAGCTCTACGGAGACTCCTTTTCAAGTAACGCCCTTTTTCTACAAAACCGAGGTGATCAGTTCCATATTGAAAACCATTATCGACCGTGGGCGTCACTGTTCGAAGACCTTTACGCAGAAAAATGGTGCACACTGCAAGGAGATTGGGGTAATGGACATGCAGCCCCGCCCCCAGAACTCCAGGAGTTAGTCTTGAAATTCGCTCTAACCTTCGACGGCGATTGGAGCAGCCTAATGAAGGAAGAAGACTTCGAAGACGGCCTCGAATTCGCCTGACGCTATCTATCCAAACGCAGGCTCAAACTCTTCAATCCTTTCACCGACATCGACTAGCTCCGCAATCGCAGCAACTGCGCGGGCTGCAGCCTTGCCGTCCCCATAGGGGTTTACTGCATTGGCCATCGCGGCGTATGCAGCATCCTGATCCAGCAAATTCCTGGCCTCTGCCACAATTCGCTGACGGTCCGTGCCAACGAGCTTTACTGTGCCAGCCACAACAGCTTCCGGACGCTCGGTGTTTTCCCGCATCACGAGGACAGGCTTGCCAAGCGACGGAGCCTCTTCCTGCACTCCGCCGGAATCGGTAAGCACCAGGTAGGCACGGCTCATCAAAGCCGTGAACTGGTCGTACGGCAGCGGGTCCGTGATGATGACATTCGGGAGGTCCTCAACCTCAGGAAGCACCGCATCTCGCACCTTAGGGTTGAGGTGCAGAGGCAAGGCGAAAATGTGGTCCGGGTAGGACTTCGCGAGGTCCTGGACTGCCCCACCGATTTCCTTCATAGCGTCGAGGTTCTCGCGGCGGTGGGTGGTGACCAGCACGAGCTTCTCGTCAGAGTTCCGGAGCTCCTCCAGACGCGGATCCTCGAATTTAACGTCCCATTCCGAAGCAGCCAGCAGGGCATCGATGACGGTGTTACCTGTCACGACGATGTCCTTGGAACGGAAGTTTTCCCGGCGAAGATTCTCGCGCGATTCGTTTGTGGGCGCCAGGTGGAGGGAAGCAATCTGGCCGATAATCTTGCGGTTTGCTTCCTCAGGGAACGGCGAGAAAATGTTACCGGTACGCAGACCAGCTTCGAGGTGAACAATCTTGACGCCCTTGTGGAAGCCCGCCAGCGCCGCCACCATCGCCGTCGAGGTGTCACCCTGGGAGATGATCACGTCAGGCTGTACTTCCTCGATAATCGGGTCAAGCCCTTGAATCGCACGCGCCACCAACTCGTTGAGAGTTTGCCCCGGCTTCATCAGCGCCATGTCGTGGTCCGGAGTGATACCAAAGCGCTTGTTTACCTGCTCAAGCATCTCCTTGTGCTGACCAGTAGAGACCACCACCGATTCAAAACGATCATCGTTTTGGAGTGCACTAACGACCGGAGCAACCTTAATAGCCTCCGGGCGGGTGCCATAGACTGTCATGATCTTGGGCTTGTCCGACATAGGTTCCTTCGGGGTCGTTCGTCATGGGGATACTCACTACAACTTAGTACAGCACGGTTTGCCAGGTGGGCCGAGGGCAAGCTCCCCTCCCCCTCTAACCCGCTGTACTCTGACCATCATGTACCAATACGTTGTCGGGGCCGCCGCCGGGTATGTGCTCGGCACGAAAGCCGGCCGGAAGCGCTACCACCAGATAGTCAACGCCGCTCAGGCTGTCGCCAACTCACCGGTGACCAAGCAGGTCACCGCTTCTGCTCGCCGGGCAATCGCGAACAAGATTGATCCGGAGCCGCGCATGCGCGAGGTCAAGGACCTCCGCAAGGGCAAGAAGCTGCGCGGTGGTTCGGACAAGCAGATCGAGGACACGATCTACGAGCCGGACCAGGATTAGGCCAACCCGGCAACAATCCCGTCGAGGATGTCCTTTTCACTGATGATAAAGCTGGTAGCACCGGCTTCGCATTCAAAGGCGTCCATGAGCTGCTCCACCACGGTGGAGCCGGAGCCGATCACGTCGGCGCGGCCGGGGTGGACCACGGGGTTTTCGCGACGTTGCGTGGTGGTCTTGGCGCGTAGTTCGGCGGTCACCTTGCGCATCCGGTCGAACCCGATCTCCGACATGTGGATGCGCTCGGGGTCGTAGCTGTCCAGGCCCTGCGCAAGCGCGGAGAGCGTCGTGAAGGTGCCGGCGCACCCCACGAACGTCTGGGCCTCCGCGAACGGAATGGTGGACGTGGCATCGGCGATTTTTTCGTCGATAAGTGCGCGCGCCTTAGTGGTCTCCTCCGCAGTGGGCGGGTTCGTGCGCATGATGCGCTCGGTGATGCGCACGCACCCCATTTGGGTGGAGATGGCGTGCCCCTCCATGACGAACTCGGTCGATCCGCCGCCGAGATCGATCACGCAGAACGGGCCGCGGGCAGGGTCGATGTCTGCGGTGGCGCCGGCGAACGACAGCGCCGCCTCCTCCTCGCCGGTGATCACCTCGGCGACTGCGCCCGGCTGGATCTGGCCGAGCAGCTCGCGGGTCATTGCGAAGAACTCCTCGCGGTTGGCGGCGTCGCGGGTGGCGGAGGTGGCCACCATGCGCACGCGGGTGACGTTCTCGCGCTGCATCTCGTCGACGTAGTCCGCAAGCGATGCGCGGGTGCGCTCGATGGCCTCTGGGGCGAACTGGCCCGTCTCGTCGACGCCCTGGCCGAGACGGACGATGGTGTTGCGGCGGGAGACCTCGCCAGTGTCCGTGTCGTGAATGAGCAGTCGGATAGAGTTAGTGCCGCAGTCCACGGCGGCGACGCGCGTCATGCCAGCCCCTCCCCTGCTTCGGCGAGGGTGATGCCGAGGTCTTCGAACGTGGGCCAGTCCGCGGGGATGGCGGTGCCGCGTAGGTCGCCGTGCTCGGCGGCCAAGGCCACGGCCTCGGTGCCGAAGCGGACGCGCTCCGGGCCTTCGGCCAACGCGTAGGCGATGAGCACGTGGAGGCACTTCACGCGCTCCGGCATGCCGCCGCCGGAGAAGTCGGTGCCCAGATCCTCGATGGCGTTGCGTTCGGCGAGGAAGTGCTCGTGGGCGGCTTGGTAGTCGGCGCGGAGGCGTTCGCCGGCGTCGCTATCTTCGTTGAGGCGGTTTTCCATCCACTTCATCACCTGCGCGACCTCGAGGCGCGACGCCTCGGCGGTCAGGCGCGGGTCGGTGAGGTAATACAGGGTGGGGAACGGGGTGCCGTCGTCAAGCTTGGGAGTAGTTTTCACCACGGCCGGCTGGTTGTCCGGGGTGGTGTACGCGATGGCGAGCACGCCGCGCGGGGTGCGGCCGAGCTGCTCTGCAATGGTGGCGAGTTGTTCGTCTGTGGGAGGAATGTGCATGCGGGCCATTGTCCCACACGCTGGCTACTGCGCTGGCGCGGGAGCTTCGGGCGCAGGCACCTCCGGTGCCGGGGCCTCCGGAACGGGAGCTTCCGGCGCCGGCGCTTCGGGGGCGGGGGCGGGCGGAGCGTCGTCGATAGGCGGAAGCTCCTCGGCTGGGACCTCGCGCAGGGAGTCCCACATCACCTGCGGCCAGGTGCGGGTGTCGGGGATGTCGTCCTTGCCGGTGGTGATGGCCTCGGGCGCGGTCATGCGGGGGTCGATGATGCGCCAGGCGGTCTCGCCCTCCTCCATCACGCCGAGGCGGCGGCGGGCTTCCTGTTTAAGGAAGGCGTCGTCGTCGTACATGGCGATGTCGTCCTCCAACGCCTTTTTCTGGGCCTCCAGGCGGGCGATGGACTCGTTGGCGCGGGCGATCTCGGCGCGGCCCTCGTAGAAGTTCCGAAGCGGCGCGGCGATGGCCAGCAGCACGAGGATCAGCACCGCGATGAGGATGACCACGCTCGCCATGTCCTGCTTCGGAAACGCGATGGCCCGGCCGCGCTGCTTGCGGCGGGCGGCGCGCTCGGCGTTCTCCCGGTCGCGGCTGGCAACGGGGACCGTGCTGGGGCGGCGGGTGCGGGAGCGCTTCGTCATAGGAATGCAGTCTATCTCCTACTGCGTAAATGCTGAGTAGAACCGCTGACCGCGAGATGACCGGGTATGGACTAAAGTTCTCTGAGAGAGAATACTTCCTAATTTTCGGAGAGGCTCCCCATGATTAATTCTCTGGCTTTTGTCGGTTTGGGCTACATCGGCTTACCGACCGCCGTAGTCCTCGCACAGAGCGGTGTCCGAGTTGTTGGCGTTGACGTGTCCACTAATCGTGTCAACCAGATCAACTCCGGTGTCTCCCCCATTGTTGAGCCCGGCTTGGAAGACGCTCTTCGTGCAACCTTGGAGGCTGGCAATTTTAAGGCTCAGACCGAAATGCCTGAGACGGATGCCTACGTAGTAGCTGTGCCCACCCCGTTCGCAGACGACTATAAGGTGGACACCTCTTTTATTTTTTCTGCGGCCGACGCGATCGCCCCGAAACTCCGCGAAGGTGCGCTCGTAGTGCTTGAGTCCACTTCCCCTCCGGGCACCACCCGCCAAATGGCGGATCGCATCCTGGAGAACCGACCTGATCTAGCCGCTGATGGCGACGATAATCCCGAGGGCAAGCCGGTTATCTACTTCGCGCATTGCCCAGAGCGCATCCTACCCGGCAAGGCACTCGAAGAGCTGCGAACAAACGATCGAATAATCGGTGGCATGTCTCCGCGGGCGACCGAAATGGCTACTGAGATTTACCGCTCGTTCTGCGACGGCGAGCTGCTTCCGACAAACGATGTGACAGCCGAAATGGCGAAGCTGACGGAAAATTCTTTCCGCGATGTCAACATCGCTTTCGCGAACGAGCTCTCGATCATCGCAGACAAACTCGGAATTGACGTTTGGGAACTTATCGAGCTGGCCAATCACCACCCACGTGTGAATATCCTGCAGCCGGGTCCCGGCGTTGGTGGCCACTGCATTGCTGTGGACCCTTGGTTCATCGTTTCCTCAGACCCGGAGAATTCTCGAATCATCCGTACCGCCCGCGAGATCAACGACGGCAAACCAAAATGGGTCCTGTCCAAGGTTGAGGAAGCTGTTCGCGCCAAGCCGGACTCAACGATCGCTGTACTCGGCCTTGCTTTTAAGGCGAACATCGACGATCTCCGTGAATCTCCGTCACTGAAGATTGCAGAGGACATAGCCTCGAATTTCGGTAGCAACCGCGTGCTCGCCGTCGAACCAAATGTCGCCGAGTTGCCTTCCTCCCTATCGAAGTTTGAAAACATCGAACTTGCTGCAGTTGAAAAGGCAGTCGAGAGCGCCGATGTAATTGTGTTGCTCGTTGACCACAACGAATTTGTCGATTTGTGGGGGCCTGAGATGACCAATAAGACAGTGATCGATACAAAAGGCCTCTGGCCACGTCAGTCATAAGACAGGGGTAGGAGCTTAACGTGAAAATCGACAACAAAGTTGCCTACAGGGCAACTGCACTACTTGCCAGTGGTTTTGCCCTGATTGGTGCGGTGCTCGCCGCCTTTGGACTCTTCCAAGCCGCCCTACTCTTCCTAGGTCTTGCACTGGCTTCGCTTCCAGTTTTGGGACATCTGCGTATGCGTGAGCAGTTGTCTGCCGTTCGACGAATGCCTCAGGCTTCTGGTTCTGCCTTTGATGGCCAGCCACTACTCGACCAACTTGCTGGTATGGAACGCAAGCTGGAGGTATTGGCCGAAGAGCAAAGCGCAATCCAAAACAAGTCAACTGGTGATGTTTCAGCGGACATTCACGATGCTGTAAATCAACTACGCCGAGAATCACGTTTGGCCCGCATCGCGGCAGCCCAAATTACTGGAAAGCTATAGATGTCCAGCACCAGCTTCAACTCTCGACACGACACGCTCGTTGCCGAGATTCTCGACGCACGCGAACCTCGAATTCTTGAGGCCTTCGAATCCCTTTCAAAATTGTTGGGGCTCAGGGTTCCGACACGCAATCGTTCGCCACAGGGCATGGACCTCGAGGCAACTTGCGCGCTCATCAACTTGGTAGAGCACGAACGGAACACATCTCGAGATTGGCAGTTGAGTAGATCGCTATCCGAGATTTCCACGAAGGCGGTTTCTTGGCTTCCGGAGCACTTTGAGTCTCACCCGGAGGACCGAAAACCCTATTCGGACTACATCCAGCTTCACTGCCCCAACGGGTTTCCTTGGCATGCAGCTCAGCCACCCGCAACCGCACTAGCACTTCTTTACAACTTTTCCCCATTTCAGGACACAGGTGCAACGGTCGCGTCCAAACGGTTGAGAAATTTCTCTAAAACATTCGACGTTGTTGCATGTTCATTTCTACACAAGAAGAAGCAAGATCCCACGATCGAGAAGATTGCAGAACCCTACGTCGCATCCAAATACTTCTTGCCGTTGCCTGCCTCGTGGGCTTCTTGGGAGCCCTTCAAAGCATTCGCTGTGCGCGCAGCTGAAGTCGCAAACTCCATGCACACAACCGCCAACTACGAGATGGTGTACTCACGCGCAATGTGGGCACCGTCGATTTACGCCGGTTTTCTCTTCAAACAGCGAAACCCAGAGGTCGAATGGGTCGCCGAGTTTTCTGACCCTCTTTCCTTAGACGTCGAAGGTCTTCCTCGTGGCACTGCAGTTCCTGCTGATGAAGTCAGCTCGACGATGATCGAGGCTCTTACTCTCGAGTATCCTGATTTGGACGTGAGCAGTCTTTCGGTTTTCTCTCTTGCGGAAAACTTGGCGTATGCGTTCGCAGACCGAATTATTTTCACCAACACGAACCAAAAACTCACAATGCTCGAGCATGTGGACTCTACAGCACTGGCTATGCGAGTAGACAAAGTCGGGGAAGTAAGCAACCACCCCACGCTTCCCCGAAGCTACTACAAGATGGAGCGCACCTCTCTGGAGCCAGACCCAGCGAAATTGAACTTGGGATATTTTGGCGAGTTCTACTCCTCCCGTTCAATCCGGGAGGTCACCGCGGCGATGCGTACTCTGCCCCCGAAGATCGCGGAGAAAGTCCATCTGCACGTGTTTACTAACTATATTCCGGCGTCGGAGGGAAATCGCCGACCCAGAAATTTCTCAAAGAAGCAGTTTGATCAACTAGTGCAGCGCGCTTATGACGGAGTCGGGGCGAAGGGCGTTGAGAACCAAGTTACTTTCAATGCTTCCCTCCCCTACCTCAAGTTTTTGGCCACGACGGAGAAGCTGGACTACTTGATCGTTAATGACGCCGTCTCCGGTGACCACCATTCCGTAAATCCGTATCTCCCGTCGAAGTGGAGCGACTACGCAGGTTCAAGCGCTAAATCATGGGGATTTGTTGAAGACGGTTCGATTCTCTCGCAGAAGCCCGTCGATGTGAAGACCCCCGTTGGCGACGCGTACGAAGGCCGCGAGATGCTTTGGAATATGGTTCTGCAGAAATTCCCTGAGCTTGACAAGGAAGTTTAGAAAAATGCGCTCTCCTTCAGGAAACGTTGCAGCTCTACTGGAGCGTTTGGGGCGTTCGTCTACCCCTGCGGTGAAGCAAGCTCCTAATGGCATCACTCTTGCAGAGCTTCTTGGATTGAGCACCTACTCGTCCGGTGGCCAGATCTTGTTCATAGGTTCTCCTGAGCTTCTAGACCATCTCACTTCACATGGTTTCGACCCCGTATGGGCTGTTCCAGGGGCTGCTGTAGATCAAGCCCGCTCCCGCGAGGTTGAATGTCTGGTCATCCATAATTCAGCGTTTGACCGCGGTCCCTGGTTTAAGGCGGACTCTGGATCTCGTAAGTACCTCGCTCAAGAGGTATTCGATACGGGAAGGCAGATCCGTGCGCGAGGCGGAATCGTCTATTACCTGGCCAGCCCTCAACGGCCTTTGGGAGTTGAAGAGCCGTTCATCCGCTCAACCTCGACCGTTAACTTGACACAGATTCCAGAGGAAGACCTCGAGGAGAATGCACCACAGTCGAATTTATGGAGCGTTCTCGAGCAGTATCTTGAGCACCAGAATGGGAGGAACTTGGCGTGAGAACTCATTTAAGAATGCTTTTCTGTCCTGATCTCGAGCTCCTCCAGGACACACACCATCACCAGTGGGTCATCGCTTTTGCATCCAATGTTCTGGAATCGAATCTTGAGCTCACCGTATTACTGAATCAACACATCGAAGAGCTCGAGCGAAGCCTCCTCGCTGTAGGGGCACGCGTGGTTGTTCCGAGCGAAGATTCTGAAGTTGACTCAGAATCCGGCTGCGTTCCCCCGCGATACCATGCTCGTTCCGTCCTTCGGGAGGCTCTGGACGGCCGATATATTCAATATGATGTAGTCCTGACACAAGGGATCAGTCTGAGCCGTTACGTGGCAGGAGGAAAATCGATTCAACCTGCGCACTGGGCGCTGCTCGAAGACGATCCTCTCTTACCGGGAAATCCCCGGAATCTGAAGTTGGACTTTGTCCAAACCGTTGCTGCTGGCGCCCGGCTTCTGCTCTTCACAAGCCCAGACTCACGCGCCTATGTCGAGAGCAGGGTCCCCGCTGCTACGTCGAAGACCCGTCTACTCCAACCTATTCCGCTCAGACGTGAAGCAAAGAAGCATTCTGCGGATCAGGTATTCGTCTTCGATTACAACCGTTTCGGTCCAAAGTGGGCGACGCACACCTTCGAAAAGCTCATCCGCAAGGCAGCACAGTTAAAGCGACCCCCCAAGGTGGTAGTGCTGGACAAAGGGGTTGGAGGAGACGGTTGGACAAACCCTCTCGAGGATTATCCTGGAGCTCGATTCCTTCACGGTTCTTCCGAAATTGCCGCTGACTGCTCTGAAGTACACGTCATTCCAGTCGGAGCAACCGTGGACGAGGTTCGACTCCAGAACAGTGTTTTGCGCTCCAGCGATGCCGTCCTCCATCTTGATAGCCACGAGGTCTCTGAAGCAAGTCTTAGCGCGCCTGCGGTGAAGCCGACCGTAGGGGTTCCTTCTCCGTTTGTTGTCGCGTTCGAATCCGATTTGCCAGACTACAGTCGAACGCCGGTGGTTCGAGACAACCCGGTACGTGTCCTGCTCGCTGGCGCGGATTTTAAGTTTGCTGGTGACCTTGTCGACTCGTTAATTCAGCGAGCAGACATTGCATTGAGCGTGGACCTCTTTGAGGCAAACGCAAAGCCGCAGCCCAATAAGAGTAAGCCGCTACTGCAATCTGCCGAGGTGATTATTGCCGAGTTCGCCTCCAAGAATGCTATTTGGTACTCGCAGAATGTTCGTCCTGACCAGAAGTTAATCGTTCACCTTCATGGATATGAGTTGCTGCAGGACTGGATCACGGAACTCAATGTAGACAATTGCGCTGCGATTGTGTTCGCATCGGAGTTCTACCGCCAGAAGGCGATTGAGATGCGGGGCTGGCCAGAGGAAAAACTGGTAGTCGTCCCAAATAGCGTGAACTTCGGCGACCTTGACCGCCGGAAATCGGCCGATTCGAGGTTCAATATCGGCCTAGTCGGCATCGTTCCGATCCTCAAACGCCCGGATCGCGCACTCGACCTTTTGGAACGTCTGGTCTCAGAAGACGAACGCTTTACTCTCCACATTCGTGGTCACGCTCCCTGGAACTACGGCTGGGAATGGAAGAAGTCAGCACACCAAGACTCTTACCGCGAGTTCTACCACCGCATTGGTTCTAATCCGGCATTGCGCCAGCGAGTAGTCTTCGAACCGTTTTCTCCGGATATCGCGAACTGGCTACAGGACATCGGCTGGCTGCTCTCTCCCTCGACGCGTGAGACCTTCCACCTTTCAGCCATCGAAGGAGCCGCTAGTGGCGCTGTTCCCATCGCGTGGAGGCGCGAAGGCTCTGACGAGATTATCGGCGAACAGTTCAACTTCGATTCAACCGAGGCAGCCGCCAAATTCATAGCGGATTACAAGAGTGAAGCAGAATTCACTCAGCTTTCCAAGGCTGCCCAGCGTCATGCGCATCGATACAGCACGACCGAAGTACGCGCGAAGTGGCTGGATCTCATTTTCTCGATGGTCGCTACTGAAGGCTCACCACAGGTTCAGAGCTCTGAAGCTGATCGCGTCCTGCGAACAGTAACGGAGGCTTGGCACGATGGTGACCCCGAAACCGCAATTGCCGTGTTGGACGAACACATTCCGCTGACACGAGATCTTCGAGGTCCTTTGAAAGATGCGGAGATGTTCTTCCGCGGCATTGCTGCGGCGGACGAGAAGCGATTCACCCAGTTCCTACCCGTCCAAGCGAAGGCGGCGAATGACAATGGTTCTATCGCGATCGTTCGCCCAAGTGGGGCGACATTTGATGAGGCCGAGCTATCGGATTCAATCGCAACCTATGTCGGTGTAACACCACCCAGCTATATCCGCCATGAAGGATATAGCCCTGTAAGCGACTCGAGTGTCGCGTTGGAAGCACCCAACGACATGAGCATCCATGTCGATGGATTCGTACGTGTCGATCGTTGGTTTGAGACGGTGAAAGCACAGCTGACCCCGGTTGCCCTATCCCACTCTGAACTTGCTGTGCAAGGACCGTGGTGGCTTGCGCTTCCGGTTCTTCAGGCTGCAGATCAAGCAGGAATTGCTAGCACCTGGTTCATTGACGATGCTCAGACGCTCGAATGGATCGCTTCTGCGTCGCGTGGTGAGCTACGGACGCACTTCGCTGCGCAGATTGCCTGGAACTGTTTCCAGGCCACCGATGCACGAGTCGTCTTGGGTAACGTCCCGCTACCTGATGGCTTCGAGGTGGGACAGTTGGACGGCTCCGTAGGCCAGAACTCCTTCGGCATTCCGCTGTGGGATCCTTCTCACCCACACGCATCCAACTACAGCAGCGGGCCATTGCGACGGACAAACGCTCCTTCGGTTCTTCATCGGACCCTCGCTGATTCGCGAATCGCTCTAGTCTCGGATCGTTCATTGAGTAAGGAGTGGGGCCAGTACACGCAGGTAGTGGACCTTGCCCCTAGCTCTTTCATGGAGCAGCTCGACGCCTCATTTGACATTGCCGTCATCCACCCGGGAGCGAATACTTCCGGCCCCTGGAAGCGCCAGTTAGAGCAAGCTAACGAATCAGCACAGTGCGAAGCCACGAAGCTGCTCGATCGTGCCCGTCTACTCGGCGCAACGACATGCTTCGTGTGGGGATCCCCAGATCCTCTTCCGAGGCGATTCTGGGCGGTAGCGCGCAAGGCTGATGCAATAGCAGTCACACACCCTGCTACCTTGCACCGATTCCTGCAGATCAACCCTTCAGCAGTGCGTGCAATCAGCCATTGGGACACCGGCCTGCCAATAGAGAATCGCCTTCAGTTAGCTTTCCGAGGAATCTACCAGCCCGTGGATCTTGACCGGAGCCGTTTCGGTATGGACGCCCAGGCAGCCTTCGCTAGCAACGAAGCAGAAGCACAAGCTCAGGACTTCGCTGGCGAGGCACTTCCGGAGCTCGAACGGATTGCTGTCTTTACGGATCACCCAGAAGCAGCATGGGCCACGCAGACTTTGCCTAGAACGCTTTTCGATATTCTCCCGGTATCCGAACTTCCCAACAGACAGCACGTACAGGCGAACCACTTCGTGGTGTTTGATGGCAACGACGTGCCAGAAGACGATTTCCTGCTGTCGCTATGGCTTGATGCGGAAGAAAACATTGTGGTGGTACCAGAAGGTGCTGAACCTCTCGACCTCGAGTCAGAGGAAGGATCGCTCGCTTCCAATTGCCTCTACCCGATGAACGGCGACCAGGCGCAGTTCCAAACCAGACGCGCGGCCACGCTCTAGATACAAAAAGATCCCCACTCCGCGCGAAGCGGCGGAGTGGGGATCTCTATACGCCAGGGGCTAGATGCGCTCGAGGATCTCGCGGATTGCGGCGCGGCCGGCGTGGCGGTCGCGCAGGTCCTCCACCAGCTCGTTGAAGCGGGCCTGCGCTTTCGCGTCGTCGGCGACGAACTTGCGGATGTCGCGCAGCTCCGCCTCGAGGCGCTTGTAGCTGGGCAGGTCGCCCGCGGCGGCGAAGTGCTCGGCCAGGCGGAACATCAGCTCGGTGCCGCGGGCGCGGTCCACGTTCACGCCGATGGCGGTGCCCATTTCAAAGATCAGCTCCGGGTCCAGCTCGTCCGGGCGCGGGTGCTCGGTGGCTACGCGGTAGCCCAGCTCGAAGTCGTCGAAGTGCTCGGCGTAGAGCAGCTGGAGGTTGCCCTGGATCCAGCTCGGGGCGGCGTCGATGACCTCTTGGGCCATGGCGGGGGTGGCGCCGTCCTCGTTGAGTAGCTCGCGGAAACCCCGGCCCGGGTGGGATGTGGCAAAGGCGGTGCGGAACTTCAGCAGGGCGCCGGGGCCGAAGTAGCGGTCCAGGCGTTTGGTCAGCGCCTCCATGGAGATGCCGGTGCCGCCGAGACCCAGGCGCTTTGTGCTCACGCGCTCCTTCATTGCGGCCTCGAGCAGGTCGCGGGCGTCGGAGTCGCGGGCGCGCTCCTCATAGAAGGCGAGCAGCTCGTCGCCGGAAAGCATCTGCTCGAGCGCGAGGTCGTCGCCGCGCAGGCGCGCGATGCCTTCGCGCAGGTACTCCAGGGCGTCGTCGTAGCGGCCGTGAGTGTCCTGGGTGTCCTGTTTGTCCAGGCGGCGCTCCAGCTCGTCGATGGCCGGGATGTCCAGCCAGTCGGCGTAATCGGCCAGGTCGGGTTCGCCGAAGCCGGTTTCGTCGAAGACCAGGTTGGAGATCCACTCCACCACCTCCCCCGGCGTCGGTGGCGCCTGCCGGTAGGCGGCCAGGTGGAGGATGATGGCGGTGCGGTAGGCGTCGGCGAGCGAGCCGTAGGCGTCGTCAGTGCGCAGCAGCATCTGCCCGATGCCCTCAGTGGCGGCCTCCAGCGGGCGCACCAGCTGCGCGCCCCAGCCGCGGTCGATGCAGGTGGAGCAGATATCCAGCAGCGCGAACCACTCCTGCGCCACCTCCGCGGTCAGGCGCGCGGACCAGCCGGGGTTCTTGCGGCTCAAGCGGTCCACTCGTTGGGCGATTCGCCTGCCGACGGCCTCCGGTCCCCCACCGTGCTCCGCCGCCCCAACCTCCAGCGCCAAGTCCACATTCGGCTGCGCCACGCGCAGGTTGCGCACCAGCTGGACCAGCTGGTCGTGGCGCAGGTTGGCCACGTATTCGTCGATCTCGTCGTCGAACACCGCCTCCGCCGCGGCCGCCGCCTGGACGTTCGGGGTGAACACTTCCCCGCGTTCGTGGATCAGCTTCAGCGCCGTGGCCACCGCGTGGCGGCACCACTCGTGCTCGATCGCGCAATCGCACTCCGCCTGCAGGTCGGCGCCGCTGAGGAGGAGCCGCACGTGGTACTCGTGCGGCGCGGTCACCGTCGAGCGCACCACGTTGACGGTGCGCTCGGTGATCTCCACGCGCTGCGGGTCGATCTTCTGCCCGCGGTCAAAACTCGCGTGGTCGGTGCGCTCCGCCAGGTAGTCCACGGTCAGCTGATCAAACATGGTACGAATGGTCACTTGATCAACTGTACGTGTTTTCGCCCCACCGCTGCTTAATCACTGGACAGCGCCGGATCCAACCCCTCAGACACATACAGCATCGCTGCTGAAAAATGATGCTGCGTCGCAAAAGCTGACATTTCGGCGATTTTCGGTTTGCGTTTGCCCAGGTGGGAGATGTGCGTCGTTAACTTTTACGAACACACGCCTTGAGTCCGCTGCTTTGCCATCTGATCTAGCTGCTTCCGGAGTGGTTCCAGCGCCTCTTCGATTTGGTTGTTAATCAATTGCAATACGTTGTCGTCGATAGCCAAGTCCCCCACGCCCTGCGTAGTGTGAACCAGTCGTTTGCGAAGTTCATCGATGTCCTCCACGGAAGACGCTTCAGCACTCAACTCAGAGACAAGCTGCATACCCGATTTCGCCCCGTAGGAACGAGCGGCCGGCTTCAGCTTCTCCGCGAGGTCGTCGATGCGTACGTTTTCTTTCCGCAAGGCATCCGCGACAAGGTCGGCCAGATAGCCCCTCTCAACTCTTTGCTCGGCCAAGTCGCCGACCGTTCTAGCAACGCTTGTAACCGGCAGTCCATCCACGGAGACAATGTCGGCCTCTGCAAGCTCCCGGCGAGTGTAGATACGGATCCCCTGCTGCCGCGTCTGCTTCGTCCCGCCGGTTGAGAACGTGAGCTTCGGCGGAATCAAACGCCCAATACTGTGGATACGCGCTGCCGACTCGTGAGAGACCACGAGGGGCCACTCATCCTCCCAGCGCTCGTCGATGAACTTCATCGGCTCGAGCGCAAGCCAGGCGGCACGAATCTCATCCTGCGGCCCTGCTTGATGGGAGGGCAGCAAGTACACGCCATGCCGCGCTCGATCAAGGTCACCCTTTTCGGCCAACCGCGAAAGTTGCAGTCTTTCCACGCCTTCCCGGCCAGCCTGCGCCGTAGTCACGATCCCCCACTGGTCGGAGGCAACCGTTTCCAAGGTCGCCAGCACCTCCGCTTGCTTCATACGCCCCTCCGTCACTTTATATCGCTTCTTACTGACGATTGTATCACCTAGAGCGATACAATCGTCAGTCTCGATTGATACAAACGTCAAGCAATGCGACCAAAATGAGGCCCCGCGCCGGAAACGGGCGGGGCCGGAGGTGCGTCGATAGGCAGGTGCTTACTTGAAGCGCGGGAACGCAGAGCGGCCCGCGTACTCGGCGGCCGGGCCGAGCTCCTCCTCGATGCGCAGGAGGCGGTTGTACTTGGCCACGCGCTCGGAGCGGGCTGGCGCACCAGTCTTGATCTGGCCGCAGGACAGGGCCACGGCCAGGTCGGCGATGGTGGTGTCCTCGGTCTCGCCGGAGCGGTGCGACATCATGGTGCGGTAGCCGTTGCGGTGGGCGAGCTCGACGGCGTCGAAGGTCTCGGTCAGGGTGCCAATCTGGTTGACCTTGACCAACAGCGCGTTCGCGGCGTTTTTCTCAATGCCCTCGGCCAGGCGCTTCGGGTTGGTGACGAAGAAGTCGTCGCCGACGATCTGCACCTTGTCGCCCAGCTGCTCGGTCAGGGTCACGTAGCCGTCCCAGTCGTTTTCATCCAGCGGGTCCTCGATGGAGACGATCGGGTACTGCTCCACCAGATCGGCGTAGACCTTGATCATCTCCTCGGCGGAGTGCTTGCCGCCCTCGAAGTTGTAGGCGCCGTCCTCGAAGAACTCGGAGGAGGCGACATCCAGGGCGAGCGCGACATCGTCGCCAAGCTTGTAACCGGCCTTCTCAATGGCCTCCACGATCAGGTCGAGGGCTTCCTTGGTGGAGCCGACGGACGGGGCGAAGCCACCCTCGTCGCCAAGACCCGTGGACAGGTCCTTGGACTTCAGCACGCTCTTGAGCGCGTGGTAGACCTCAGCGCCCATGCGCAGCGCCTCGGTGAAGGTCTCCGCACCGATCGGGGCGATCATGAACTCCTGGACGTCCACGCCCGAATCCGCGTGCGCGCCGCCGTTGAGGATGTTCATCATCGGCACCGGCAGCACGTGCGCGTTCGGGCCGCCGATGTAGCGGTACAGCGGCAGCGCAGCCGAATCCGCCGCGGCCTTCGCCACAGCCATGGACACGCCCAGAAGGGCGTTCGCGCCCAGCTTCTTCTTGTTGTCGGTGCCGTCGAGCTCGAGCATCAGCCTATCGACGATCCGCTGGTCGTCCGCCTCAATCCCCGCCAACTCGTCCGCAATGGTCTCGTTGACGTTCTCGACAGCCTTCAGCACACCCTTGCCGGCGTAGCGCTCGTCGCCGTCGCGAAGCTCGTGCGCCTCGTGCTCGCCCGTGGACGCGCCGGACGGCACACCCGCGCGGCCGTGGGAGCCGTCCGCGAGCAGCGCCTCCACCTCCACAGTCGGGTTGCCGCGGGAATCCAGGATCTCGCGGGCGAAGATGTGCATGATGTCGGCCATGGTGACTCCTTGCGTGGGTCGAGTGCTGTCTTACCGCGTACTAGCTTAGCCCGGGGTGTGCTTCTCGGAGCTGGCTATCGGTGCGCCGGTTGGTTCATGGCGTAGTTCGCCGCGGCGTCGCGGACTTTGGCCACGTAGTCGTTGGACTGGTTGTAGGCGAAAATCGCCTGGCGCCAGCCTTCCTCTGTGGCCAGGTCGCGCGTGGCGCCGCCGGAGTTGCACAGGAGGTTGGCGGCGCCGAGAGCGGCGTCGTCGATCTGCTGCGGGTCCGGGTGGCCGTCGCCGTTGGCGTCGCGCCCGTAGCGCGCCCACGACTCGGGGATGAACTGCATCGGGCCGACGGCGCGGTCGAACTCGGGGTCGTTGTCGAAGGCGCCTTGATCGGTGTCGGTGACGTGGGCGAAGCCGTCACCGTCGAGCTTCGGGCCGATGATCGGCGGCTCCGGGTAGCCGTCTTGGTTTAACTGGGAGTTGTTGAAGTGGCCCGTGTAGGTGCCGTGGCGCGTTTCCACCCAGCCGATACCGGCGAGCGTGTTCCACTGCAGGTTGCAGGCCGGCCAGGATTCGTTGGCGATCAGCGCCGCGTTGGCGTAGGCGCGGATCGCCTGGCCGGAGACGTTGGTGGCGTTGCCGATGTCCTGCGACCAGTCAAAGAGCAGGTCGGAGGTGCGGCCGGGGCCGTGGACGTCGATAGGCGGAGGTGCTTGGGCGGCCGGCGGCGGCATTGTGGTGGGCACCGGCTGCAGCGGCTCGTGGCGGTCGGGTGTGGAAAACGCGGCGATGAGCCACGCCACCAGCGCGACCACCATCACCACCGCGGCGGCCGCGACGAGGACACCCGCGCAGCCGCACCCGCGCGCTACTCGCCTGGCTGCTGACATGACCGGAGAGTGTACCGCGCGGGGGCCTGCGAATGGTGAACGCGCCGGTGAGAAATTTGATTGAGCCACTTCTGTCACACCTGTCACTTGTTTAACATGTATAATTCTCCGCGACCTAGTTTCTTCCTCGAAAGGACCCCTCACAATGCGCCGTATCGCAACCCTTGCCGCCGCTGGTCTGATGGCCGCGGCCGCCATCGCCTCTCCCGCCACCGCCCAGGCTCAGACGCAGTCGCTCGAACTGATCAAGCTGCTCAACGGCAACATCGCCACCGCCAACTGCGACGCTCTACGCGTCGGCCTGACCTCCACCAAGATGGTCGGCCCGGACACCACCCGCTCCCAGCTCGTTTCCAACGTGAACAACGTCGTGGGCACAGACGCCACGCTGCGCCTCGTGTCCGCATCCACGGTCGGCGCGCTTGCGGACCGCGCTTTGGAATGCGGCATCGTCAAACCCGACCCGGTCACCCCGATGGACAAGTTCTTCGAGATGAGCTCCCAGATGTCCTCCCAGGCCAACCTGCCGGAGATCCGCAACTACATCGGCGCGCTGCGCTAGCTCTTCTCGGCTAGCTCTTCTCGGCGGTTTTGCCTTCCTCCCACAACCGGTCCTGGGTGGCTTTGTCCACGGGGCCGGTTGAGCCGTCGAAAAGGTAGGGCGCGCGGCGGCGCATCTTCTGCACGAACGCGTCGGCCACGTCGCCGAAATCGAATGCTCCAGTCTCCTGCGCGATTTCGGCGTGGAACAGGATTTGGAGGAGGAGGTCGGACAGTTCGGACTTTAGATCGTCGATAGGCAGCTTGCGCTCGATTGCCTGCGCGACCTCCTCCGCCTCCTCCCGCAGAAACGGCAGGAGGCTTTCGTGCGTCATCGCCTGCTCCCACTCGCCGCGGCGGCGCGCGGCGTGCATCGTGCGGGTGGCCTGGAAGACCGGGTCGTCGAGGCTATCGACTTTTTCTGTTGCGGCGCCCTCCTGCTGCCAGCGCAGGACCTCCGGGTCGTCCGGATCGGTGGAAATCAGCCAGCTGTCCATGCCGCCTTCGACGTTGAGGGCCCAGCGGACGTCGACAGGCACCTCAGGTGTGAAGGCGACATCGCCGCTGATGTTGCCGGCGAGGTGGAGGGGGATGAGGGAGGG
>ERZ1031273.181-NODE-181-length-33359-cov-14.318370_pt1 | contig 33359 bp, 28 predicted proteins | sample MGYA00516575_ERZ1031273 | MGnify/ENA primary metagenome ERZ1031273 (study PRJEB33718, sample SAMN03159816) | human skin metagenome | collected 2014-02-25 | study: EMG produced TPA metagenomics assembly of the PRJNA266117 data set (Human skin bacterial metagenome... | reverse complement strand
TGGGGTCACTTGCACGAAATGGCAGGCCCCGTCCTGTTCTTGGCGTCTGACGCGTCGACGTATGTCACGGGTACGCCCCTGCTGGTAGACGGTGGCTGGATGGCCCACGACGGGCGTTTTTCGCCGCGCGTCTGACTTCAGTGCAGGCGCACAGACGCCCCTCAGAGCATGCGGGTGCGCGCCACCTCGTATAGGGCGACTCCTGCGGCGACTCCCGCGTTGAGCGATTCGGTACTTGCGCTGATGGGGATCGACACGATTTGGTCGCACTTTTCACGCACCAGACGCGAAAGACCTTTACCTTCTGACCCCACGACCAAGCACACGGGTTCGCGAGCGAGATCCAGTTTGGGCAGTTGCACGTCCCCACCCATGTCCAAACCAAGAACGAACACACCGTTCTTCTTGAGGTCGTCCATAGCCCGGGACAGGTTCACAACCTGCGCCACCGGGATTCGGGAAGCTGCCCCCGCCGAGGTCTTCCATGCTGCCGCTGTCATGGCGGCTGCGCGGCGTTCCGTGATGATGACACCGTGACCGCCAAACGCTGCTGTGGAACGGACGATGGCTCCGAGATTGCGGGGGTCGGTGATTCCGTCCAACGCTACAACGAGCGGGTGTTCCGCACGGTCGCGGGCAAGGGCCAACAGGTCGTCCGGGTGAGAGTATTCATAGGGTGGAATCTGAAGGGCGACACCCTGGTGGATGGCGCCATCAGTGATCCGATCGAGGTCTGGCTTCCCAGCTTCGAGCATGGGAATTCCCCGATCTGACGCGGCCTCGATGATGTCGCGGACACGCTCGTCGGTGTCAATCCGGCGAGCCACGTACAGAGTGGTAGCGGGAATTCCTTCACGTAGGGCCTCGAGAACGGAGTTACGCCCGGCCACCATATCGGAGCCGTGTTCCTTCTTCTTTTTGCGCGCTTGCTGCTGTGCCGCCCGCTTGAGTCGTTCTTGTTTTGCCTTGTACGCCTTGTGGTAGACGCGGTCTTCGGCCTTGGGTGTGGGGCCTTTACCGGCGAGCGCACGGCGTCCGTGCCCTCCGGTTCCTTTGCGTGCGCGTGATCCTGGTTTCGACATGACTAGTCCTTTAAGTGGTAGCGGAATCCATCCGCGGTGTCTTCGATGACAATGCCTGCTTGCGTGAGCTGATCGCGAATCGCGTCAGCGGTGGCGAAGTCTTTTTCCTTTTTGGCTTCGAGTCGGCGTGTGGCGAGTTCGGATACGAGCACGTCCAGCGCTTGGGTGGCGGCGTCTGCACTGTCACCGGTTTCTGCCCACACTGGCCCGGTGGGGTTGATTCCCAGCGTGTCGAGCATCGTTTCGACCGCCACCAGTGTGTGCGAAAGTTCTTCGCGGTTGGCTGACGCGCCGGCTTCCAAGAGTTTGTATCCCTGGCTGACGTACTCAAAAACCACCGCAAGCGCCCGAGGTGTGCTCAAGTCATCGTCCATGGCCTGAGCGAACTCTGGCGCCACGTGGCCTGATTCGTATCCGGTCTCGAAGGACACAACGGCAGGTGCAGCGTCCCCAAGTTCGGTTCGGGCCCGCGTGAGGAAGTTTGAGATGCGCGTGACCGCCGCCTGTTGTTGGGCAACATTGTCCCGGGTGAACTCGAGTTGAGATCGGTAGTGGCCCGAGGTGAGGAAGAAGCGCACGAGCAACGGCGAGTATTCGTCAAAAAGGTCGTGGGCGAAAATCGAGTTGCCCAAGGACTTGGACATCTTGTTTCCGTCGACGCTCACCAGCCCTGAGTGCATCCACAGGTTTGCGAACGGGTCTCCCGCCGCATTGGACTGCGCCATTTCGTTTTCGTGGTGCGGGAAGCGCAGATCGCGTCCGCCTCCGTGGATGTCGAACTGCGCACCCAAGTATTTAGTGCTCATTGCCGAGCATTCAATATGCCAGCCGGGACGACCTCGGCCCCATGGCGTTTCCCAGGACGCTGTCACCGGGTCCGAATCCTTGTGGCCCTTCCACACCGCGAAGTCACGCGGGTCGCGCTTGCCACGCACAGGTGCGTCAGCGGCGTCTTCCATGCTGTCGCGGTCTTGGCGGGTCAGCGATCCATATTCGGGCCACGAGGCGGTGTCGAAGTAGACATCTCCGGAACCGTCTTGCGCAGGGTACGCATGGCCTGCCTCGATGAGGCGGGCGATCAGGGCAATCATCTCGGGAATGTGCCCGGTTGCGCGTGGTTCGTAGGTAGGTGGTGCGACTCCGATTCGGGCGTATGCGTCCGTAAAGACTTGTTCGTAAAGGAACGCGTGGGCCCACCACGGGCGACCCTCATCAACGGACTTGGAGAGGATCTTGTCGTCGATATCCGTGACGTTTCGAACCAGGGTGACGTCAAAATTCCGGAAGGTCATCCAGCGACGCAACTGATCGAAAACAACTGCTGAACGCATGTGCCCAATGTGAGGAGCCCCCTGAACAGTGGCACCACATACGTAGAGGCTGGCACGCCCTGGGTTCACGGGAGCGAAAGGCTCTAGCTTGCGGGTCTTTGAGTTATACAGCTGAATCGTCACGCATCAAGTGTACTTAAACACGGAACTTGTCTACGATGTGGGATTGAATTACAAGGACGTGATTCACGCTATATAATTCACGTTCTGTTGGCCCCGCGAAATTCGCGGGGTTTAATCACGTGCATTGCACATTTCTGTGCAGTTTTACGGACAACACAGGTTAAAAAGGACAGTCGATGAAACAAGAAACTTCCTCTCAGCCACGCCAGGTGTTTAATTCACAGTCGGCGTTCATCATGGCTGCGGTTGGATCGGCCGTGGGGCTGGGAAACATTTGGCGCTTCCCCTACGTCGCATATGAAAACGGTGGCGGCGCGTTTATTCTGCCCTATTTGATTGCGCTCCTCACCGTGGGAATCCCGTTTTTGTTCTTGGACTATTCGATCGGTCACAAGTTCCGTTCGTCCTCGCCTCTGAACTTTCGTCTTTTGAATCGCGGAACCGAGCCGATCGGTTGGGTTCACGCGGGAATCGCTTTTGTGATTGCCATTTATTACGCGGTCATTATTGCGTGGGCGATCTGCTACACCTTCTTCTCACTCAACCAGACCTGGGGCGACGACGCGGAAACGTTCTTTGGCTCCACGTTCCTTCAACAGTCGCAGGAGGCCACGTTTAGTCTGCAGCCGGTGACGGGGGTTTTGCTGCCGCTCATTGCAGTATGGGTCATTACCCTTTTCATCCTTGTGGGTGGTGTGCAAAACGGAATTGCGCGTGTGAGCAAGATTTTCTTGCCCGTCCTGATGGTGCTCTTTGTTGGACTTGTGATTCGTTCACTCACACTTCCCGGGGCCGCTGAAGGACTCGACGCATTCTTCAGCCCTAACTTCAGTGCCCTGGCTGACCCCAAAGTGTGGATTGCAGCCTACGGTCAGATCTTCTTCTCCTTGTCAGTGGCATTTGGGATCATGATCACCTACGCGTCCTACCTCAAGCCCCGCACAAACCTCACCGGCTCTGGTTTAGTCGTTGGTTTTGCTAACTCCAGTTTTGAAATCTTGGCAGGTATTGGAGTATTTGCGGCACTTGGCTTCATGGCGCACCAAAATGGCGTCGCTATTAGCGAAACCGTTGCCGGTGGACCGGGACTTGCGTTTATTGCTTTCCCATCCCTCATTTCACAAATGCCTGGCGGGTCCATCTTTGGAATTCTGTTCTTCTTGTCCTTGGTATTCGCCGGCCTGACGTCGCTCATCTCACTGGTCCAAGTTGTAACGGCAGCAGTTGCGGACAAACTCGGCATCTCGCTTAAGACTTCAACCATTGTTTTTGGTGGTGTGATGGCAGTAGCGTCATGCATCCTCTACCCCACAATCACGGGCTTGAGCGTGTTGGACGTGGTCGACGCTTTCGTCAATAACCTGGGCATCGTGGGAATTGCTCTGATTGTTCTTATTTGCCTGGCGTGGATAATCCGTGCTCTACCCATGCTTCGTGACCACCTCAACAAGGTCAGCAGCTTCAAAGTGGGCTGGGTCTGGATGGCCTTACTAGGTGTTGTCACCCCACTCGTTTTGGGTTACATGTTCATTTCATCCACATATGACATGGCCAGTAACGGCTACGGCGAATACCCCGGATGGTTCGTGGGCGTATTCGGCTGGGGCATGGTAGCCGGGCTCGTGGTTTTCGCAGTCGTCCTGTCGCTGATCCCATGGCGAAAGGGCACGGTTGAAGCAGCACGCGCGCACCACGATGAAGCTCAAGAAGAAATCAGTAGCGCAGACAATCAAGGAGACCCCGCATGAGCACACCTGCAATCATCATGATGGTTCTGGCCATCGCTACGCTCTGGGGTGGCTTAGGAGCTGCGATCGTACATTTGATGAGACATCCAGACGCGTCTGGAAGCTGAGCGCGATTCCTACATAGACTGGCTTTAGACACATAGTCGATCACGCATAGGAGATGACGTGCCCACGACAGTTAAAGGCGTTGTTGCTAAAGCCAAAGGACAGCCGGTCGAACTCGTCGACATTGTGATTCCGGATCCCGGACCAGGCGAAGTCGTGGTCGACGTGAAGTCATGCGGTGTGTGCCACACAGACTTCCACTACCGCGAAGGCGGGATCGGCGACAACTACCCATACCTGTTGGGCCACGAGTCAGCAGGAGTCGTAGCCCAGGTAGGAGAAGGCGTCACAAATGTGGAGCCAGGCGACTTCGTTGTTCTCAACTGGCGCGCGATCTGTGGGGAATGCCGTGCGTGCAAGCGTGGCGAACCGTGGTACTGCTTCGACACCCACAACGCAACGCAGAAGATGACGCTCACCGACGGAACTGAACTCGAAGCCGCTCTGGGGATCGGCAGTTTCGCAGACAAGACCTTGGTCGCCGCTGGACAATGCACCAAGGTCGAAGAAACCGACCCGGCAGTCGCGGGCCTCTTGGGCTGTGGCGTCATGGCCGGTCTGGGAGCGGCCATTAACACCGGCGGAGTCACCCGCGGCAAATCGGTCGCAGTGATCGGTTGCGGAGGCGTGGGAGCAGCCGCTGTTGCAGGAGCACGTCTAGCCGGCGCCTCCCCCATCATCGCGCTCGACTTTGACGACAGGAAACTCCAGTGGGCAAAAGACCTGGGCGCCACTCACACGATCAACTCGAGCGACCTCGGCGAAGATGACGTAGTCAAGGCCGTCCAAGAACTCACAGGCGGCTTTGGTGCAGACGTCGTCATCGACGCGGTGGGCGTACCAGACACCTGGCGACAAGCGTTCTATGCCCGCGACCTCGCGGGAACTGTGGTTCTCGTGGGTGTTCCTACCCCTGAAATGGAACTCACCGTGCCGCTGCTCGACGTCTTTGGCCGAGGTGGTTCACTGAAGTCCAGTTGGTATGGCGACTGCCTACCTGAACGCGACTTCCCCATGTACATCGACCTTTTCAAACAAGGACGCCTGCCACTGGACAAATTCGTCTCTGAACGCATCACCATTGACCAAGTCGAAGACGCATTTGCCAAAATGGGACGCGGAGAAGTCCTACGATCGGTGGTTATCAATGACAGCACGAATTGAACGCCTCATCACGTCCGGCACGTTTTCGCTTGATGGCGGAACGTGGGACGTGGACAACAATGTGTGGATTGTGGGGGATGACGCCGAGGTCGTTGTCGTCGACCCTGCCCACGACCCTGAACTCGTGTCAGACCAGGTGGGAACCCGTTTTTGTGAACGTATTCTGCTCACGCACGGCCACGACGACCACATCCGCTACGCGCTTGAGACAAAGGACGCGTTGGGTGGCATCCCTGTATGCCTGAACTCGGAAGACTCCATGTTGTGGGACGCTGTCTTCCCCGATGTTGAGCCCGATGAAAACATCTCCGGTGGAAACACGTTCAGCATCGCCGGGCTCGAGTTACGAGCCCTGCACACTCCGGGCCACTCCCCCGGATCCACATGCTTCTACATCGACAGTGGACTCACGCTCGCCCAGTTGCCAATCGACCTCGGGCAGGCGGTAGACCAACTTCGCAAAGAGCTTGGTGAGAACGCCAGCACGCCGGTTCTGTTGTCCGGCGACACGCTGTTCGCTGGCGGCCCGGGAGCCACGGGACGTTCGTACTCGTCCTTTGACACCATCATTGATTCGATCCGTTCCACGCTGTTTGAACTGCCGGACTCAACAGTGGTTCTGACAGGTCACGGCGACGCCACCACAATCGGTGCCGAACGCCCTCACCTGAGCGAATGGATCGCCCGCGGGCATTAACCCCACTAAACTGTCTATATCAACCTTCATCAACAAGGGAGTTAGCGTCCGTGGTTGACCAGTATCCAATCTTCACGATCCTTCCGCCTGTGATCGCGATTCTCAGTGCGATCATCACACGGCGGGTCCTTGTAAGTCTCGGGTTGGGTGTGGTTCTCGCTGCTCTTCTCGTCGAGAACTTCAATCCGCTTGGCACGCTGTCACAAATTTGGTCAGCGTTCGCCGTTATCTTTTGGGACTCAGAAGCGGGTCGTGTGAACACCGACCAGGTGTTCAACCTGATCTTCTTGGTGGTCTTGGGCGTCATCACGGCTTTGGTGCTCATGGCCGGGGGTACCGAGGCGTTTTCGGACTGGGCAGTTAAACACATCAAATCGCGCCGTGGAGCCAAACTGCTCGCCGCGTTCTTAGGAATCGCCATCTTCATCGATGACTATTTCAACGCGTTGGCAGTGGGCCAGGTGGCCCGCCCGGTATCTGACCGGTTCAAGGTTTCGCGCGCGAAACTCGCGTACATCATCGACTCGACTGCTGCGCCTGTTTCGGTCCTTGCACCGTTTTCCAGTTGGGGTGCGTCGATTATCGGTCTTATGGCGCCCATCATCGCGGCTGCCGCCGTAGCACCTAATGGCGTTATGGGCTTTGTGGGAGCCGCGGCCGCTAACTATTACGCGGTCGGAGCGGTCGTTGCAGTTTTCCTGGTCATCCTGTTCAGCCTGGAAGCTGGCCCCATGCGACGTGAAGAGCGCAGGGCGCTGGCCAAGGGTGAAATGTTCGCAAAAGACGCCGAGATTCCCGGTGAGCTTTCCGAAGACCTCCCGGTCTACCGCCCCGGCGCTCTGCGTTCGTTGATCGTTCCGTTTGTGTTCTTGGTTGCTGGTGTTATTGGCGCCATGTTCGTGACCGGGTACATGGAAAGCGGAAGCGCCAACCCCATGGACATGCTTGCCTCAACCCTGGTGCCTAACTCGCTTCTCTATGGAGGCATTGCGGGTCTGATCGCTGCCGTGTTCTACTACTTCCGCTACACACGCAACCACGACAAGTTCAACGCTGGAACGCTGTTCCAAGGAATAGCCGAGGGCACCAAGTCCATGCTTCCGGCAATCTACATCTTGATCCTCGCGTGGATGTTGGGAACTGTGGTCGAAGCTTTGGGAACCGGTGAGTACCTGGGCGGGCTCGTTGAGAATGCGGGAATCCCAACCCAGTGGCTGGTTCCGCTCATGTTTGTCATTGCGGCAGCGATGGCGTTTGCTACTGGAACGTCGTGGGGTTCATTCGGTCTGCTGATTCCACTTGCCGGCGACATCCTGTTGGCAGTGGGAGCAACCGACATGGTGATTCCTGCCCTGGGTGCCGTTCTTGCCGGTGCGGTCATGGGTGACCACTGTTCACCTATTTCTGACACCACGATTTTGTCCTCCACGGGTGCCGGCTGTGAAGTGGTCACTCACGTGCAAACGCAGCTTCCATACGCCCTGGCAACGGCAGTGGCCGCACTGCTGGGCTATGTCTCCGTAGCGCTCACGCACCAGGTGTGGGTAGGTATGATCGTCACGCTTGTGGTTCTCACCGGCCTGATCCTGGCAGGTGTGTGGCGCTGGACGCGTTTGGAAAAGATCCACGGCTTCGAACTTGATGACGAACCTATGGCCTCCGAAGCGAGCGAGGCATAGTTTCACGTAAAGGACTAGTGCATGACAGCGTGCTCTGACTTTTTTGATGAGCCTCTTCCCGGGACTGCTCTTGAAGCGACCCGGTGGGTATGCGTGGAGTTCAGCCACGGCTGGGGGCATGATGCGTTAGACGGCCATGCCTTGGGCGAGGAACTGGCATCCCAGATCAAAGCCCACATGAACGCGCACAATGCGCGGTTCCAGTTCATTCGCGAACCTGGCCGAGACGGTCAAGACGCAAGCGGCCACCGCGTCCTCGTCGCTGAGTCGACTCCTGGCAATGAGGCTCTGTACGCCACCACTATCAATAGCGTCTCGGACCTTCTGTCCTTGGACGTGTCCCATCCGGAAACGATTCCGGGCGCAACTGCCCTCGACTCCCCCGTCGCCTTGATCTGTACGCATGGCAAGCGCGACGTGTGCTGTGCGCTCAAAGGTCGCCCGGTTGCAGCGCTCCTTTCGCAACACGCCAGCGGGTCAACTGAGGGTGCAGACGCGCCGGAAACTACCTCGGCCCGGGTATGGGAAACCAGCCACACGGGCGGGCACCGGTTCGCACCTGCCATGATCGTCCTCCCCTGGGGGTTCACGTACGGGCGGGCGGGCGCGCAAGTGGCGCGCCAGATCTGGGATCTGGCGGTTGATGGTCAGGTTGAGTTGGATCTGTTGCGTGGGCGCAGTGCGTTTTCCAAGCCGGGGCAGGCCGCAGAGGTGGCAGTGCGGTCCCGCTTTCACCTCACCGGGGTTGCCGATGTGGTTGCGGTGGAGAACACGAGTGAGACGGTGTTCCGAGTCGTGTGTGCAGATGGAAGCGCCCACTCGGTTGAGGTTGTGCAGACGGTGAGTGACCTGCCCGCGCGCCCCGCTACGTGTGGCAAGGGTGAAAAAGAGGTCAAGGTGTTCCGCGCTACGTTGCTGTGACGTACACATAATGAGATGCGGATCACATTTTTTGCGGGTAAGATCCGTACATGGGACACAGTAGTTTTGACCAGATCGAAAAGACACACCTCGAGCAGATGGCACAAGCTACCGGACCTCGCCTCTCGGTGCTCATGCCTGTTGACCGCACTGACCAGCAGTCACGCGAATCTTCCACGCGCCTAAAGTCGCTTCTGGGTGAAGCACAACGACAGCTTTCAGCAGCTGGGCTCGACAGCAACGCAATCGATGCGCGCTTGGAACCGTTTACGGCGCTGATCAACGACGGACCGTTTTGGCGTAACCAAGGCGACGGTCTTGCCCTGTTTTCTGCAGACGATGTTCACTTTGTTTTCCGGGTGGGCGTTCCGTTGGATGAACGCGTCCACGTGGGTGAACAGTTCGCGTTGCGTCCGCTGGCAACCGCTCTGGCCGAGTCTTCGAAGTTCTACATCCTGGCGCTTTCACGTGCCAAAGTCCGCTTGTTTGATGCCACCCGCGATTCGGTCACGGAATTGGATCTGGGTGACACAGTCCCGTCGTCGATGGACGGCGTTGTGAGTGCAGATGAACGCCAGCGTCAGCTTCAGTCCCGTTCAGTTGGTGGCGATCGTGCCACGTTCCACGGCCACGGAGCAGGCGACGAAGCCGATTCCGTTTTCGTGGACAAGTTTCTCAAAGCAGTGGGCCAGGGTGTTGGCGATCTGTTGGGTAAGGCCAGGTCGCGTCCCATGATTCTGGCCGCCGTTGCTGAAGCGCACCCGGCTTTTAAGCAGTTCTGCACGTACCCCGCACTACAAGACGCGATGGTCAAAGGGAACCCGGACGACCGCTCCCCCAAGGACCTTCACGCAGCCGCGTGGGACGCGATTTTTCCCACGTTCAAGGCGCAAGACGACGCTGTGTTTGAACGTTTCTCAGCGAAGCTCGGAACTGGTTTGAGCGCTACCCAAAGCGACAAGATTCGCGACGCGGCGGTTGAGGGGCGCGTGGACACGCTGTTCATCAACCCCGGCGTGACCCAGAACGCTGACGACGTGAACGAAGCTATCTTGGCCACGCTACAAAGCTCCGGAAAACTCATCATCATGTCAGACGGGAGCGTGGAGAACGTCGTGGCTCTCTTCCGGTACTGAACAGAAGTACTGAAAACACAGTGAGCGCCTAAGCGAGCGCCCACGGCTAGCGTGCGTGCGAAGTGATCCTTAACCACGGATTAAACAACGTGTAACCAGAATCACCGTTTTCACATTTTAGACTCATAGAGTCCTCAAAATCTCTACGAAAAGAGCCTCTGAGATGCGAATTCGCACCCTTGCCGCCGCTGTTACAGCGTGCGCGATCACTGGAAGCCCGGTAGTTGCACTGGCGCAGCCGGCACCGGAAAACCTTGACCTGAGTTTCCTTGCAACAACAGACGTGCACGGACACATTTACGACTTCGACTACTTCACTGACCAGCCGTACCCTTCCGACGACTCACTGGGCTTGACCCACGTGAACTCAATCGTGAAGAAAGTACGCGCCGACCGTGGAGCCGACAAGGTTTTCGTCTTCGACAACGGTGACAGCATCCAGGGAAGCCCGCTCACCAGCTACTACGCCAACCAGGAAAACATCCTGAAAACCGGCAAAGAGCACCCCATGGCTACCGCGAACAACATTATCGGCTATGACGCTCAGGTTGTCGGTAACCACGAATTTAACTACGGGCTCGAATTCCTTGAGCGCTACCAGAGTCAGGTCGACTTCCCACTTGTGGGCGCAAACGTCATTGACGACGCGACCGGCGAACCGATGTTCGACCCGTACACCATCGTTGAACGTGAAATTGACGGGAAGACCGTCAAGGTGGGTGTCGTTGGTGTGACACCTCCCGGATCTGCAGTGTGGGACAAGCAGCACCTCGACGGCAAGGCACACTTCGATGACATCGTGTCCTCTGCAAAGAAGTGGGCTCCCAAGGCAAAAGAAGCCGGCGCCGACGTCGTGGTGGCACTCGCCCACTCCGGTAAGGACCCTGAAGGATCTACATGGAACCCCAAAGCTAAGACCGACGACCTTGCCACCTCGGTCGCCCGCGAGGTACCCGACATTGACGTTGTGATCGCAGGTCACTCCCACCAGGATGAGCCAGAGGAATACGTCAAGCAGGTAGACGGCACCCAGGCGTTGGTGACGCAGCCTAAGTTCTGGGCTCGTTCCGTCTCCGAGGTGGGTCTCTCCTTGGTACCAGACGGCGAGGGCGGCTTCGAGGTTGACTGGTCCGAAGACAACAAGCCTAAGGTCACCCCGCACTACTCGGGTGACGCCCCTGAGGACAAAGAACTCAAGGACGCACTGAAGGTTCCACACGAAAAGACCATTAAGCACGTGAACAAGGTTGTTGGTCAGGCGACCGAAACCATGAGCGCAAAGACCTCGCGTTACGAAGACACCGCAATTGTGGACTTCATTTCCTACGTGCAGGCCGACACTGTTCGCAATGCCCTCAAGGACAGCGAATACAAGGACCTGCCGGTCATTTCGCAGGCGTCACCATTTAGCCGTACTGCAGAGTTCAAGAAGGGCGATGTCACGATCCGCGACGTTGCCGGCCTGTACGTGTACGACAACACACTGTCGGGTGTGAAGATCAACGGTAAGCAGCTGCGTGAATACCTCGAATGGTCTGCGCGCTACTTCAAGCAGGTCGACGAAGGCGCCGAGTTCAACCCTGAAGAAGTCACCAACGCACCAGACACGGAACGCGGACGCGACATTCCAGACTACTCATACGACGCTGTCACCGGTTTGAAGTACGACATCAACATCTCCAAGCCAGTTGGCGAGCGCATCGAGAACCTGCGTTTGGAAGATGGCTCTGAGCTCAAGGACTCCGACGAGTTCATCATGGCGATCAACAATTACCGCGCGTCCGGTGGTTCGGGTTACCCGGTAAGTGACCTGCCCGAGGTGTACAACGACCAGATTGCGATCCGCGAGGCGATCGTCGACTGGACTGTGAAGAACAAGACCATCGACCCCAAGGACTTCTTCGTCGAAAGCTGGTGGCTGACCTCGTCAACCCGCCCAGTTGAAGACAAACCGGGTGAAGAAAAGCCAGGCGAAGAAAAGCCTGGCGAAGAAAAGCCAGGCGACGAGAAACCAGGTGAGGAAAAGCCTGGTGAAAACAAGCCAAGCGAGGACCCAACTGAAGGCGCACCAACTGACAAGCCTTCCGAGGACGCTCCTTCGCAGAAGCCAGGTGACGACTCGAACGACTCCAACGATTCTGACGGCTCTGACAACGAAGCTGGCAAGGATTCCTCGAACCCGCTGCCACGCACGGGTGCGCAGATCGGTGTTGCGTTGGGCGTCGGTGTCGCCCTCCTTGCAGCAGGTGCCGTGATCTCGGTAGCTACTCGTCGCAAGAACTAAGCAACCACGAAAAACTGAATAGCATGGGCGGGGCTGATCTCAGATCAGCCCCGCCCATGCTATTCATTGGTCCCGGCTATACCCGGTCAGTCGTCGCCTTGAACAAAGCGGTACCCCATGCCCGGTTCCGTAATGAAATACTTTGGCGTTGCAGAATCAACTTCGAGCTTCTGCCTAATTTGTGACATGTAGACGCGCGCGTAGTTGCTTTCCTTTTCATAGCCCTTACCCCATACGTGTGTCAGTAATTCTTCCCTGCGGACCAAACGATTAGGGTGGCGTGCCAGGTAGCCGACGATTTTCCACTCATGTGGGGTCAGACTCACCTGTTCGCCTGACACCGCCACGATGTTGCGGGCCAGGTCAATCGACAACCTGCCGTCGGAGGTGACGACGACCGGTTCAGCCGTTTCTTGCGGAACACGACGCAAGTTTGCTCGCAGTCTGGCCAACAACTCACCTAACGCGAATGGCTTAGTAACGTAGTCGTCAGCACCGCGGTCTAAAGCCTCGATTTTTGATTGCGTTTCATGTCGCGCCGTCACCACGATGATCGGAACTTGTGACCAACCTCGGATTCCGTCAATGACGTCTAAACCGCTCATGTTCGGAAGTCCAAGGTCAAGCAAAATAGCTTCGATCGGGTGATCTGACGCCAAGGTAAGCGCCTGCTCCCCCGTGTTAGCAGTAAGCACCTTGTAGCCACGCGCAATGAGGTTTACTGCCATTGCACGAGACAGGGTCGGGTCGTCCTCAACAATGAGAATCACAGCGTACTCCTTGTCGTCATGTGATCTGATACAAACGGTGCGTGTGTGACTTTTCCGATGGGTAGTGACAGAACCATCGTGAGTCCACCTCCAGGGGTGTCATCGGCGACAAGTTCGCCACCTATTCCTTCGGCTAGCCCTTTCGCGACGGCAGCGCCTAGCCCAAGTCCACGCGAGTTGGTGGTGTCACCCAGCCGAGTAAACGGGGTAAACAGCTGTTGCTTCGCTTCATCGCTGAGACCCGGGCCAAAGTCAATGACACGAATTGCTACCCGGTCTCCCTCTCGCGCCGCATCGATTTTCACTCCGTTGCCTGTATGTTTGGCGGCGTTCGACAACAGGTTTTCCAGGATGCGTTCCACCAAACTTGCGTCGGTTTTGACCAGCGGCAGGTCGTGGGGGACCGCAATTTCGAGCGGTTCAGGTTTCAACGTGGGGTCCATGTGATCGACTGTGCGCGCCACCAGTTCGTTGGGCCCAATAACGGATTCGTTGATACTGAGTGTGTTCGTTTGCACTCGTGACATGTCCAATAGGTCAGCCACGATCCTGTCGAGCCGATCAGAGGATGCTTCAATCGAACGCAACAGCTCAGTTTGCAGATCTTTTGGCAGGTCTACATCATCGAGAAGTAGACCAGAAACTGAGGTTTTAATCGTTGCCAGTGGCGTCCGCAGATCGTGTGAAACGGCACTAAGTAATGCTGTACGAATCGCGTTCGCCGCTTCCAACTGACGTGCCTGCAAGCGCGCTTCCGTCAGCTGCGTCTGAGTCATGAGACCAACGAGACGTCCCGTGTACGCGTCCAACACTCTCTGTTCACTCGCATTGAGCGGGCGGCCCGCCAACAGAAGTACGTGGTGGTCATCCAGAGTAAACGTCTCATCGGCTTCGTTTGCTGACGTGAGCTCTTTCCCCGAACGGTATTCCGTAACAAGACTCTTGTTGTCGTCGAAGTAGCCCAAGGTGACGCTGTCTTGGCCAAACGCTTGAGAGATCTTGTCCAGAATGGCCTGGATATCAACACCTTCGCGAATCACTGACCCTGCCAGTTCGGTCATGAGCTGTGCGTTAGCACGAGCCGTTCGCGCTTCTTGCGTCCTCCGCGCGGCCCCGTCAACAACACGTGCCACGAGAGCTGCAACCACAATGAACACGAACAACAAGAAGATGTTTTCCGGTTCAGCGATCGACATGGTGTGCAAAGGCTCAGTGAAGAACCAGTTGAGTAGTCCGGTGCCCACAACAGCGGATGCGAGCGCCGGCCACAGTCCGCCGACAAGAGCAACAACCACAACCACCAGGACATAAGCCATGCTCAAGGTGGAAAACGCGACCACTTCATGAGCCTCGGAAATTCCCATCGCCGTAATGCCGGCGATACACACACCGGCCAAAACCCACGCGCTCACCGTGCGTGCGACAGACAGGTTTCGCCGAGGTCGTCGTCGCGGTGGTTGTGGTTCGCCGGCTCCGTGGTTCGTGACGATATGGACGTCGATGTCACCCGCGCCGTCAATAATGCGTGAGCTCGTTGGTCGCGATAGTAACTTCTTATACCACGGCGTTCGCGAAGATCCGATGACCAGCTGGGTGGCGTTGATGGTATTGGCAAACTCTAAAAGAGTTTCTGCATAGTCTTCACCCGACAGCGTGTGCCACGTACCTCCAAGGGATTCCGTCAGCGTTCTAGCCTGCTGAATGTCGATATCAGACATGAGAGGCGCACCGTCCGTGGGAACGATGTGAACAACCACGAGTTCACGCCCGGCCATACGTCCCACGATTCGCATACCTCGGCGAATCAAGGTGGGTACGTGTGGTCCTCCAGCAACTGCGACCAGGATGCGTTCACGGGCTGGCCAGGTGGAGTGGATGCCTTCTTCGTTCCGGTACTTCGCTAGGCCCTCATCGACTTGATCGGCAAGCCACAGCAGCGCAAGCTCACGAAGCGCTGTGAGGTTCCCTTTCCGGAAAAACCGTGAAAGGGCAGCATCAGCAGCGGCTGGCTTGTAGATCTGACCTCGGCGTAGGCGGATGCGCAGGGCGTCCGGGCTTAAGTCGATGAGTTCGATGTCGTCAGCATCGCGCAAAACAGCGTCGGGAATGGTTTCGTTCTGGACATGCCCCGTAATGTCAGCGACAACGTCGTTAAGCGATTCCACGTGCTGGATGTTTACGGTCGAAATCACGTCGATTCCGGCGTTGAGAATCCTTTCCACGTCCTGCCAGCGCTTGCGTGAGCTTTCCGCTCCCACGATCGTGTGTGCAAGCTCATCGACGAGCACCATTTCCGGTCGTCGCTCCAGAATCGCGTCAACGTCGAGCTCGTCATATTCAGATCCTCGATAGAGAACCTTTTTCGTTGGGATAAGTTCCAAGCCTTCAACCTTGGCAGCTGTCCCAGCGCGTCCGTGCGTGTGGACAACGCCAACAACCACGTCGGTTCCAGACTTCGACAAGGAGTGGGCTTCCTCCAGCATTGCGTAGGTTTTGCCCACTCCCGGAGCGGCACCCAAGAAAACCTTGAGCGATCCGCGGCGTCCGTTCATTTCAGCCCTTTGCCTTAACCACGTCCAGGTTGAGAGTATTGACGTTCACTCGCGGACTACCGATAAATCCGAGGATCGACCCGTAGGAGTTCTTTTCAACGAGTTCCTCGACCTTTGTGACCGATAGTCCCGAGTTCTTCGCAACACGTTCAATCTGAATGTGAGCATACTCCTTGCTGATATGTGGATCTAGACCCGAGCTGCTCGCGGTTACGGCGTCGGCTGGAACCTCAGCCGGATCGACGTTATTTTCTGCAGCGATCGACTTCTTGGTATCTTCGATGGTTTTCTGCAACTCGTCGCCTACTGGGCTGAGGTTGGAACCACCAGAAGACATACCGTCATAGTCACCGGATGAAAGACGAGGGTGAAACAAACTAGGGTCGTCCGAGGTGTCTTGTCCAATGAGTTTTGAACCGACGACCTGGCCGTTGTACTCCAAGAAAGAACCGTCCGCACCGTTGGCGTTAAGTCGCCCTACTAGCCACGTCGCTCCGGGGTAGATGAGCCCCAAAATGACCAGCAAGACCAATAAGGTGCGGGTTGCTTGAACGGTAGACGAAACTACCCCCGCGGTTTTCTGTGCCATGAGACTTTCCTTTAGAAACCAGGTAGAAGCGAAACGATCATGTCGATGATCTTGATGCCAATAAAGGGAACAACGAATCCGCCCAGTCCGTATACAACGAGATTGCGTCGTAAAAGCTGGTGCGATGTTCCGGGAACGTATTTCACACCGCGGAGCGCTAGCGGAATTAGCAACACAATGATGATCGCGTTGAAGATCACAGCAGATGTGATTGCTGACTCTGGTGATGACAAGCGCATGATGTTCAGAACATCGAGACCGGGGAATGCCACCACGAACATAGCCGGCACGATGGCAAAGTATTTTGCGATGTCGTTCGCAATCGAAAACGTCGTAAGCGCCCCGCGGGTGATCAAGAGCTGTTTACCGATCTCCACGATCTCAATGAGCTTAGTGGGGTCGGAGTCCAGATCAACCATGTTTCCGGCTTCTTTCGCAGCCTGAGTACCGGTGTTCATGGCTACACCCACGTCAGCTTGAGCCAGTGCGGGAGCGTCATTCGTTCCATCACCGGTCATCGCCACCATGTTTCCGCCTTTTTGTTCACGGCGAATCAGTGCCAGCTTGTCTTCCGGTTTAGCTTGAGCCAAGTAGTCGTCAACGCCGGCTTCACGCGCAATTGCGCGAGCTGTCAGTTCGTTGTCACCTGTGATCATCACGGTGCGGATACCCATCGAGCGCAAAGTTTTAAAGCGTTCGACCATACCCTCTTTGATAATGTCTTTTAGGTGAATGGTCCCCAGGACCTGGCGTTTCTCGTTCTCTTCTTCTGCTACGACGAGTGCTGTACCACCGTCGTTCGAGATGCGCTCAATCGCGTGTTTGACGTCGTCACCAACCTTCACACCAGACTGCTCGACCCACTTGACCATTTCAGTGGCAGCACCCTTAACCACTTGGTGGTTGTCAGAAAGTTTGACACCGCTCATTCGAGTTTCTGCACTGAACGGAATGAACTCAGCTTGAGCGAAATCAGCTTCAGGAACTTCTCCTAACCCAAGACCGTCCTGAGCCAGCACTACGATCGATCGGCCTTCAGGAGTTTCGTCAGCAAGTGAAGACAGTTGCGCTTTGCGAGCCAATTCGATTTCCGAGATTCCTTCAGCCGCGACAAAGGCCGTGGCCTTGCGGTTACCAACTGTGATGGTTCCAGTTTTATCCAGCAACAGCGTTGTCACGTCACCGGCGGCTTCCACTGCCTTTCCCGAGGTGGCAAGGACATTGCGTTTGATCAACCGGTCCATACCCGCAATCCCAATCGCGGACAAAAGAGCACCAATCGTCGTGGGGATCAAACACACCAGCAACGCAATCAGAACGGTGATCGGTTGCTGAGCGTTCGAGTAGTTGGCCATCGGAACCAAGGTGAGAACAACCAAGACGAAAATCAACGTCAGCACGGACAAGAACGCACTGAGAGCAAGTTCATTTGGCGTCTTTTGACGGCTTGCGCCTTCCACCAGACCAATCATGCGGTCGATGAACGTGTTTCCGGGTTCCGAGGTGATTCTCACCTCGATGGTGTCCGACAGTACGCGTGTACCTCCTGTCACGGCTGAGCGGTCACCGCCGGATTCGCGAATCACGGGCGCCGATTCACCTGTAACAGCCGATTCATCGACGGTTGCTGCCCCTGCGATCACATCGCCGTCACCGGGGATTGTTTCGCCTGCAGACACGATGACAACGTCACCGGGTCGCAAGGACGAAGATGGAACCTCTTCGACCTCGCCGTTGGGGCGTCGTACACGCCCCGTCGATGCCGTCTGGGTCTTTCGAAGCGCGTCGGCCTGTGCTTTGCCACGCCCCTCGGCAACCGCCTCGGCCAGGTTGGCAAATACCACGGTCAGGAACAGCCAGATCGCCAACGTAAACGTGAACAGGCTGGGGTGGATGAACCCGAGGACGAGAGTGATGGCAGCACCAACCTCCACGATGAACATCACGGGAGTCCGAACCATGGTCGCGGGGTTAAGTTTGCGGAGCGCCTGCGGCAATGATGCAAGAATCAGCTTTCCACTGATTCCAGACTGTGCCGAGGTGGCATTCCGGGTTTCAGTTTCAGTTTCCTGAATCTGAGTGGTCATGACATGAACCTTTCAGCAAGAGGTCCGAGAGCAAGAGTCGGAAGGAAGGACAGGCCGGTGATGAGAAGAGCAGTACCGGCCATGACAACCGAGAAAAGAGGTGTGTCTGTGGGAAGCGTTCCCTTGGTTTTTGCCACTGGGGCTTGGACAGACAGGCGCCCAGCAAGGCAGAGCACCAGCGCAATTGGGACGAAGCGGCCTAACAGCATTGCGAAACCAAGAGCCACGTTAAAGAACGGGGTGTTCGCGTTGAGGCCAGCAAACGCGGACCCGTTGTTGTTACCTGCCGAAGTAAACGCGTAGAGAACTTCGCTCAAGCCGTGTGGACCAAAGTTGGCCAGTGAGTCACGGGTTGATGGAAGCGCGATTGCCAGACCGGTTCCCAGCAGAACAACAACAGGTACGACGAGAGCGTACATGCTGATGAGTTTGACTTCGGTAGGGCCGATACGCTTGCCCATGTATTCGGGGCTACGGCCAACCATGAGTCCGCTGATGAAGACTCCGATGATTGCCACAACAAGCATTCCGTAAAGACCCGATCCCACACCACCGGGGGAAATTTCTCCCAAGAGCATGTTGAAGATCAAGAGACCGCCGGAGAGTGGTTCATACGACGAGTGCATCGAGTCCACTGCTCCGGTTGACGTCAGAGTTGTGGCTGTTGCAAAAAGCGTCGATCCCAGAATTCCGAAGCGGGTTTCTTTTCCTTCCATTGCGGCCAGGTTGCTGTTTGCGAAGCTCATCTGAAGAGCAGTGAGGCTTACCAGCGAACCGATCGCCAGAATGGCCATTGCGCCGAGGACCGTATACCCCTGACGCTTGTCACCGACCATGACGCCGTAGGTGCGTGGGAGTGCAAATGGGATCAACAGAATCAGGAACACCTCAAGGAGGTTGGTCCACCCATTAGGGTTCTCGAAGGGGTGAGCGGAGTTCGCGTTGAAGAACCCGCCACCGTTGGTGCCCAGTTCTTTGATGGCTTCCTGGCTCGCAACCGGTCCTCCTGGAATGGTTTGCTGGCCACCGGCAAGTGTCTGTATGACTTGTGGGCCGTTGAAGTTCTGAATCGCTCCACCCAGAATCAAAAGCACTGCACCAACAAAAGCGATAGGCAAGAGAATCCGGAGGCAACAGCGAACCAGGTCGACCCAGAAGTTCCCCAGTTTGTCGGTTTCGCGGTATGCGATTGCGCGGATAAGCACAATGGCCACGACGATTCCAACGGCTGCCGAAATGAAGTTCTGGAAATTCTGAGCCAACATCTGAGTCAGGTGGCTCATGGTGGTTTCGCCACCGTACGACTGCCAGTTGGTGTTAGTCACAAATGACGTGGCTGTGTTCCACGCTTGGTCCGCAGACACAGGCCCCAGTCCCATGTTCATGGGGAGCCACTGCTGAATCCGCTGGAGAATGTACATTCCCAATACAGAAAGTGCGGAGAGCACCAGAATATTTCGCAGGTACATCTTCCACGTGTGTTGTGCTTCAGGGTTCACACCTGCAAGGCGGTAAATGAAGCGTTCAATCTTCAAGTGCTTCGCACTCGTGAAAGTGTGCGCCATGTAGTTGCCCATTGGTACATGCACAACGGCAAGCAGGGCGACCATCAACGGAAGTTGCAAAAGTTCCACTGTCAGTCGAACCTTTCAGGACGGATGAGAGAGTAAAAAACGTAAGCCGTTGTGACGGAACAAAACGCTAACCAGACGATGTCTACGAGGCTCATAGTTTGTTCACCGTCCAACCGAACACACCGACGACAGCGAAAAACGCCACGGTGAGTGCAATGAAGAGGATGTCTAACACGATTCAGCTTTCTGAGGCATTTCAGAATTCGCGTCGATTCACCTCGGCGCGAAGCCACTCAGTTGAGTGACAGTGAATATCAAAACGCACCCGCACCTTGGGCACTGCGGGTCCTTACGCTTTCTTTACACCCAGCAGGAAATTTTTTACACGCTCTTAATGAGGTGCTCTTTAGGGCAACACTGCCCCGCAGGGATCAAATAGGGAATTACTGCGCCCGGTACACCAGGGCGGTAGCAATGGCAGCCACGCCTTCACCTCGGCCGGTTAATCCCAAGCGGTCAGTCGTTGTCCCGGAAACACGAACGGTTGCCCCTGCGGCTTCACTGAGCACATGTTGCGCTTCGTCGCGCCGCGTACCGATTTTGGGTCGGTTGCACACCGCCTGCACGCTGATGTTGCCAATCTCAAAGCCAGCCTGACGCACAATTCGCGCGGCTTCGCGCAAGAGAGTGCATCCGCTGGCGCCGGCAAATTCGGGGCGGTCTGTGCCAAAGTGTGCGCCCAAGTCACCAATGCCGGCGGCAGAAAAAATGGCGTCGCAACACGCGTGAGCTACCGCGTCGGAGTCGGAGTGACCTTCCAGCCCCACGACACCTTCCCACAATAGACCTGCCAGCCACATGGGCCGGTCGGGGTTGTCGCTTATAGCGTGGACGTCTACACCGATTCCTACCTGGGGAACAATCACGTGTCTTCCTTCCGTCCGCACAACATACGCGCGAGTTCGAGGTCCAGCGGGTGGGTGATTTTAAACGCTTCATGAGACCCCTCGACGCCTACGGAGGGGATCCCCATCACTTCAAGCAGGCTCGCATCGTCGGTCACTTGCGTTGACGTGTCACGCGCAAACCGGTCGTGCGCTGCCACCAAGTCGTTAAACGTGAAGCCTTGCGGTGTTTGAACGGCCCGCAACCGGGCACGCTCGACGGGAGCTCCCAAGTGTGCGACATCCTCAGACTGTTGCGACGTAAGCGTTCGCACGGTGTCAGACACTGGGAGCACTGGAACCACGTTCCGGTGTCCGGAACGGAGCGCGGTGAGGACGCGGTCAAACACACGCCGAGGTGTCAGTGGCCTGGCGGCGTCATGCACCAGTGCGTATGTGGGTTTGCCGTCGATGGCTGCGAGAGCATTCCGTACTGATTCTGTGCGTTCCATCCCGCCGATAACTGTCTGAACGTTCGATTGCGTTCGGAACATGTCACGCGCGCGAGCTTCAAGGTCGCGTGGCACCGCGATGACAACCAGCTCGATACCTGCATTGAGTACACCAGCAACAGCGTGTTCGAGGAGGGTGCGACCCCCTAAAGGAACAAATGCTTTGGGGGTTTCTAACCCCAATCGCGTTCCAGACCCTGCCGCTGGAATGATCGCCACCGTCTCCATATGCGCAACTCTAGTCCACGTGTACATACAAAAATGGGGGCGACGTCACGTCACCCCCATTTACTTCTTCACTTTTATGAAGCGAGAACCTTTTCCAGCATTGCTTCGGCTTCTGTCTCTTCTTTTTCTTCTGCCAGAGCCAGCTCCGACACGAGCACCTGACGAGCCTTGGCAAGCATGCGCTTCTCACCTGTGGAAAGACCGCGGTCCTGTTCGCGACGCCACAGGTCACGAACGACCTCGGCTACCTTAATAACGTCACCGGACTGGAATTTTTCGAGGTTCGCCTTGTAGCGACGTGACCAGTTGGTTGGTTCTTCAGTAACTTCAGCACGCAAGACCTGGAAGACTTTTTCCAAACCTTCTTCGCCCACAACATCGCGGACACCCACGAGGTCGCAATTTTCAGCGGGGACTTCAATCGTTAGGTCGCCGTGTGAGACCTGCAGTTTCAAGTAAAGTTTGTCTTCGCCCTTGATCGTGCGGGTCTTAATTTCTTGGATTGTCGCCGCTCCGTGATGCGGATAAACAACAGTGTCGCCGACCTGAAAACTCATCTTATTTTTTCCCCTTTCGCGGACTTTCAGTTTAGCATGACGCACAACACAACCGCGAAGTGATGTCCGAAATGCGCAACAAAGCTCATCTCCTGTGATAGGTTGCCCGGTTGCATCAGTGGCGCACGCGACTCGGAAAGTGACCCATAGTTTCTACGCGCAGTGAAAAACAGGTAACATACACGGTGTTCCTTAAGAATTTGTTGCGTACCACTTTGAGGAGTATGTGAACGTGAAACGGCTAACCCGCGCCGCTGTCGCAGCCGCAGCGATTGCCCTTGTTGTCCCTGTCAGCGGTTGCGCGGCCCTGTTGTCGAACCAGCAGACTCACAATTACGTCTACCACGGCGGTGACGGCGCGTGGGCATCAATTGGCGGAGTCGAATTCCGTGGCATTCTGCTCATCGCAAACGAAGACAACTCCCAAGCACAGCTCTTCTACACCATTGTGAACAACTCCAATGGCCCAGCAAAGATCACCCTCAAGGTGGGCGACTACCAGAAGCAGATCAAGCTCAAGAAGGGCGAACGCATCGTTCAGAACCCGCAGTCACCTGACTCGAATGGCGAAGAAGCGGTTGTCAAGGGTCTCAACGCCAAAGTTGGCGAACAGGTTGAGGTTGAAGTAAGCGCAAACGGCATGGAAAAGACTGTGCGCGCACAGGTGCTGAACGCTGAACACTGGTACTACGAAGACGCCCAGCCTAAAGGAAGCTCATCAACCGGGGCTCCAGCTGAAGGCGCAACCGCATCACCTGAAGAAGGCGCTACGCAAGCTCCTGATCAAGGTGAAGCCACCCCAGCTCCCGAAGAAACCGAAGGACAGTAAGTACACGTAGGTACACAACTGCAATCGGTTTAAACTCCGGTGGCCTAGGTAAGGCAAAGATTGCTTACCTAGGCCACCGGTGTTTTACGCTTCGAACTTGTACCCCAGGCCACGCACAGTGACCAGCAGCTTAGGCTCAGACGGGGTTTCTTCGATCTTGGCGCGCAAGCGCTTGACGTGAACATCCAGGGTCTTGGTGTCGCCCACGTAGTCCTGTCCCCAGATTCGGTCGATGAGCTGGCCACGTGTCATGACACGACCTGCGTTACGTACCAGCATTTCAAGGAGTTCAAACTCTTTGAGTGGCAGTGCAAGCTCGGTTCCCCGAACGCTTGCCACGTGACGTTCAACGTCGATGCGCACTCCCCCGGCTTCAAGAACACCGTCGTCAATGTCTGAAGACTCCGTGTTGCGACGCATCACTGCCCGAATACGGGCCAACAGCTCACGAGACGAGTACGGCTTTGTCACGTAGTCGTCTGCGCCCAGCTCCAGACCCACAACCTTGTCGATCTCGGAGTCTTTTGCCGTCAGCATGATGATGGGCACCTTGGACTTGGAGCGCAACTGGCGGCACACCTCGGTCCCGGAAGCCCCGGGCAACATGAGGTCCAGAAGAACCAGATCGGTACCGTGCGCGTCGAACTCCGCAAGAGCCTGCAAGCCGTCCGCGGCGACTGTCACGTCATAACCCTCTTTACCCAACAGGTACGCAAGTGGGTCCGAAATTGATTCTTCGTCTTCGACGAGCAGAATCCGCGTCACGACTTCTCCTTTTGTGTCTGCATTTGTGTCTGTGCGACGGTCAACGGTTGGCCGTTGGAATCGCTAAGCAAAATTCCTTCCTGCTGAGCCTGAGACAAATCAACCTCAGAGTGAGCAAGAGGTAAAACAATAGTAAAGGTAGAACCTTGATCCAGCTTCGACCATACGCGAACTTCACCGCCGTGCGTAGCGACGATGTGCTTCACAATGCTCAAGCCCAGCCCCGTACCACCGGTCATACGTGAACGCGCAGGGTCGACCCGGTAGAAGCGTTCAAAAACACGTTGAGTGTCTTCAGTCGACAGCCCGATCCCTTGGTCAGTTACCGAAATCAAGACATTGCCACCGTCTTCTTTTGCCCCCACGCCCACTTTTGTTCCGTCGTTGGAATAGCTAATGGCGTTGTCAATGAGGTTACGCACGGCGTTCACCAGCAAGTCGTGACTTCCCAAAACAGTCCACTCACCTGTAGGGACCATGTCAATTGAGATGTTTTTCGCCTCGGCACGGGTTTTGGCGCGATCAACCGCCTCTTCGATGACCTTCGCGATACTCACGTCCTCCGTAGCCCCCGGGGCTTCGTGATCCTGAACGCGTGAAAGGTCGATGATCTCCTGAACCAGCTGGGTGAGCCTCTTCGACTCCTGCTGAATGCGACCCCCAAACCGGGCGACCGCCTCGGGATCGTCAGCACAGTCCGTGACCGCCTCGGCCAGCAACGACAGCGCACCCACGGGAGTTTTCAGCTCGTGGGACACATTCGCCACGAAATCCCGGCGCACTTCGTGGACCCTCTTAGCCTCAGTCTGGTCGTCGGCCAGCACCAGTACGTATGCCGAACCCAGAGGCGCCACGCGGGCGTGGAGGTGACGCACAAACCCGCGGTCGCCTCCGCGCTCCTTCTTGAAGTTCACTTCTTCAATCAGGCCGCGCGCTCGCACGCGCACAACAACTTCTAGAAGCTCATCGGACGAAAGCGAGTGGCCTCGAACAAGGCCGTAAGTGTAGGCAGCGGGAGAGGCTTTGACAACATCGTCACCCGCGTCGACAACAATGGCCGCAGACGGCAAGACAGCCAGGACTTCAGCAATTCCTTCGGGAAGTTCTTCGTCGGAGTGAAGATCAGCAATATTACGGCTCTTTTCCGACAGGCGGAACGCCAAAATGCCGGAAATACCCAACCCCAGACCCACTACACCGGTCAACAGGGAAATAATCAACACGTCCACGTTGTTAGCCTAGTAGTACGTGCCACCTGGTCTAACACCGGCACTGAGATTGTGCGCACATGTCAGCATGAATTCACCTTGGTGTCAGTGGTCGTTCACAGACAAGTGGGAACGTAAAACAGTCCATGCCCTTTGGCATGCCCGCGACTTACTCTGAAAGGACCGCAATGCGCGAAGTCTTTACCAAAGAACTTGAAGCACTTGCTGATGGTCTCGTTGACCTCGGAAACCTTGCCGTTGACGCTATCAAACAGTCCAACAAGGCACTCGCTACCAACGACCTGCAGCTTGCTGAGCAGGTCATCACCGACGACGCCCAGGTCAACGCGAACCAGGTCGAAATTGACCGTCGCGCTGTCGAACTCCTTGCACTCCAGGCACCTGTTGCGGCCGACCTCCGCATCGTTGTTGCAGCTCTGAAGATGAGCGTTGCACTTGAGCGCATGGGCGACCTTGCCCGCCACATTTCCGCTCAGGTCCGCATCCGCTACCCAGAACACGCTATCCCAGAAGCCTTCACTCGCATTTTCGAACGCATGGGTTCGGTTGCTGAACGCATTGGTGAAGGCATGGTCGAACTTCTTTCGACGCCAGGTCTTGCAGCCGTCCCAATGATTTCGGCTCTGGACGAAGAACTCGACGCTCTGCACCTTGAAGTGTTCACCGTAATCGCTTCCCTGGGCAACGACCAGATCACTCCTAGCCAGATCGCTGACGTGACCCTGCTGGCTCGCTACTACGAGCGTTTCGGTGACCAGGCTGTCAACGTGGCACAGCGCGTTGACTACATGCTGTCCGGAAACATGGACTCAGACGCTTCTTCAGCGGAGTAACCACACTCCCCAGCCTCAGTGAGAGCCTCGCTCAGAGCCTCACTCAAGACAACACGATGGCCCGCCAGTTTCACACTGGCGGGCCATCGTTTTCCGGCCTAACAGCCCTGGCTCTTACTTGCCCTGGTTTGCGACCGCAGCGGCCGCTTCCTTAGCGGCTTCTGGGTCAAGGTAGGTGCCACCGGGCTTCACTGGCGCAAAGTTGTCGTCCAGTTCGTAGTGCAGTGGAATTCCCGTTGGAATGTTGAGTCCGGCGATGTCTTCGTCGCTGATCCCGTCGAGGTGCTTCACGAGCGCGCGCAGTGAGTTGCCGTGCGCGGTGACCAGGACGGTCTTGCCTTCGCGCAGATCAGGGATTACAGCGTCGTACCAGTACGGGAGCAGGCGCGCGATCACGTCTTTGAGGCATTCGGTACGTGGAATCGCGTCACCCAGGTTGGCATAACGAGCGTCGCCTGCCTGCGACCATTCGCTGGAGTCATCCAGCACGGGTGGTGGCGTGTCAAAAGAGCGACGCCACGTCATGAACTGTTCTTCGCCATACTCGTCGCGAATCTCTTTCTTGTTCTTGCCCTGCAACGCACCGTAGTGGCGTTCGTTGAGGCGCCATGACCGCTTCACATCGATCCAGTGGCGGTCGGCTGCGTCGAGTGCGAGGTTTGCGGTCACAATCGCACGGCGCAGGCGCGAGGTGTGCAGAACGTCGGGGAGGAGTCCGGCGTCGGTGAGCAGTTCGCCTGCTCGTGCCGCTTCCGTGCGTCCCTGTTCGGTGAGAGGGACGTCGACCCATCCGGTGAAGAGGTTTTTCTGGTTCCATTCGCTCTGGCCGTGGCGCAAGAGCACGAGATTGTACGTCATACTTCTATTCTGTCATGCGGACGTCATTCTGACATGTGGCCACTGTTCTTCTTGGCTTCCGGATCCAGGATTTTCCTGAACGCTTCGAGGTTCCGCGTGGATTCGCCACGCGAAACCCTCCATTCCCATTCCTTCTTCATCGAGGTGATGAACCCGCGCACCAGCAGTTCGTTAAAAGATGAGTCAGCGACCGTGAGAAATTCGCCCATGAGCCGGTCAATAAGGTCTTCGGTCACCGCTTCACGGGGAATCGCCGCACGTAAGTACACGTCGCCGAGGTGGTCGACGGCGAACGCTGTCATGGACAGTTCCAAGTTCTTCCGTAAGAGGTAGGTGGCGAAGGTGAGGTGGTTTTCGTCGGGGTGGCGAATGATAAAGGCTTGGCAGTCGAGGCTGTGGTGGTTCTCTTTGACCGACACCGCAGTTTTGAGTTTCTTCTCCCCCGGTAAGACGACAACCGCGTGGTGGTCGTTCACCGTGTCGATGTCGACGTCATTTTCTGTGGCCCACGTGTGGAGCACGTCAATAGCTGGCATTGATCTCCTCTCACAGCTGATTCAACACGTTACGTACGCACGTATCCCACGTAAAGCTCTGTGCGTGTAGCACGCCGGCTTGTCCCATGCGTTCACGTTCGTCCGGGTCATTGAGCAGGTCCGTGATTGCGCGTGCCAACCCAACGTGATCACCAGGTTCGAATAACACCCCGGTTTCACCGTCGACCACCACACTAGGCAACCCACCCACCCGGGAGGCGACAACACACGCCCCACTGGCTGCCGCCTCGGCGGCAACGAACCCAAACGACTCCGAGCGCGACGGGACAATCACCAGATCAGCCCGGCGGTACCACGTGACGAGTTCGCGGGGAGGCACGGGCGGGGTGATGTCAACACGGTCAGACACGCCCAGCTCAGTGGCGAGGCGCTCGAAGTCCTGGGTGTCGGGGCCTCCGGAGCCACCCCCTAAGAACTCCACGCGCACGTTCATGCCGGACTTTCGCAGTTCGGCGAGCGCGCGCATCATGATGTCAGTGCCTTTGATGTACTGCATGCGGCCCACGCACACCAGGGTGTGAGGGTTGGCAGATGCGTTGGGCAGGCGAGCGTCGCCCGGCTCCCCTGTTTCGCACGTTTCACCGGGCGTGAAAATCTTGTGGTTCACGCCAGGTTGAGCAACCACAATGCGTGCGTTCGGGTCCAATAGTTCACGCATGGCGCGCGCTTCCAGCGGAGTGTTCGCCACCAGCAGGTGAGCGTCGCGGGCGATCCGCGCTTCGGCTTCTAATCGTTGGGCAGGTTCCAGGCTGGTTCCCGTGTCGCGGTTTTTCACCGCCCCGATCGTATGGAAGCTCACCACGACCGGCTTGCGTGAAGCGCTGCTGTCATTGCTCATCAGGGCCGTCTGCGCTGAAATCCAGTAGTGCGCCCACACCCAGTCGGCGTCGCGATGTTCCGGCGTGCGTGCCAGCTGTGTGGCCAGTTCTGTCATGTGTTGCGGAAGGTCGTCCTTGCCGGTCGCGCTCACACGCAGGTGCCGCACCTCGAACTGGTCCTGTGTGACGCTATCGGGCCCGTCCCATGCGGGGTCGGCAGTAAAAATCGTGACCTGATGGCCGAGGTCGCATAGGACTCGGGCGATGTTCGTCACGTAGACGTTGAGTCCCCCTGCATCGCCCTGGCCGGGCTGGGCAAGTGGGGAGGTGTGAAGAGAGAGGATAGCAACGCGCACGTTTGAAGTGTATCGGTCAGTGTGTCAGCGTCCGCGGTATCGCGGGTCCACCGCGCGCAGTGCTTTACGGACATCGGCGAAGTACACCCCGGCCGCCACAATCCCCAAGAGTGTCACGAAGGGGACCCGAATATGCATGGGTGGCAAAGCAATGAACGCCAAGGCCGATGCAACACCCAAAATTCCTGACCAGAACACTCGGGTTCGTTTACCAGCAGCGTCGTAGACCTCTTGTGAGTACCGAAGCGAGTCGATGAACGCGAACAGTTGGAAAACAAACGCTGCCACGGTAAGGAGCAGAAAAATAAGCGACTGAAGATTGCCGAGTGCCTCAAGCATGGATGCCAGTTTACCTTTTACTCGTGGAGTTACTCGTCGAGTTCGGGTAGCACGTCATTTGCCGCGTCTTCCGTCATACCTGCTGCCGACATGAGGTCGTTCGAAAGCGGACGGAGCAACAAAACGAGCGTTTCATCGTGCCGGTCGGTCACAAAGTCAGCTTTAGGACTCAAGGTGCGGGCGACCTCGGTCAGGAACTTTTCAGCAGGAACCCGGGACGTTCCACGACGCAACGCGATGCGCAACATGGCGGCACCTTCGCCCAACTGCTCAATGGGGTGGGCGACGCCCGGACGTTTTTCGCCGGTGGCGGTCATCGCGACAACTCGGCGCGCAACCACACGCACCAGACGCATGGCACGGTCTGCGTACTCGCACGCCCTGGCCAGGCGGGTAACCTCAGCGGCGTACCGACGTGAACGCGCGTTGATTCGGGTCGCTTCCTGGGACACGCTGATCGACGTTCTCCACGAATCGACGAACGCTTGGCTTTCGCGCGCACGCTCAAGAACACGTTGAGCTAAGTCAGCGTCGGCAGTGCGCAAAGCCTTCGCGGTTCCTTTGAGCAAAACCGAGATTTCGTACAGAAGGTTAGCGGCTCGGTTTCGTGGCCGTTTACGCGCATCCGACGGAACGATCAGTGCCATCAAAATCGCAATCACTGCCCCCACAATCGCGTCGACCGTGCGATCAAAAGGCTTGGTGGCAATGGACATGGGGACAGCCACCACGTACACGGCCTGGATTGCGATTTGGTTGACGAACAGGGCACCCGAATTCAGGATGTTCCCCACAACCAGCCCAGCGAAAATCACCACCGCGATCTGCCAGACCCCGATACCGAACATGTGGACCAGAATTTCGCCCACCAATACGCCCAGGGTAGCTCCCAAACCAATCTCAATGGATCGGCGCAAACGTTTGTCAGCCGTGACACCCGTCCCGATGACAGCGGCAACAGCGGCCAAGAACGGCGCGGGGTGGCCAAGAACATGGTGACAGAATGCGTACCCGCTGGTGGCTCCGATCACCACCTGGAAAATCTGGCTGGAGTTCTCGATTGCGCGAAGCCCACCTAATCGAACACGCACTCCGAGTGCCCCACTGAGACGCCTATAAAGGGGCTTCTTTGTGCTAGCCTGCGTCATTTTCACCCCTTCCTCGCTCAAGTCTAGTCGACTCTTCAACACGCATTTGGAAAAATGTGGCAAGGTGAGGAGAGCTGATAACGGAGGACACATGACCACAAATCTGAAACGCAGTGAAGTTGCCACCCGATCCGAACTACTGGCTACTCACAGCTACACGGTGCACCTCGACATTACTTCGGCGCCGGACCTCGCGAAAAAGACATTCACATCAACGTCGACCGTAGTTTTTGACGCGCACCAGGACGCTGACACGTTCATCGACTTCATCGCAGACTCCGTCAGCGAGATCACTATCAACGGGCAGTCTCTGGACCCGGCAGAAAGCTTCGACGGCGCCCGGGTGACATTCCCTGTAAAAGCTGGCTCCAACACCCTCACCGTCACAGGGCAAGCCATCTACTCAACAAGCGGTGAAGGCATGCACCGCTTCGTCGACCCGGCTGATGACAAGATCTACCTGTACACACAGTACGAACCCACGGACGCTAGGCGCGTATTCGCCAACTTCGACCAGCCTGACCTCAAAGCGACGTTCACGTTCTCAGTGACGGCGCCTCAGGACTTCATCGTCCTCAACAACACCGCGCCCACGGAATCGCAGGCAACCACCCCGGAAGTCGCACCGACAGCGGAAGCCGCGACGACCTCGGCGGTCACCCACGAATTTGCCACCACGGAACGCATGTCCACCTATATCACCTGCGTGTGCGCGGGACACTACGTGGGAGCGCACGACACATACACGCGCGGCGACCTGACAATCCCGTTGAGCGTGTACGTGCGCGCGTCTCTGGCCGAAAGCATGGATGCCGACAACATCTTCACCGTCACCAAACAGGGACTGGACTTCTACCACGACAACTTCGAATTCCCGTACCCGTGGGGCAAGTACGACCAGATTTTCGTCCCCGAATACAACCTGGGTGCCATGGAAAACCCGGGCTTGGTGACCTTCGTCGACTCGTTCATCTACCGCGATGCCGTCACCCGCACTGAATACGAATCGCGTGCGAACGTGATCCTGCACGAAATGGCGCACATGTGGTTCGGTGACTTGGTCACCATGCAGTGGTGGGACGACCTGTGGTTGAAGGAGTCGTTCGCCGACTACATGGCGTCGCTCGCTCTGACCACCGCAACTGAGTTCACCGACGGCTGGGTGACCTTCGCTCTGCGTCGCAAGGACTGGGCGTACCGCCAAGACCAGTACCCCACAACCCACCCCATCGTGGCCGACATTCCCGACGTTGAAGCTGCGCGGTTGAACTTCGACGGGATCACATACGCCAAGGGAGCCTCGGTTCTCAAGCAACTGGTCGCGTTCGTGGGACTGGACGCGTTCATGGCCGGATCCCGCGACTACTTCGCAAAGCACGCGTTTGGCAACACCACGCTGGTGGACTTCCTCGACGCGCTTGAAGCGCGCACGGAAGGCCGCGACGTGCGCGCTTGGGCCGACGCATGGCTCACCACAACGGGCGTGAGCGAAATCAGCGTCGACGTCGACACCGATGACGCGGGCATCATCACCAAGGCCACCGTGTCACAGAACAACACCGGGCCCCAGGTGGTTCGCCCTCACACGTTCACGCTTGCCGGTTTCAATCGCCAACGCAGTGCCATGCACCCAACCGAAACATGGAAGGTCGACTTTGACACCGCCTCGGCGGACCTTCCTCAGCTGGTGGGTACCAAACGCCCTGACCTTCTTCTGCCCGGCCACGGTGACGACGATTTCGCCAAAATGCGCTTGGACGACGCCTCGACGGCGCACGCTTTGCACAGCGTGACCAAGTTGCCTGACGCGCTGGATCGAGCGGTCGTGTGGTCTGCTCTCACAAACGCGATGCGCGACGGCTCGCTGAGTGTGAGCGACTTCGTCGATGCCTACGCGCGTTCACTGGGGCGTGAGGATCACGCGGGCATCAACGCCGGTCTGCGCGCCCAGGCGCTGAATGCGGTGAAGTTGTGGACGACCGATGTCGAAGGCACGCTGAGTGCGATCCTGGGTTCGGCTTTGGACGCGCTTGAGAGCGCTGAAGCGGGCTCAGATACCCAGCTCAACCTGGCAGAAATCGTCCTCGTTTTTGTTGCGCATTCGGTGACTGTTGCGGCTCCCGGTCCCGAGGTCGTCGCGGCTCGCGATTTCGCCTCGCGTGTTCTGGCGTCCGGGCCCACGCTTGAGGGTTACGGCTTGAAGGTGGACAACGCGTTGAAGTGGAAGGCGCTCATTTCGCTGGTTGTTCTGGGTTGGGCCGATGAAGAAGATATCGCCACCCAGGAGTCTCGCGACCGCACTGATTCCAGTGTGATGCAGGCTCGGACGGCGCGTGCGGCCCGGTCGCTTCCGGTTGCAAAAATGCGTGCCTTTGAGGCGGTCACGTCTGACACGTCGCTGTCGAACAGTTCACTTTCGGCGACGGTCGCTGGGTTCACGTCCCCTGTGGCCACCCCGATTCTTGAACCGTTTGTGGACCAGTACTTTGAGCAGCTTGAGTCGTTCTGGACTACCCGGTCGAACGAAATCGCCAAGCGGTTGGTGCTGGGACTGTACCCGTCGTGGTCGACGCGGCGTGAGCACGTAGCGCAGCGTACTGATGCGTGGCTGAGCGAGCACGGAACTGCTCCGGCTGCTCTGCGCAGGCTCGTCACTGAACTGGGTGATGACATGCACCGCGCGATTCGCGTGCAAGGAGCCCAAGCGTCGCTCTGACGTGTTGAACCTAGAGCGCCCACAGTGCGGACGTTTCTGTGACATACGCGACACTACGCTTTACTAAGCATTCATGAGCACCTCAAGCATGAATCCTCAGGAGCAGCGTAGTGCCCGCGTTGCCGTCACGGTTTTTCCGGCCCTGGTTGTGGTGGCTGGCGTCTTCGGGTTTTTGTTGCCCGAGGTCGTTACTCCGCTGGCGCCTTCCGTCACCTGGCTTCTGGGCGGGGTGATGTTCTTCATGGGGCTGACGCTCACCGTTCCGGACTTCACCCAGATCGTGAAGAAGCCATGGATTGCCGCGGTGGGTGTGGTGGCTCAGTACCTGTTCATGCCGCTGGCTGGCTGGCTCGTTGCGGTGCTCTTGGGGTTGCCTCCTGAGCTTGCTGCGGGTGTCATCTTGGTGGGATGTGCGCCGGGTGGTACGGCGTCGAACGTGGTCACCTACTTGGCTCGCGGTGACGTCGCGCTGTCGGTGTCGGTCACGACTCTGTCCACGTTGATCGCGCCGTTGGCAACTCCCGCTCTTACGCTCATGTTTGCAGGCCAGTACATGGACGTGAGCTTTGCGACCATGATGATGTCGATCGTCAAGACAGTGCTTGTTCCTGTCATCGCAGGTGTTGTTATCCGTGTTTTTGCAGATAAGTTCGTTCAGAAGATCAGCCCAGCTCTTCCCTGGCTGTCAGCCTTGACAATTGCGCTCATCGTGGCAGTTGTTGTGGGCGGTTCGGCCGACAAACTGGTGAGCGCAGGAGCGACCGTTTTGCTGGCTGTTGTGTTGCACAACTCGATTGGCCTGGCCGTTGGTTTCGCCACGGGTGTAGCAGTTGGCTTGTCGTCGACTCAGCGTCGAGCGCTCACCTTTGAGGTGGGGCTCCAGAACTC
>ERZ1031273.180-NODE-180-length-33710-cov-20.480939_pt1 | contig 33710 bp, 30 predicted proteins | sample MGYA00516575_ERZ1031273 | MGnify/ENA primary metagenome ERZ1031273 (study PRJEB33718, sample SAMN03159816) | human skin metagenome | collected 2014-02-25 | study: EMG produced TPA metagenomics assembly of the PRJNA266117 data set (Human skin bacterial metagenome... | reverse complement strand
GCCGGATTTGGTGACTGTGTTAAATTAGTTAAGTGGTTGTTTACAGTAGAAATGAGAAAAAGGCCGGATTTGGTGACTGTGTTAAATTAGTTAAGTGGTTGTTTACAGTAGAAATGATAAACACACTGGCATCCTTATACAACCGAAGCGGTCAATTAACCTGAGTAAGCTAAAAATGCAAAGTTAATTAACGGTAACCACACAAAACCCTTGCAGGCCCTTGCACAAATTACAATTTACAGCAATCAAGATTAGTCGATCTAAGTCTTGAAAGGAGACATCTAAAATGAGCCAAAGATCATTCTATGTACGGTTCAGTAACGCTAGGCTAACCTCAACGAAGGAGATGAAAGAGCTTCTTAAGGAGCTTACACAATATCTCTCAGTCGATCTACCGGGTAAAGCATCAAAGTACATCAATACAATCGGATATACAGCTGAGGAGTCAGCGAGGATACTGGGGGTAGCTCCGTCAACAGTCCGGGATAAACGATCCATTCTGTCACGTAAGGCGTACAATGCGCTTGGGGACGATTTCTTCACACTTGTAGAGAACAACGACCTTCGCGGGGTATCCGAGCGCATTGCGATGGTTCTGGACAATGTCACCTCGGCAGACCTAATTCTTACTGAGGTGGTTTCACAGATAACAAAAACGGTATCCAAGGTGCCAAAAGGGGTACGGATTGAAGATTGTGCTGATGAGATCAAGGTATTAAAGCAGTATTCCTATGCAACTGTAAATGAGCAACTTGGCAATGTCGATCCCGATAAATTGGCTTACGTGATAGCGGTACTTGATTCAGATGCATCCCCTAAAGATAAGCCCAATCTAGTAAACTTTCTAAAAAAGTAAACCTGTGCTATAATCAAAGAAGGTGTACTCTACAATTTAAAGGTTGATATAATGCTAGACATTAAAGAGTTCCTTCAAGGAGATGTGGTTCTCGCTGAAGGAACGTTCCAGCATATGCTCGCAGTGGCGCGTGAAAATTACTATGAGGGTAATCAAACTTCATTTGAAGGTGTACAAGTTGACTTCACATATTTCAAGGGAAATACGAAGAAGTATTTCGATTACTTGGTAGGGTTGGGAGCTATCTCAACCACATATAAACCCACACAAACTGCCGAGAATGGCTATGCTGATACAAGTCACCTAAAGAGTATTCCTAATATCTTTGAAGAAGAGCAAGTCAATGGTGAGACTGTTCTGATATTCGATACCAACAATCTAAAGAGGTTGGGCAAAGAGGCTAACTACTTCCGAAACGGGCCGGGGTACTTCGATATCTCAAAGAGTTTGTTAGCACGGTATTGGCTGGCATCGAGGGGGTACATTGATGGGCAACGCGGGGATAGATTTATTTACCGATTAGATAGTAAGCGCTCAAAGTCGGTACCTCTCTACGCTGATATCAAGCTAATGCAAAGAAGCATTCCGTGGGTTCGAGATGAAGTCCTTGTCGAAACATTTGGGGTATTCGATGAGGACTATATCCTATTTTCTTACGAGTCACTCGAAACGGGTACATACAGAAAAGAACGCTATACAAATGAAGAGAAGCTACAACTACTAAAGCAGAATAACATCGAAGGGGGTAGCGTGGTTATTCTGGTTAGTCGGTCACATTTTTCTGAGAACACTGTTAGTGGCACGGTAACTGGAACTAATTTGGTTCGTATTGATTCAATAACTGAGACTAAGATAGAGTACAGCGTACTTCCGGAGAATGGGTATGGGCTAAATGTTGCAACGTATGAAGCAATTTATGATGACCTTAAACCAATCTTTAGGGATCTGATTAAGTACCAACCCTTTAAACCAAATAGAACACAGGAAGACCTTCTAGAAATAGGTATCAACACAGCTTTCTCAGATGAAGAGTACTTGTTGGTACCTATGAACCCATATGAGGTGGTCACAAAGCCAGTCTACTGTCTAGGGGAGGTAGTAGAAATGACTATGACCGCACCTGACTACCTTTACTGGGTATTGGAAGAAAATGATATAGATTTCAATAAATCCAACTTTAAACACATGTATGGGTTGGAGAGTACTTCGTGGGAGAGAATAAATGAGGACGCTTAAAGAAGAACTAACACAGGCTTTCTATGGTGATACCACAGAGACAAGACCCGAGCCAGAGTGCTCTATCGAAGACAAGTACATAGACACGGTCAGGAGAATGGGGTACGAAATGGAGTACCTTGAACCTGCGCTGAGAACAAATGGTAATCATCTGATCGTTTCTGGTGCCGGAGCTGGTAAAACCACAATGCTTACCATAAAGGTAGCACTTGATGTACAGACGGGTGAGCTAACAAAGATCAAGAACTCGAACGGCAAAAGACTAAGGGTACTTGATAAGGTTTGGGTTTGTACATTTCTTAAGACAGGTGCTGAAGAGTTAAAACAAGCGCTGAGTAAATGGAATAGGAAACTCGGGGTAATTGATACCTCGAGGGCTATTGCTTTTTCGACTCTACACGCAGAGTTTAAGAAAGCTCTAGACTCGTACGGATTCAATAACACAATTATTGAATCAAAAGATGAGAAGAAAATCTTTACTAGTATGGTAAAGAGATTTGAGCTGGTCAATACTGATGGCTCGGTACTGGGGTGGGATGAGTCAAATGGCCTAAAATCCGCCCTATCATATACACGAAACAGGTTAGACGATACACGTTTCGATATTAAGATCTATAGTGATCTTGGCCTAACAGAGTCTGTGGTACAAAAGATTCTAGATTACATGAAGGCTGAGCGTCAAAAACTCGGGGTAGTGGACTTTGAGGACTTACAAGAAGACATGCTTCAGCACTTGAAAACAAATAGCAAGTTTGCTGATTTCATTGGTACACGGTACAAGTATATCTACATTGACGAGTTTCAAGACACTTCACAGATCCAGTATGAGATCCTTAAATACTATACGGTTAGGCAACGCCTCGGGGTAGGAAAGATTACAGCCATTGGTGATGACGACCAGACGATTTACTCCTGGCGAGGGTCTGACCACCGAATCATTACAAAGTGGTTTATCGATGATTATAAGCCAGCAGTGTCAACAATCGGTAAGAACTATAGGTGTCCGAGCAATATCCTAAATCCGGTAATCCCATCGATTGAAAAGAATACTCCGCGGCTTGATAAAGTACTATCCGCTTCAAGAGAAGGCGGGATATTTCGAGTAGGAAGATTCAATAGCTATGCACAGATGGCAAAAGTCATCCCAAATGAGGTATACAAAGCGGTAGCAAGGGGTAAATCGGTAGCGATTCTATGCCGAACAAATGCTGATGGCATTGTGCCAGCGCTGAACCTAGAGATTGATTCTCGGGTGTCGTTTTCAGTATCCTCAAAGAAGATGACACTATCGAATTCATATGGTAGACGGGTAACAAGTATCTGCAAAATACTCACTGAGAAGAGTAGCAGAGATGTGGAGACGGTTCTTCGGTCATTAACATATGACAAATCTGAAGCAACACGCCTTATGCAGGCTTGCAAATCTGAGAATAAGTTCTTTTGGCATCTGAATACAGAGGACGTTAGGTACTCGTGTCCGGGTATGTGGAACTTCATTTCTTCAGTAGCTCATAAGGTCAAAGAGGACGGTAAAATTGCCGCACTGAAGTACATCTTGCTATACTACAGGACAAATATCTACAAGTATGATAACGGTTACTCAGAGATGATGAGGTCGCTACTAGATATCTACCTCACACAATTACAGACAAGGGATTGGGAGGATATTCCAGAGTATCTTGAAGAGATGGATATCTTGCAAGACAGGTTACACGGACGGATCAAGGCACCACGGGTAGATGTAACCATCTCAACCGTACACGAGTATAAGGGTAAAGAGGCAGACGTAATATTCCTTTGGAACGACACCGAAGGGGTATTTCCGAGTAAACAAAGTACCACTTTCGATGAGTTCCAAGAGGAACGCAGGGTACATTACATTGCTTGCACTCGGGCTAAGGAGGAGATGACAATCCTAACAATCAGGGGTAATGAGGGGTCTTTCCTGCAAGAGATGGATCTTGATAACGCTGAGCCCGTAGACAGCCAAGAGGTACAAAGCATTGAGTTAGGCAAACCGAGGTCGGATGCTGCACGAAAGCAGGCAGAAATGTTTATCGCAGCCCAATCAACAATCATTGGAGATATAGGCTAATGAGGATAACATTCGATAACTACAAAGACCAATACAAGGGGTACTCTCTAGATATTCAAGACGAGGTTAGAAGTGCAATATTTGACGGACTTGTTGACGCTCTAAAACCGTATATAGAGAAGTACAAAGATGTGCCTTTCATGGTAAATCAGATTCGGTTAGCGATGCTAGAGGGCTTACCACAGGGGTACTATAACGTAGGGTACGGTAGTGTTCTTTATCGTATCCGAAAAGGTAAGCAGGGCGTAGATTACACTCCAATTTGTAATATCAGAAAAGGGTTAAGCGAGAGTTCACTTAACAGTGTATTAGATTGGATTGAGCTTGGAGCTGATATTACTAAGTTCAACATTGAGAGGTTACCGATTGGTGTCTACCCAACGATAACCAAGGGGTTACAAAAAGGGGTAGATATGTCTATCTTCGCAAATGGGAAAGAGTTTACGGATGAGTACGTGAGTCTGGTATCCAACATCAGGGACACAGGGGTACAGGTAGATAGGTTTACGAATACTATCTGGCCTATTGAAACAGTTAAACTGCTATCGAGTATTTCAAGTCGATATCCAAAAGTCTATACAGAAGTTATGCAAAATATAACGGAGTATAGTAAAATGGATTATGTTGAAAGCCTTATTAGCGCAGCTCGTAACGGTATCCCACTAGAGAGCATAAATGCATTGCTTCCATTCCAAATTAACTGGATAGTAGAGGCGGCTCAAGAGGGGTTAGAATGGTCACAGTTGGTAGATCCAAATCTTTCAAACGATGAGCTTTCGGCTTGCCTGGATGAGATGCGACTAAAAAGTATCAACAAAACAATTCGCAGACCTTTGTAACATTAGATCAAACCTTTGTTTAATTAGATCCAATCTAACGGTAGCTACCTACTGAACGAATGGATATTACAGTACAAGCCTTTTGTTTGGGAGCTTAATCCATCATGCAACTATTTTTCATCAACTTGCTTACAGATGCCATTAATGGACGTGAAGAGTACAAATCAACATACCCAACGAGGGGTAAAGTAATCAAGAATCTACGCATTGACACCCCTGATATCAGTGCAGCAACGAATGTATATCTTGATGTAGATGGGGATTCAATTATCATCCGAGAAAAGAACGAAGATGATGACAACATCCACTCCCTCGCCATGAGGGGTATTGATGAAACAGAGGACATGTTTTGGGTTCTTAGTGACTCCGTTTACTTCCCACACGGGCACAAGACAACGGTTAGAGTAATTCCCATCGGGGACGAAGGCGCAGTTCTAATCGGTCTGATTAGAGGTTCGATTGGTTTTGAGGGTCTTGATGGTAATCTGATTAAACTAAGCCGCGGACGTGACAACACTAGCGCTCAATTTAACCCAATCGCTGAAAAGAACAATAAATGGTATGGGTTTGTACGAGAAGCAAATGACAGGTTTGCAACTGTAAATGTAAAATATGAGAAGTTCGTCAGGAACCACTATAGCCTGTTTGTTACCCAAGAAATGGAACCCGTTGACCTATCTGGCGGGTACTGGGACAGGGTTTCCTACGAAGAACACGTTGCTCGTGAACAAGAGCGTGAACGTCGTCGCAAGATCCGAGAGGAAGAGAAGCTAAATCTTCTCGATGCTGATAGAAAAGTAACGCCAATTAAAAAGCCAAAGCAAGTTGAGATCGAAAATGAGATCGCTGAGAACGGTAGAAATCTCTCGGCACAGGCGTTTTTGGAGATGTTCAAGTAACAATGTTAAGAGGACTAGCTGTAGCAAAGAGGTTGTTGTCTAAAGAGTCTTTGGCAACATACCCACCATTGGTGTACTTTGATCCTGACACAGATGGTCTTATTGCTGGTCTGTTCATTGTGACTTACTTGTCCAACCTGGGGGTACAATATGACTACTATATTAACCCAAATAGAACACATGGGTTCTTCTTAGAACCACAACTTGTTGCAGGTCGCACTATCATTAATGGTGACTTTGCTATTACAACACCAGAGATGGAAGCAATCGTGTCTTCTGGTAGTAATGTAGTGTCGATGGACCACCATGAAACTGAGGACAGTCTGATCCATCAGGTAATGGGGCCTAATGAGGGTATTGTCATCAACAATCAATATCCATTTGAGGATCCCCTAAATCGGTACCAATCAGGAGCGCAGGTAACATGGGAAGTACTTAAAGAGATAGACCCAACTCTAGATACCAAAACGAACCGTGCACTGGTGGGTCTAACATTGCTCACCGATGTACGAGACATTGAAAATGAACGAGCAAAGAAGTACCTTAGAGAGCTATACAACCACCCGTACAAGGGGTACATACGATACTTGATAGATTCAACAAAGGGCAAGGATTACTCTTTCGGGGTACCTCGTCTTGATAGGAACTATGTCGACTTCACCCTGAACCCTAAGATAAATGCAATGCTGAGGTTGGGGTACGAACAAGAGGCGGTTTCCTTTATTCTCGGAGGCGGACTTCCAGATACCGATTTCCAAAAAATCCAGCAAAGGATGAGGAAGAGATTCACAAAGCTGGCCCGAGTTAGGGAGATGGAAAGGGTTGTATTCTTTGAGTTACAAGAGGGCGATTTCGCTGCTGATGATAGCAAGTATCTGCCTACATTCTTGGGTTTGGTTGCTAATGATTTCACAAAGGGCGGTAAATCGGCGCTAGGCTGGGTACGAGAGTTAAATGGTGGGATCAGTCGTGCATCCTTCCGAGCAGGGCTACCCGGTGTTAGATACAGATCATTCCTTGCTACATACATTAATGCACAGGGGCACGAGTCCGCATTCGGGGTACTAGATTTTAGACCAACATCAAAGATATTGAACTTAATTGACTTGGCCGCAAAGGAAGCAGAGGGTGGATACACAGTAGAGGTAGATTACCATGAAGTAGTTAATCTGGGCAAGTTCCTACCACTGGAGGGTAGGAAGATAGCAGAAGAAAATCTTTATAAGATGTCATACAACAAGACCTATATCAAGTATGTAGGTAGTACTGCTGCAATTAACGAGTTAGTTATTCGGGATAATTATCAGAAATACAACATCAATTCCATTGATGTTGTAGGATTTGATAGGGGTGCACACCCTAGCAAGGATTTCATCCTGCCAACAGTAGAACGAGGCATAGTGCGCTGTTATCTACAAAAAGTTGGTAACTGATCCCGTTTATATTTTTTATATTCGTTGCTAAAATAGATATAAGCATTGTTACAGTAGATCTGAGAAACTGCAATGCGATACGAAAGGTAATAATGATTAAGGCAAGCGCAACACTGATCATAGATATGGGTAATTCAGAAACCCGAGTTGCTACAGTGTATGGTAAGACGATGAACGGGGTGCCCCGTCTGATCATCTCAAAGATTCCAAACTCCTTCGCAGAGCTACCGGAGGGGTATGAGATTCCTGAAGAATACAAGAACGAAAATAGTATTGTATTCAACTACAAAAACAACAAACCGTTTACATCTGGAGAACTGTGCGAGCGTGAGTTTCCAGTTAGTTCGGTACGTCCGACGGCCATTGAAAAGAAATATGAGGCATTCTCCACTGAGCTGACACTAAATGCCACCCTTCTAGAGGGGTACAGGAGTGTAGCAAAGATCACGGGTGCAGATATCGATGACCTTGATATTTCCTGGAAGGTAGTTGTTTTGCTACCTCCAGCAGATATGTTCGTAGGAGCGAAGCAGGTTGCAGACAAGGTTCGCTCTATCAAGAGCCTTAACTTCATTCAACCAGACTTTACAGCAGATATTGATATCACTGAGGTGAATGTATACCCGGAGAGCTTGATGGCATTCATGGGTGTGGTATTCGGCATCGGGGGTACGATTAATTCTGGGATGAAGAATCTCCTCAAAGAAACCATACTTATTATCGATATTGGTGCAGGTACCACTGATTTCTGTGTAGTTAAGAACAGCAGCATTATCGAGGACACCAAGGAAACCGTAGACACAGGTGGAAATAACGTACACCAAAAAGTACGTCAGATGCTAAAGCGTGAGGGCTTAGCACTCCCGGACAAGGTAGTACAAGAAGCCACAGTCAGGGGTACTGTCAAGGATGGATCCCGAGAGCTTAGCATTGTAGACAAGATTAACGATGCTAAAGAGATGGTGGCTTCTGCGCTAACTGGTGCAATTCGGGACTTCTTTGAGAGTACTCAATTCCCTGCAAGAACTATTGAAAAGGTTCTTGTAGTTGGTGGTGGATCGATGACACCAAAGGTAGAGGGTATTAAGTCGATGAGTGAGTACTTGGTTAAGTACTTGCACGGGTTTGCGCCAAATGCTGACCTGGTTGAAATTCCACAGATTAATATCGAGACCTCCACAGGGGTATTCGGAGCAACTCCACGAGAGCTGAATGTACTGGGTGCGCTAGTTGTTAGCACTCGGTAGGTTTTTCAGATGTTTACCGCACTGGTGAGTGGTATTCCCGAAGAGGGTCTGAGGCTTGTTAAAGAGGCCTCAGACCTATCTTACGGTGTCGATACTGTCAACATTGTTGAAGTTGAAGGCGAAGAATTAAGAGCACAGGTCAGAGCCGCCACAAAAAACACATCGGTTGTTTTAGTTGTACTTGATGACACAGCATTCCAAACAGTAGAAACAGTGGGGTACGATGAGTCAAAAACCTTTGTGTACAAGACTTACGAACAGTGCAAAAGTGATCTAGAGAGAAGCCTAGAAGTAACTTTGTCCGATCGGGTGGTTCCTGATCTTGGCATACAAAAGGGTACTGAGAAAACAAACTACATAGAGGAGAGCAAGTTAGCGGCAACTGTACGAGACTACCGAGACGACCTGACTTCAAAGGAACGGATTATTGAGAATCTTAAACATCGGTTGATCGAGGCTGAAAATAGGTTCTATAGTACAACCTCCGAAGAAGAGATAAGCAAGTCAACAGACAAGGTTCTTGAGCTAACTTCCCTGCTGGAAGAAGAGAAAAAGGCGAGTCTTGTACTATCTGCAACAGTAACTGACCTACAAAAAGAGGTAGATGACTATGCAAAGAAGATGGTCACACTCCAGGGTAGGTTAGGTGAATCGGAATCGATACGGTCTCTACAGGACGGGGTACTGAGAAATAAAGATTCAGAAATAGAAAAACTCAAAGGTGAGTTAAGGACAGCATATAAAACACAAGAGACAACTGATACTGAGCTGAGCAAAACCAGAGCTCAGATGTACGTCCTTAAAGAGACTGTATCTGAGCTTGAGATGAAGGCAAAAAATGCAGTAACATTGCCGGCTGATTCTGACTCGTATCAAGTAATCATTGATCTACAAAAGAAGATCAAGGATGCAGAAGAGAGTGTTAAATACAGTGCAGCGGAAGTGTCAAAGGTATCCTCTGAAAGAGATAAATATCATGACGAACTAACAAAGCTGAAAACAGTAAATGAGAATCTAAATACTCTTGTTGAAAGCCTTGAAGGTAGTGTCCGTCAAAAAGAAGATATGCTGTTCGAGGCAAATGAAAAACTGGCAACACGGGTAGAGGTTACCGAGTCTGTTGACACAGAAACCAAGGGTAACGAAGAATTAGTTAGACGAGTAGAAGATCTGGCAAGTAGTCCAATTTCTCCGCTACTAACGAGAGTCCAACCCAGGGTATCTCCGAAGATAGATGTACTTGATGTTAACACTGACACATCGAGAGTACAGGCGGTGTTTGCAGGTACAGGTGATAGCGTACATGAGACCTACAAGTATATTGCCTCAACCCAACGGGGTAAGACTATTTTTGTAGATATGTCTACAGAGAGCTATGCAGACTATGTTTACGGTATTAGTCAAGTTGTAGATGGTACAGATTGGCTAATGGGAGGGGGTTCAATCACGAAGTACCTCTCTAAGACAGAAGATCCGCAACTTTCAGTCCTTTCTCCTGGTCAAATGTATCTAAACGATCTATATGTGCTTTCAATAGATTGGGATTCCAGGGTTAGAGATCTAAGTGAACACCCAAACAACGTGATACTGTTCTTTGGAAGTATCACAAACGTAGTTGGTCGGGTGATGTACACAAAGTTAGCTGAAAAGCTTGAAACAACGGTAGTGACAAAGGGTACACCGATCAATGTTAGGTCGCTGTATAACAGTTTGAGCGGTATTGATAGCAAGGGGTTATCGAAGATCAAGATAATTGCTCCGAGTACACACGCCCAGGGTATCATAGACCACTTGGTAAAGACATTTGAATGTGAGACTATTAGGTAGATCCAATGCGGTACAATATCAATTTATCAATTCCCGCACAAGATGAGTATCTTGTAGATGAGGTTATTCTTCCGCTAAAGGAGGGTAAAAGACTATCCACTGTGGTAGTAGCACTGCTAAAGTCTTACCAGGAGGATAGTTACGTAAACAGGGTAATCGAGGGAACTGTACTAGAAGACGAAATAGATACACAGAAAGCACTCCGAGATAAGCTGAGCAACATCGGGGTAGCTTTTGCGAAAAGTGATATGGTTCTTGGTGATATGCTTACAATGGCTGATAATGCCATAGAGGATATTTCCACAGAAACTGGTAACAGTGGTTCAACAAGTACTGCCGAACTAGAAAACAGAATAGATAATATTGAGTCTAAACTAGATAGGATTCTCAACCTACTCGGCAACGGGATAGTACGTGTTGACACTGGTAGTGTTGATACAGAGGATGTAGACGCTGAGACGAATACTGATACTGAAACAGGTGTGGTCGCTGAGACGGGTTACGACCCGGTATTCGCAGCAAAGGGTGCAGATGAAGAGGAACCACGATCAAGCACTGCTGATAGTACTGAAACAGCACCAGAGTTAACTATCCCCAAAGATAAAGACTATGTAGATGACGTGGATGAAGAATCTTTCGATAAGCTGCTAAGCACGATGGGAGGAGGTAGCTTCTAATGGTTGGAATACCCAAGGATAACAGTACGAATACAGGATCAGGAAGATACACAACAGGTGTAAGCGGACAACTCGCAACCAACGGAAGATACAAGGGGTACTCGCCAACGCAAACGCGAAGCAATCAAGAGGGTGCTGAGGGTAGGTATAGCAAGAACCCTGAGGTAGCTAGTGGCGGGTACAACACTAACCCCAACACCGAAAATAGGGGTAATGAGGTAGTACAGACCCAGTTGGAAGAGAATAATAACACTGAGAAAAAGCCTGGGTTCTTCACATTGACTACATGGAATATGGTACTGACAATACAAAGGTTGTTAGTGCTTCTTGTAGTTGTAGGTTTGATTGCAGCAGGTGTCTGGTGGATATTGTCAAACAAGAAAACAGATAACATTGATGGCAGCAGAACAGGTGCAGTATCACTGGAGGGGTACATCGACGCGGTAAATGGTGGAACACCTGAAGGGATAACCAAGGCTTTAGGGGAGCCGTCATACGTTGCACAGGAGTTTGACTACGTAGCAAACCACGAGATCAGGGTATCGTTTGTAAAGACTACACTTTCACAAGTCAGTGTCAATATTCCCGATGTAAAGAAAGTGGATAGCGACGGTGAAGTTGTAACTGATGACAAAGATAACCCAGTAATTGAAAAAGACAACCTGATGTCAGGTGGTTCAGTTACTTATACACTACCTGACTATACTCAGGTGCAAATGACACCAGAGTCGGTGACAGGGTACATCGAGACGAATAACATCAAAACCACCTCGAATATCGACATAACTAATGCCTACGCGGGGTACATGGTCGAGGCTTATTCCAAGGGACTAGTTGGTAAACGTGAGGTTGAAAGAGTACCGGACATCACTATCTCCGAAGAAACTAAGGAAGATGGAAAAACCGTAAAGTACGGGGTTCTTTCTGCCAATGAGGATATTTGGCTTGACCAAGAGTTGTTCAGCAGCCCTGAGTTTTGGGAGTTGCAGGACACGTTTAGCGAGTATGCTCTCGGAGGTAATCTGAAAAAGACTGACGAGTATGAGAGCTGGGAGAGCACAACAGGCCAAGGGGTAAGTGAAATACCTGAACCTGGGCCTAGCGCATCGGGGCAGACTCCAAGCGCACCAGCTCAGGAGCCGAGCGCATCCGCTCAGGAGCCGAGCGCATCCGCTCAGGAGCCGAAGCCAAGTGCAAGTGCGACAGATCCTGGGCAAAGTACAGCAACACCTGAGATGGACGGACAAGGAGGGGTACCTGATCAAACGGTTATCCCTAAAGACCTTAAAGATCGTCCAGCAGTCAAATGGGATTCCGTTGTTGCCTGTGATAGAGAATGGATTGGTTCGTACTATCTGACTAATGTGATCAGCGGCGGTGACAAGTCTAAGATAGTAGAACCAGAACAGGGTACGGGTACGGAGGAAGATCCAGCAGGACAAAACACAACAGTAAAAACAAAGATTGCTAATGACAAGGGTGAGTTTGTAGATGTAGAATTAACACTGATAACGGTGAAGAGGGATGAAGAGGCATTCTCCATCTTTGCTGAAAAGGATAATCGGAATAGGGGATTTACTACCAAAAGCATGGTAAAATACATGTATCTGGAGTTTGAGGTAGTAAATACCGGAACGAAGGATATCACCGTTTCTGACAGATCCACATTGGCAACAAGTGATGGTAACCCGAATCGCAGGACGGGTACTATTTATGGTCTGAAAGAAACAATCACGTTAAAGCCAGGAGAGAGCGGGGTACTTGAGGTTTGGGTGGCTTCAACAAATATCGATAACCAGTATTTCATCTGGAAGGGGTACCCAAACGAAGATAATACTAAGCACGTACCCGATATCTGGTTTAGACTTCTAGCAGGTGATCCAGATAACATTGCGCCAACAGAAACAGCAAACCCTGAAGAACCGCTAAACATCAATCCATAATAAGATATAAGGAAGAGTAGGTTAAGGTAATGAATTTGAAAAAGCTGGTAGATAACATACTGCCGATTCTAGATGAGATCATTAAAGATAAGCTATCTAGCAACAACGATAACAAAGTTTCGGTTACCAGAACTCGTCAGTTCAAGAAAACGAAGTCTGGCGATATTTATGAGGCAGTAGTAATCTACAAAAAAGATGGGGCTAATTTAGTAGATTACACCATTACACTAGGCGGGGTTGTTACTACAAACACGGGAGAAGAGTTTTCTGTAGACGAATTGCAACCCTCGCTATTCTACCTAAGCCGCAGGTATGCTGATGTTATTAGTGTAGCCAACAAGTCCCTGAAAACACTAGGTAAGGGGTACGAAATTAGTCACCTCAATGATCTAGTGCGTAATGTACCAAGATACGCCCGTCTAAGCGGGGTAATCGACTTTACTGACGGTACAAGCTCTCGGTTGGGTGTGATCGTTACTACTCGTGACGAAGATCTAACACCCAAAGTTGCAGTGACTGTTGACAACAAGAGAATTGAAAATGCTGAGGTTCTTTACCCAGAAAAGAAGGTGGCCTAATGTCGTGGTTTTCCGGTTTGGTACAGAATGAGGTACCTTTTTCTGACATTAAAAAGGAGAAGGGGCGGTTTCGTACCTGGGACTACGAGCCATTTGGGTACTCAGGGACGGGGTACGAGGATTACGAAGAAGAGCTAACCCAGTATACATCAGGGGATTTTAATAATGCTGATGATGCTGGAAAAGGGGGGATCATTAATGACATCTTTTCGATCTACCGAGAGGTAGGTATCTTCCCTATCAAGTACTTCTCCCAAGCTGGTGCATATAATGAGATCGTTAAATGCATGAACTTTGATGCAAAGTTCAATGGAGATACGGTATCAACCGGGGTAGGTATCGGCACAGAACTGTGTAACTGGGCGTTCCCCAACCTATATGATGCACAATCCACCCAAGATAAGTCTGCTACAAAGAATAACGTAGAGACGATGATCAAAAAGTTTAATAACGATAAGTACCTCAAACGTGCAATCCAGTTCTGCTACTCGTACGATGGGGGTAAACCAGTACCCGGACAAGTATTGGCCGGGTTGAGGATGATGGGTAGCGCTCCGACTAACTTTCGACCTGCTAACGCATCTGCAATTATCAAGAGGTTCTTGCCTGAAGGCGGTACTTACTACGATTTTGCTTGTGGATACGGGGGTAGATTACTAGGAACCCTGATGTCAGGGGCGGGGTACAAGTATGTTGGGGTAGATCCCAACTATGAGACAATGTACAACCTGCACCGACTTGGGTCAATGATTGAGGATGTGACTGGGCTAACAGATAGCTTTGAGCTGCACTGCGTAGGATCCGAGGAGTTCAAGGGGCCGGAGAACAGTGTAGACTTTGCATTCTCTAGTCCACCTTACTTTGACCTAGAGATTTACAGTGATGATCCAGGACAAAGTGTGAAAAAGTACCCTGAGATAGATGGCTGGCTAGAGGGCTATGTACGGGGTACAGTGAGGAATATTCGACACATGCTGAAGCCTGGCGGGTACTATTGCGTAAACATTGCAGACTTTACTGTAAATGGTAAGAATGTAAACTTTGTAGACGCTTGGGCTAAGATTTCTGAAGAGGAAGGTTTGCTCAAGGTAGATACACTGTACCTCGGGGTAACGGCAAGAACTGGGTCTAAGCAGATCCAATCTAGTGAATTGAAAAAGGAAACAATTTCAGTGTTCCAGAATCGAAAATAATATGGATGATAAAATCAGATACTATCTGAACAACTTTGAGGACATTAATAACCACGTTTATCGACAACTTCCTCGGATAATTGAAACCTCTAGTCACCTGGTAACCACTAATTTCTTACTCAGACACTATGGGTTTGATAGGGATCGTATCTGGATTTCTAGAACTGAAATATCAGATAAAAAGACCTTCTGTAACAAGTGGATTATTTATTACAATGATGAGTTAGTTACATTTGTTTATGTGATTGTAACAAACGGTTTGGATGTTTACACGCACTTTACTTTCAGTGATTTTGAAAATGTGACTAGCGTCCTTGCTGAGATACGGCAATTACCAGGAGGTTAATATGAGTCTTAATAAGGATGAAATATATGCAGAGCACTACCCATTCATCATGGATGAGCTTATCGCAGTTATTGCAAGTCAATTACATGATCTAAATACCCTTGTGTACGCGGATATCGATTCCGACACTGAGGGGTACGGAGAGGGGATCGTGTATGTGAACTATAACTTCTATGGTTATTGCTATATTAGAGTTTATAATAATCAAGTGAGAGCCACTCTTTCTGGTGGGCACATAACCGCAGGCCAAGTGTTTTACCAGGTCGATTTTTAGGATTTTTGATGGCAATCATAGACATAACAGAGGTTCAGCAGACGGGGGTACATCCGGCGGTAATCAAAACACCGGACGACATTGCCACTTCACTTGAAGAGTACAAGAGATTCCAGAGTCAAAACATTTCCTGGGAGCACTTTTTTGGGATTGGGCAAGACTCCAATGGTGGGTATCATATTATCCTTTCGGAGGATAAATACGATATAAGTTTCTGTGCGCTGTTGAATATGTCTGGCTGGGATGGCGAAGAGATTTACCCAGGCAACATAGTCTCCCTAGTAGGCACGTCTAGAGGCCTAAGTGACAAACCTGATAATGTTGGCGGAGGATGGTGGCCAGGGTTTGTTGAGGCCAGTAACACTGTACCGGGGCCGGTACTTGATCAGATACCGGAGCTGGTTCCTGAGAATGAGCCTGAGCCGGTACTTGATCAGATGCCGGGGCCGATGACTGACTATCCTCAAACCCCCGCTGTAAGAGAACAAGATAGCTATCCACAGATTAGTCAAGTGAATACACAGGAGTCTGTGGATAACAAGGAGACAAGTACTACATCAACCCCAACTGGGTACACACCCTTAGAACAATCAGCGACACGGGCATTGCTGGTACTCATTTCACAGACGGGGGTACGGGTACCGATTATTGACAAAGAAGCCGTTGTTGGACGACACAGCTCTTGTGACTATATTGTAAAGGGAACCAACGTCTCACGCAGGCACGCGGTAGTAACCAGGAGAGACGGGGTATCGTTTATTCGAGACCTCGGATCAAATAACGGTACGTGGATTAACGGTATCCGAATTAATGCAGATACACCTTTACAGGCCGGAGATGTAGTGAAGCTTGCAGACCAAGTATTGAAAGTAGAGACTATATAGTGGATGTTGTAGCTTTTACCGATATTGGTACGACGAGAAAAGAGAATCAAGATTCTTATTGGTGTGCCCTTCTCGAGGTTGAAGGGGTACCAACCGTTGTTGCGGCAGTAGCAGATGGTATGGGTGGACTTGATGATGGAGCTTACGCAAGTAGGTATTTGCTGCAAACTATTGAGAAGGTAGCATACGAGAATCCAAAAATTGAAGCATTTAAAACCGCAGTACTGAAAGCAAACCATGAACTATATAACAGCTCTGAGACAAGACGTGGGACAACATTAACACTGGCGTTACTGGCAGGTGGTAGTGTGAGTATTCTCCATATCGGTGATAGTAGAGCTTACCACTATGCGGATAATCATCCTGACGGTCTGGTACTCACTGAAGACCACACAGTGCTTACTAAGTGGAGGACCAACGGGGTACAGATCACTGAGGATATGGCTAAGAGTGTAGCTGGTCAGCTTTACAGATGTATCGGAGTACGGGAAGATATAGAAGTCGATGTAATCTACAGAAGTTACCAACCCGGAGACAAGTTCTTGCTTTGTACTGATGGGTTCTGGCACCATCTGAAAGAAAACCCTACGGTGCAAACTATCCCAAGTATGATTGAACAAATGAAAACCAACGGTGAGACGGACAACATCACCGCAGTTCTGATCGAGGTTTAAGTATGAAAAGAGTTGCACAGGAAGTAGGTAGCACAGTTCTTAATGGGGGGTACACTATTGAGAAGGTGCTCTCCGAAAAGGGTATGGCTAATGTGTATCTTGCAAGAGATAACCAGATACAAAAATTGTGGGTTATCAAGGAAGTTTTCAAGCCTGAGGGTTTGGTAACAAAGAAAGATGCGCTAGAATACAGATCTATTCTAAACGAGGCTAAGATCCTCACAACATTGTCCAACAATGCAATTCCCCGAATTGTCACCATGCGTGAAGAAGAGGGGAAGCACATGATTGTAATGGATTATGTTTCAGGGAACACTGTAGAGGCAGTTCTGGTTAAATCTGACTCACATACACTACCTGAAGAAACTGTAGTTAAGTGGATTTCACAAGTTTGTGCAACTCTGGGGTACTTGCATGGCTTGACAAGTCCGGTGCTCTACAGAGACCTTAAACCGGCTAACATTATCATTCAACCTGAGGGTAGTGTTAAGCTAATTGACTTTGGTATTAGCAAGATCCTGACCTCAAACAAGGATACGTTTGAAGAGGCGCTAGGTACACCGGGGTACGCTTCACCTGAGCAGTCAAAGAAGGATAACTTGGCAACACTCCAGGCAGATATCTACGGGGTAGGAGCGGTTATCTTCAAAATGCTGACCGGGGTAGAGCCGCTTTCGTGGAGGAAGAAAACTGGGTCTGATGTACTTGATCCAAAGAAAGTAGACTCCACGATATCCGATGGTATGCGGGGTATCGTAGTAAAGTGTACCGAGCCTGTTGAAACACGGTATAAGAACATTGCTGAGGTTCTCTACGATCTTCGTAACTACACTGAAAAGGATGAAGGGTTCCGTAAACGTTCACGGAGGCGTGTTAACACAGCCCGAGCATTCGGTATAGCAGGGGTACTGATAATGGCAAGTAGTTTGATACCCCTAACCATTGAGAGTGCTTCTGCCGATGACAGGTACAAAAACGCAGTAGCCGTAGCTGAACAGTCAGGTCAGACAAATGACTATCTTGATGCTATTAAACTTCGACCAACGGAATTAGAACCCTACACAGGATTGATTGCATCCATAAAGGAAGATGGTGTTTTCTCAAAGGAAGAGGAATCCCAACTACTGAATCAGATTAACCCAAGTCTCACAGGTATCCAACAAAAAGAGGGGTACAAGGATATCGCTTACGAGATTGGTAGATTATACTGGTTCTACTACGGAGATGGGGGTAAGTCGTTATCTGTTCAGTGGTTTAAGAATGCTAAGGATGCAGGTTCCGATAAAAAGGATATTGACATCTTTCTTAGCATCGGTGAGTTTCAAAGAACGATCCAATCAGCGGTACAGGAGAGTACTGACCCAGGTATGTATAAAGAGTACTGGACAAATCTTCGCAAAGCTGAAAGCATCGAAGGTGGGGGTGAACTGGTAGACCTGGAAGTTTATCTCACACAGGCGAAGGCAATAAACAACTACGCATACAACCTCTACACAGACGGGGTACCTAAAGAAGAGGTACAACAGGTGGCGAACAATATCAAAACAAGAATCGATAAGGGTAGCTCACCTGGACGGCCAACAGAGGTTCTTAACAAGATAAAAGAAGAACAGAAGACAATTCAAAATCAAATCGATCTAGCTTATGCAGGTGAGAACTAGTGGATAACGTATTTTTCTGGGTATTGCTGATAACAGGATTTCTGTTCGTCGTTGTTTATCTTCTTCTTGCAGTAGTGTGGAATACACCTGCACTTGTAGCTGAGCTTTCTGGTAAGGCTCGGAGACAGCGTATTGCACAGATGATTAATGCAAACAAGCAGGGAAGATCAACAACTGATATAGATGTTTATTACAGCACTAGTGGATTGGTATATAGTGGCCCGTCTCACCTGGAGGAGATTGAGGGTCTAGATGACTTCGTGCCGGTTGAGCAGGTATCAGGCCAAACGGGGTACACTGATATGTCGGATAATGATCCGACGGGGTACTTAACAGAGGAAGATATCCTGGAGAACTTCCCAACAGGTTCTGTAAAAGATCTAAGTGAGTCAACCGGAAATAGCACAGAGCTGGTGACTGCATCCGTGGTAACGGATACACCTCACGTAGAACACGGTGAAGTGCTATCGGATTCTGCCGAAGGCACTGAGGCTGAGGCTGAGGCTGAGGCTGAGGCCAACGGGGTACAGGAAGATGAAACCCCAACGGGGTACCTCGCTGTCAATGAAGGCGAAGATGAGCAAACTGGGTACCTGAGCAGTATTAGTGCTGAAGATGAAACCCCAACGGGGTACATGGACGAGGGTGTCGTTAGCGACGAAGATGCCAAGACAGGCTACATTGCCGAAGAGGGTATTGGTGGTACAAGTGACTCGGATGCACTCACTGGGTATCTAGCAAACGAGGACAACGAAGGTACAAGCGACGAAGATTTCCCAACAGGCTACCTTGCCGAGGATGTTGATGAGAACGCCCCGACAGGCTACCTTGCCGAGGATGTTGATGAGAACGCCCCGACAGGCTATTTAGAGGGTACAAATGACGAAGATACCCCAACGGGATACCTGGATAAGTATCCGGTAAATACTCCTGGGTGGAGTACAGGTGATATTGGACACGTGTCTGAAGATGCACCTACCGGATTCTTAGATGAGTCTAGCGGGAATGCTGAACAATCCTTACCAGGTGTAACTTCGGTTGTTCGTGTCATTAAATCACGAAGTAGTTGGGATGCATAAAAGCGCTATGGAAAAAAATGAGAATTACTTAAAGGTCACACAGTCTGCATTAGCGGTAGCTGTGGCCGTTAGTGTACTGATGGGCGGAGCAGGAGGGGTAGTATCGGTTCAATCTGCCGCAGCAGAAGACGGGGTAATTGAATCCACAGATGAGGCTACAGATCAGCCAGTAGAGTCAGCTGTACCTGAAGAGACTGCTGTTATTGAAGAACCACCAGTTGAAACAACAGTACCCGAGCCAACAGTGCCTGAGACAACAGTGCCTGAGCCAACAGTGCCTGATGTAGATAACAGCTCGATTAAGCTAGGAGTAACTGGTAAAAAAGCAGAAGTTGACGGGGTAACGTGGTATGGAGCCGATACTGAGGTAGTTGTAGGAGGTTTTCCGAACCAAAACACCTCGAAGTACAGGGTACTATTAAACGGTCGATCTGTCCGTCTTACAGAAGATACGGATAGGCCAGGTACATACTTTGTTGATATGTCTCGTGTAGTATCTGGTGAAGCTAATGAGATCAAAGTAGTTTACAAAAAGAATATCTTTAGTGAAGATACTGTACTGGTACAAACAGTTTATCTGGATACAGATGCACCAAAATCAGTCGCAGCAGAAAAACAGAACCTGAGCACAACAACCCCTTGGGGTACATACCTGGTTGAAGGGGGTAGTCTAAAGGTAAAGATAAGTGCCTCAGACCAGGCTTCTGGGGTACACACAATCGTTGCGACAGCTCCGGAAGATGGAGATAAGCCTGCACGTGCTATAGAGTTGACCCCTGGTAGTGTACATGACACAGAAAACAGGCTTGATTGGGTTTACCACGTTGTAGATAACGTTGGTAACCACACATCTGACTACAAGCTGACAGATTTAATCAAGACTGGAAACACTACCGCAGTAGTTGAAGACACGGGTAAACCCGTTGTCGAGTCAACCAGGGGTACAGGAGATGTTCTTTACACAATTACGGTTAAGGATACAGCGCTAAAGAGCTTGCTAATCACCACCGGAGATAATGGTGAGGTGTTTGTACCAACCATTAAGTTCAACACTGAAACACAGGAGTACGTGTATGAACTAAAGAAATCACAGATTAGTGAGGCACTGCAAACAAAGTACAAGGGTGAGATCCCGGTACAGGTAACTGTGACTGACTATCTTGAGCAGGTTACCACAGAGGGTATTACAGTCGATGTAGATACCCAGGTTCCGTACGATATTAGAGCTACAACAAACACAGAGATCGTACAGACAGCTAAATGGGGTAACTTCACTAAAGAAGCCCTTGTAGTTACGGTTTCTGCTAAACAAGATGTACGGGGTATAGATCACTATGAGATGTATAATGGTACAGACCTGAATACAACCCCGGTAATCGCAAACGATGGGGTATTTACAAACCTACCTGAGAACCCATACTTCCGGGTAGTCTCTAAGTCAGGTGTTACAACTGAACTTATTCCCCTAAGTGAAATTCTAAACCTCACTTCAAATAAGTTTACTGTAGATAGTACTACGCCTGACGTGAGTATAAACTACCCGGAGTCACAGTCCGGTCTATGGTATTCAGATGACGTAGCGTTTACTGTAAACACCACAACCGACGGGGTACTTGGACATGCCGTAGTAAAGATTAACGGGCAGGTTGTTGAAGAGGTAGACTACAACAAAGCTGAGGACATTACAAGAAAGGCTACCTACACGGTCACCACAGCCGGTAGGGAGCCAAACAGTGATGGTTCTTACAACATTGAAATCATTGTAACCTCTATTTCTGGCCTAGAAACCAAAAAGAGCTCAACAGTATTCGTTGATAAAGAAAAGCCAGTAATTGATGGTTTTGTTTTCGATGAAGCTGTACGGGTTGAGAAGGGTCAGTATTACGGATATTACTTTCAGGGTGCAACTACAGTAAAGATTGAGGCACATGACCCCGGTCACTCGTCGGGTATTCAGAAGTATGTACTCTACCTCATCCATGCGGATGGAAAGGAAGAGGTGTTCACACAGGAGAGCCCCCGCTTTGCGATACCTGCGAACTTCAAGGGTAGGATACAGGCAAGAGTTGTCGACAATGTTGAAAATACTTCAAACGATGTAGAAGCACAGGGTATTGTATCTGAGACTGCTAACTGGCACGCAACAAATGCTCGAATTGATATTGCCCTGAACGAGACACCCTACCGAACCGCAACAGGTCAGAGATTGTACAATGCAAATCAGACAGTAGTTGCAACTATACAAGAACCTAAGTCCGGTGTGGCTACACTGTCGTGGGGTATTAATGGTGAGACATTCGGGTCTTACGAGGTTGGTAGCGAATTCACCGCACCAGGGGTACAGGTACTTAAAAAGGACCAGAACCTGATCGTCTTGATTGACGTCACATTTGCAAACATTGGTAACGCAAACGATCAGAAACTGTGGGTGGAGACAACCTCCAAGACGGGGTACTCGATGAGGGAGGAGCAGGTTATCTCGGTAGATACAGTTGCTCCACAGATTGAAGTAACTCCTATCGCCGGGGGGTACTACAACGAGCACCAAAGTGCCACAATAACGGTAACCGATGCAAACTTTGACCCGAATCAGGTTGAGGTATCTGGGGAGTACGGTTCCCTGAGTGGTTGGACATATGTCGGAAACAATATGTGGACAAATACCATGTCGTTTACTGAGGAAAGGGATTACCAATGGTCAATAAAGGTAACGGACCGGGCTGGTAATACCTCAGATACTTACACCAGTAGTAAGTTTACTGTTGATACTGTAAACCCGGTACTTGAGGTTAGCTTCGATAACAATAACGTCGAAAGCGGACAGTTCTATAAAGAAAGTCGAACAGCAACCCTGACGGTAACTGATCGGAACTTCGACCCTGCAAATGCTACGGTGAACGGTGGGGAAGTTACAGGTTGGTCGCAGTCTGGGGAGGTTTGGACGGCTAATGTTCCGTACAACACTGATGGTGAATACTCACTTACTGTGAGTGTTGCAGACAAAGCAAAGAACAGGTCACAAGAGTTTAGTAGTGGCCAGTTTATTGTCGATCTGACTAAGCCAAACCTAGTAATCAACGGGGTACGATCTGGAGTAGCATATCGAAAAGATGTAGCTGGTTCAGTAGAGTCAACTGACAAGTACTTTGATGCTAGTCGTTCAAGTGTAACCTTATTAGGTTCCATGAACGGTAAGATGGAGATGGTCGGCACGTTCAAGATGGACGAAGGGGGTAATATTGCACTCCCTGAGTTCCCGAAGGACAAGAAGTACGATGACAAGTACATACTGATTGCTAGGGTATTTGACAAGGCAGGTAACAGCGAAGAACGGATAGTCGAGTTCATTGTTGACCGCAATGGAAGTAGTTATTTGTTCCTTACACAGGATTACAAGGGTAAGTACATTCAAAAGGTTGAACAGCCAGTAGTGGCGGAGGTTACATCCGTAACCCCGTTGAATATGGATAAGTTCGATACAAAACTCACACTTGAGGGTGAGGCAGTAACGGTCAACAAGGAACAGGTAAAGATCACCAGAAGTGGTGGAGACAGCAAGCCCTGGAAGTATGAACTTGAGATGAGTCCTGAGCTATTTCAGAATGATGGCTCGTACCGCATCCAGGTGTACTCAACAGCCGAGGACGGGTTGGAGAGTTCCAGCATGGATCAAGAGTACGGGTTCGTCGTTGTTTCCGAAGCACCAGAGATTGTAGTCACTGGTGTAGAGACAGATGGAAGGTACCTAGAGTCATATCGTGATGTACAGATTGAAGCCCGTGGACTGGCTCCGGTCAACACAATCAGTGCTGAACTAAATGGTGAAAAGGTTGAACTATCCGGTAACGGCCCATACACACTCAGGGTCAATGAGAGGGGTACAGAACAAGCTCTCTCGGTACGGGTTGTTGATTTAGCAGGTAATGAGCGAACCGTTGAGATTACTGACTTCATGGTATCGACAACCACTATTTCTGATAAGCCTTGGCTTCCTTGGGTGATAGGTGCATCCGGGGTACTGATTGCTGGTCTATTAGGTGCGTTGGGTTGGCGTATGCTGGCAGCGCGTAAGAGTAGGCGAGATCAAGTTTCTGATCAAAGTGATCAGATTGCATCATCAACGAATTAGGAGATATACGTGATTTCAGGAATTGTTGCAACGTTAGTTCTATTGGTCACCGCAGGAACGCTGCATTGGCTGTATGCGAGAGCTAAGAAGGAAGTTGGAGAGACTGGAGAGGGAGAGGTAAACAAGTGGATGATAACAGTGGCAATCGTGTGTTATGCACTTGCCGTTGTGATTATCGTGGGTACTTTCGCAGCAGTCTCTACAGGGTACGAACTCTAGCCTAAAATGCTGACAAAGAAAAGGTTGTCAGAGGTCAACAAGAATTTCTGACAACCTTTTCTTTATGCAGAACATGCGCTATACTAAGTATTAGTAACAAATCAACGGTTGGAGATTGGTTAAAATGCCTAAGTTTGTTCTAGTGCTACTGGCACTACTTGCAGTGTTTGCTGTTATTTCGTCATTTTCTGGTGACAATAGCGCTTGGTTTCCTTGTTTGATCATGATCTTAATGTTGCTTATCGGATACGTCGCACACAGCACAGATGAAGTAGAGTAGATGGTTTACTGTATTGTAGATTTCAACCACATTGCGTGGAACTACGCCCATTCTAATATGGATAGGCTGATGTACATGGTGAACATCAACGGAGTATCTCAGTTGGTTGACACCACTATTGCGAATGGTGCCCTGAAGGCACTAAATCGCTGGTCAGGGGTACAAGGAACTCGCTTGGCAGTTTGCTTTGACAGGCCATGCCCGGCACGTAAAGAGTACTTTAAGAGGCTCAATGAGGAAGCACATCCTGCTGAGGGTGACTCAGTACAGTATAAGGGTGGCCGAAAGGGTATGTCTGATGGGATGTATCAGGCGGTAACTCTTGTACGCGATACCCTACATCAGGCAGGGGTAACTGTTATTCAGGCTGATGGGTATGAGGCTGATGACCTTGTCATGGCAACGATTCAAAAAATTAGAAGTATGGGTGATTACGAAACCCCAATTCACGTTGTCACAAACGATACTGATCTGGTACCTCTTGTAGATGGGCAGATTTCAGTGTTTCTTCGATCCAGAAAGTTCACTTATGCTGTAGAGTCGAAGTATGAGAAGAATAAGTATGTGCAAGTAACACCGGATAATTATGAAGAGATTATATCTGACATGTCTGCATTCAAAAACCTCTCAGTGCCATACAATTCTGTACTTCTTGTGAAGATTCTTCGAGGAGACAAAACAGATAACATCCAGGGGTACGGACGAGACTTACCACCACGTCACCTGAATGAAATTGTTAAAGCATATACAAGCATGTCTAATAAACCATTCCTGTACGGGATGGATGATGAGTACCTTGAAGAAGCACTGAACGACTTGGGTGAACTATTAGAGTGGTATCGCTCGGAAAACCCCAGGGTAAAGTACAGCACAACAGGGGTACTAGAACACGTAGAAAAGACATATAGGGGTATGGACTTGAATGGGTATCTACCTGGACGAGTGCCAGCAAAGGTTAAGTTGCCCGCAGAGTACAGTTATCCGAAGGTGGCTGGTGAAGCCATTAAGTTAGGAATTAATCTAAAGCCATGTTAGAGATTAGTGTTGACCAGATTCAAGTCGGTGACATAGTTTTGCTTGAGGGTATGGAAGGCGTAGTTTAGATGTCATCTCTCGGGTTCTTAACAGTTTACTTCTATGATCACACGGGGTACAAAGCTGATACGTTAGCAGTGCTCGGAGCTAGATTCTTTAGGCAAGAATAGATACTAGACAAGCCTTTGTAGCACAACGGATAGTGCAATCGCCTTCTAAGCGATAGATCTAGGTTCGATTCCTAGCAGGGGCACTTGATAACTGAATATAGATGGAGAGCCTCCATAGCTCAGTGGAAAGAGTAGCGGACTTCTAATCCGACGGTCGTTGGTTCGAATCCAACTGGGGGCTCACTATAACTGAATATATTGATAAAAATCAAATATTGTTGTAGCATAGTGACAACAAATACGGGGCGGTAGCTTAGCTGGTCAGAGCAGCGTGCTCATAACACGTCGGTCGAGGGTTCAAGTCCCTCTCGCCCTACAAGTAATTAATACAATGGAATAAAACCAGGTAGAAGATTGATAAAGGTGTTACCATGATCGATGAAATGATCGAGGTAGTTCGGAAGTCAGTACGAGAGTCAACTTTTCCCATGACTGATGAACAGCGATTCAACCTTAAGATGAAACCACTGATTGATCTTTTGAAAGATCAATAATCTAACTACGGAGATCGATTAAACATGTCTGAGAATTTCTATAGGTCAAAAGATTTCTATGAGTTTGTATACAGTCATGCTTATCGGTTGGTGACTACAAAGCATGTCAATCTGAACACTGAAGAGGGTCGTTACACTAAGTTCAATGGTTCTTGGAACTTCTACCGATCGGTAGGTTCTCCCGCATCAGCAACAGGGGTACCAGATGAAGTGGTGGCGAAGGCCCTGGCTTGGTCAATGATTGAGGCACTTAGAATTCACGAGGCTGATATTGTCCGAAGCGGATACCCTCTTGGGGTAGTTCTTGAACAAATTGCTCGGCACCTTGCAGTTGGTGGATGGGTCATGAATTACAAGCAAAAATTCTTTTGAAAGATGCGGTAAGTTTTTTGTTGAAGAGATTGTTGAAGACCTTGCACATGTGCTATAATTATTGCTAATAGCTAAGTCCGGTTAGCTATTATCGGTTGTCAGCATTCATTGACTGCGTTAGTGACCTTTCTCCTCTCTCTGAGAGACGGTGATCAGATACCTGATCACCGTCTTTTGGATTCACTAAAAAGTTTCAAAGAAGCCCTAGCTGTGCGGTGTAGGTGTACTTAACGGTTCAGAGAAGGGTCAATCAGATATCTGATCACCCTATCATTGTCTATATCAGAGTTTCTGTCCGCTGAGAGATGATACTAAGAAGGCACATCATCATGCGTTATTTTGTTCACAGCAAAGGTTTTTTCATGGCAGACCACAGAGACATCTTCTTCAAAGAATATAAGAGAGCTTGTAAGAATGCACCAGAGGTAAGTGTGTTCAATGTACCTGTACCCTTTAAAGCACCAAAAGAGGGTACATACTACAAGATCAAAGGTGTATCTGATGGTGTGTACTACGATCTCAACAATCAGACGGTAGCGGGGTACAGTGGAGAGATCAAAGAGAGGGTATTCGACCAACGTCTAATGACGGAAAAGAGGGACAAGCGGGGTAATATAGAGTACAAAAAGGTAGCAGTACCAAGTACTCACACCGCGGTGATCTCACATGTGGTTCCACACAAGCCTTTGAACCACAAAGATACGGAAATTAGATTCATTGATATTGTGGATGAATCTGCGGACATACCGATGTTTGTCTACCTTGTGGACAACGAGATCCTTTTCCCCGAGAAAAGGATCTGTTTAGCGCTAAGTAGAAAACGTCAGATGCACGCCTACTTTGCATATGAGATAAGAACACCTCAACTCGGTACAATGAATCTGCTCATTGCTCCTTACACGGGTAAAAGCTATACCTCGACTAGGGTACTTTGTATAAAGAATAACAGCCTTGATTTTGGTGAAGAGACAAAGATGTTGTTGAACTATTGGTCAGCCAAAAATCTCATTCCTGGGAATTTCCAAGAATTTGAAACCGATAGCGGTAATCTGGTCTACAAAGAGCTAGAGGGTCAACTAGATCCAGCCGAATTTGATGGCGGATTGTATTTATCGGTAAAAGATATAGCTAAGCTGAAAGCATCAAAGGTTATTGTGAATGACTAACATTGCTTATACACCCAAAGGTAATAATGGGTATGCACTATATGATCTGGATACAGGCAAGGGAGCACTCTACGGGGTAATGGGAGAGTACATGTACCCGATACAATACCGGGGTGAGTCTGTGAAGCAGGTTAGTGTGATCTCTCTACTTTCCCAACCAAGAGGGGGTACAGAGGTTCTTTATTACCGAAGGTATAATCAGCGTATTTGGAGGGTACGGCAGAAGCTTTCCAGTGTGTACTTTGCACTAGACGGTATTAGTGATGGTACTGATAAGGTTTTCTATCGGAAGATAGGAAAAGAGAAACAGTACATCATTGTCTACTTCAATGATAAGAATCTCAGTGAAAGGACGAACATAGTTCTCTCTTTCAAAGAAGTTAATTAGATCAAAGGCTAAATGTATTGTTGTGTAAAGGCTAATATGGTAAACTAAAAAGGTATCTAGCGGCAGAGATTGGTTAAAGATTGTTGTTTGAAGAGTTTATCAGCAGCCCTTACAACAGAACGTCAAGGGTAGTAGAACCTATTGACATTGCGAGAACTAAAACCTATTACTACAAGGTGTTCCATCAGGCAGTGATGGTATTGTATAAGCATGGTTTGGTGACAAATCCGTCGATGTTTACTCAGCCGGATATCGTGAGGGCGCTGATGACGATCGGATACCGATCATTTAGTTACTATGGGCAACTGGATACCACTCCACTAGGGGTACGAGTATCTGGGATGAACAGCGCGGTTCTAGATGCCCTGATTACTGCCCTTGATGCTAGTCGTAGTATGAAATTTCTCGATACATTCTGGTCTGAGAACAATAGGGGTAAGTTTACGAGAAAGCTTTTTCTGCGTCTGGTTTCAACAAACATCATTGGTAACGATAAACTAGGTACAGCAAAAGAGGCATTCCGGCTTTGGCAAGATGACCCAAATGTAACCATTATCAAAGTACCTTGGACAGTAAATAGATTTAGAGATGTGTTGGCAGAGGCAATCCAAGAGGGTAATCTTAAACCCACTAATGATGTAGATTGGCTAACAGATCCAAGTAGAGATTTAACAACACAAAGCATATTTAAGAGAGAAGCAAAGAGACTTTTTGACACCATTTATCTGGAGTATTTGCTAAACATTCAGCATAAAGATCTGGCTAGGTACGCTCCGAAAAGTATAAAAAGTATAAAAGACTCAAATACGACGCAGATAAGCGTGGGGGTACGAGAGTCCTTTGAGGATATCGCCACGAGATATGGCATCGATAATGTACTTGGCATGGATAACTGGGGAGTTTACATCAACACCAATCCGGGGTACCTTGAGACATACCAAACGAATTATTGCTACATCGATGGAGTCGAGGCACCGCAAGAGGTAAAGATGACCGGGATTGGCGGGGATTTACTAACTGAACGCCCGTACACATATAACGGTGCCCCGTTGGTGGTTGATGCTGATTCAAAGTACAAATATCTGTACCCTATTCAATCACCAATAAACGAGGGGTATGATAATGAGATTACATTTAAGGAAAACTGTCCAGATAGTGTTGGAGTTGTAGAAAATGGTTGGACTAACTACCTTGCAATCACGAAAGGCAAATAATTGTTAATTGATGTTAGAACTAGCCTTGATAATGAGTTTGGGATTGTACAAACATATACATCCACACACTATATTGATACGGTTACCACACATCTAACGACGGTAATCACACCCGATAGTAAGATTGGTAGAGCCCATATCTGGAAGGGTGAGCAATTTATGCCCGCCGATGAAGAACTTCCAAAGCTCTACAAGGGTGGGTTCCTAGAGGGGTTTGAGCGCTATATCCGAGCAAAGAAACCGTTCTACGTGAAGCTAGAAGGGGTAGTTGCAAAGTACCGAGTTACTTCCCGCAATGGTGACATTAAGAGTGCGGCAGTGAAGTATTACTGGCCTGGCGGGGGTATTGTAGATGGTCAGATTTCGTGTAAAGAAGTACCAGTATCTGAGCACTTCAACGATATCAATAACCGGGTATTCAAGGCAATAGCAGATGCAGGTGACAGGCGGGCAGACTTTCTACTTACCCAGATAAAGAAAGCAGTTTAACAATGTTTGAAAAGCCAGATGCGCAAGGTAAACTAGGTGCGGTAGTAGAGGACCTAAAGAAGGTTGCGGATAACAAATACCGACCAATTAATGTTGAAACTGATTACGAATCCGAAGCACTGAAGTATGAAGCGGTAGATTTATGGTCAGATAGTACAGCAGTTGATCCACAACCCACGGACGGGGTACTGAGAAGCTCGGCAATTTATTGCGTACATGGGATATTCCAAGAAGACTATGAAGATGGAGATGAGCCCTACTATGCAAAGGCTTTGGAGTACCTAGAAACAAACCCTGATATCGGTGATTTGTACACCCTTTACGATCTAGGTGACACAATGGTGTGGGCTGAGATCTGTTGGTTGCTGATCACAGCATACGGGGTACCAAAGACACGTGACTGGAACACGTTATCGGGTGAGGGTAGTTGTGTACTGGTGAACAGGGTCAACGGGGAAGATGTTCCCGATAACAGATTAGCAAATTACCGTAATAAGATCAGATTACGAGACTATTACGACGACATCAGGAGGGGGTACCGCTACATTCCCGCACCTTTGTTGTTTGCATTTGAGGATATAGTACACAGGGTCAACCTGGATATGGGTAAAGATGAGGCACTTAAGGAAGTAACTTACGGTGATTTGAAAACCTTGTTACTTGCCTTGGCTGATATGGAAGATCTAGCATGAACGCTGAAGATGTAATCCGCAAAGCGGCAGAGTACGCATTTGAGCAAGGAAAAGGGGTACACGGAGACATCTCAATGGAGGGGGTTGATAGTGTACCCGTATTAAAGGTAGCAACTGAGGATGTAAGATCCTATGCCAAGGTGGCTAAAGAGAGATACCCAGAAGAAATAGGAGTAATGGCATCCCGGTATGCTATGCTAGAAGACTTTGATGTGTATGTTGAAACACCTTTCTATCGCATGAATGAAAACAGGAAGGTTCAACAGTACACAAAGGAGATCGTAACCAAAAATCCATCCAAAATAGCTGAGTGGATGGGTATTACTGTTGAAGAGTCTATTGACACGTACAAAACATACTTACCCTACCACTATGAAGATTTTGAGAGTGCAGAAACCCGAGTACTTCGATACAATCTAGGTACGGATCTCGATAGAAAAATAACAAAGCCAAGGAAGATGTTCAATGTAAGTCGACCTGGCATGAGAATGATTCCTTTGGTTGCACTGGAACACTATGTGTCATGTCTGCAAGATAGAATGAAAAATGAGATCGTTCGTGTAACGTTTCAAAAAGATAATGGCGATGAACGTGTCATTGATACAACTTACAATAGGCAGATTCTAGAGGATATCTATGGTAAGGTAGATTTTGTAGATAGAGCTTTAGATGAGTCTTTCCAAGGTCAGTTCTATGACAACCCAACATTGCTGAGGGGGTACATTCGTGTCCCTGAAGTCGGTGCTAGTATTTACGATTCACCGACACGGTCAATAAACTACGGGAGAATTACCAAGGTAGAGTTCGGGGTAGAACCAGATACAACTTTTATCAATATAGATATTACTAGTGCTCCATTGGACTTCATCAATGCAGTAGAGGTAATGCACGTTCGGGGTAAGAGTTTAGATGAGTTGGTATCCGATATGCAATCGTTCGGTATGGGGGTACAGAGCTTACAGGCTGAAGGCACTGTCTATCCATCAATGCTATCGGATTGGGTGATGAACGGGGTAAAGTTCCTTGGAACGAACTTTAGCCGATACTTGGTTATGTTCATGTTAGTCTATGCTAACCACTTCCCAAACTACACGGGAATGAGATTAGAAACAAGAACACAAGATTTCGGATTGGAATAACATGATTATTTACAAAACACCAGAGTTCTTTCTAGGAAGACCTACTCAGGCTGAAAAGAAGCTTCAACCATTTGAAGAAGATGGTCATTTGATGCTACCGACAAGCCGTTCGGTGGCGTACTACGGTAGCTACATACTTGATGACATATATAAGTGGTACGATGCAGCTATTGGAGATAGCTCAGTCATTGATCCAGAGATTGTGGTAGCACAGTTCTTCCTACGTGATTTAGCTTATGTGTACAATCTAAAGACTAACGAGTTAACCCCCTACACGGCGAGTACAAATGCAGCAGAAAGCCTCGGTAAGTCGCCTCTAAAGGATATACACAGTAAGAACAAGGAAGGGCAGATTGCTGCCTACCGGGTTGATTACAAGGTAGACATTAAGACGGGTAAGTATGCGGTAAAGTTGGTAGCGCAGAGGAAACCTAACATCATAACTATCGGGGATTATACTGTTGTACCGCAGATAGCTATCTTCCGGGTCATTAACAAACTAATCAAGATACTAGAAACTAAACCTGTTGTTGAGATCACACAAGGTGACAAGGTGAGGTACGTTACCCAGGATAAGGACCTTTTAGCAGACTATACTGATGACCCAAACTTCGCGGCCAACCTAGAACCGGTTATCTCGTTCTTGAAAGCGGAGATGTACCTGCCAGTTATCGGAGCATCTTCTGCAACGAGCGGAGTAACGGCTGCACGAATTCATGATATAGATCAAATCAGGTTCTTTACCACTACAAAAGGTCTAAACATAACCAAGTCAGAGGGGTACTTTGAATCAATCGAATTTAGAGGTTCGGTTTATTCCCTAGTTAGATACTACTTTGAGGTAAAGGAGAGACCGGATCTCCTCATCAAGAGGTATGGCCTAAATCGGGGTACAGAAGACAGGGAGGGAATCACCCAAGACTTGCTCTTAGCAGATTCTTCTCTCCGTGAAAGAATCCTCAAAGAGACTAGAGAATCCTTTACCAGTAATGCTCAAGTTCTTAGAACATTTAAGACGGTAACTCCAGTGGCAATTCCCGCAGACAATGAGACGATGAAAGAGAATCTCAAGACAGGTCTGTATAGGGTAATTTACAGAAGGAAAAATGGTAGTTACGGTAGTGAGCTAATAACAAACAACAAGGAGATACTGAAGAAGGTATACGGCCCCAATTACGAGGGGGTACTAGAGAGTGAAAACTACCGAGTAAAAGAGTTCTTGCGAGAAGTACGTCAAGGAAAAGACTGGGCGGAAACTGCTCGGTTCTACAATCTTGGTGAATCTGTTGCTCAGGCTGAGGATGACGAATCCCAGGGTGAGTGGATTAACAGCATGGTAGAACGAGTAGTAAACCGTGCAACTGATAAGGTTTTCACAGCTAGACGTGTAAACTACGTAAACGAAGTGTCTGAGATGGTTGGAAACTTCATCCTTTCATTGGATGTCACACAAATACTCACACTGTCGGAGATACATTGAGTGAAAAAGACTACATTGAGTACCTTGAAGCAAGGATTGATAACCTCGCCCGAAAAGGGTATATAGATCCAAGTACCCCTTCAGCAAACGAGATGGGGTACGAGAGATCTTCAATGCTAGTTGAAAATGCTCACTGGTGGGTAGATAGGGATGGTGCAATTAATTTACACGCACCTGAGGCAGGGTATCTGCCCACCGTTCTTATACGTAGGCGTGCTAGGAAGTACTATCTCCGGTACAAAGAATTGGTACATGATATCTCAGTTGATGGATTCCTGGTAGATAATACTAACTGGATAACTGAGGGTAAGGTTTCAGTCAGACCGGCTGAGGTCAAAAAGGAACAAAAATCAAGCAAGGTAAAGAGTGTACTCGATCTGTTAGGTATTACTGAAGAAGTTAATAACACCGAATCAGATGCCTCCACACAACCAACGGAGGTACAAGAAACAGATTCTAGTTCAGAATCAGAGACAAGTATACACGCGGTACCATTTGATCCAAATACAGACAGTGATAGGGTGCTCTATGGCGGTGAGTTAACGTTCCAACGTGATACCGAGGTCAGTGCTGACGTAGAGGAAGACGACGACTCCTGGGGTAACTACAGTGACGAAGAAGAGTGGGATGAGGAAGACGACGATTATGACGAAGACGACTCCTGGGGCAACTACGGTGACGAAGAAGAGTGGGACGAGGGGT
>ERZ1031273.179-NODE-179-length-33804-cov-13.129159_pt1 | contig 33804 bp, 30 predicted proteins | sample MGYA00516575_ERZ1031273 | MGnify/ENA primary metagenome ERZ1031273 (study PRJEB33718, sample SAMN03159816) | human skin metagenome | collected 2014-02-25 | study: EMG produced TPA metagenomics assembly of the PRJNA266117 data set (Human skin bacterial metagenome... | reverse complement strand
TGGAACGCGTGTTGGGTTAACGCCCTCAGGGGTTCAAATCCCCTATCCTCCGCGTAGGGCCCCGGTAGTTCGTTGAGCTACCGGGGTTTTTGCTCACTTTGCGCCAATCTATAGAACCTCTTTAGGGCCGTGAACTGCTCCTCGTCAGTGAGTGAAGCAGTTTTTTTTAGCGTATTCCCAAGGTTTCGTTAGACTCGATGGGTTATTTGTGACTCCAAACTGGGAAGAGTTTATGTCTTCAGCACTCGGTGAAGAACACGAAATTGAGCATCAAGTTCAGGACCAAGTAAAGAACAAAGTCCAAGAGGGTGACTCGGACGAAGTCATCATTGAAAAACTGAAGCGCCAGGGTGTGCGGATCTCGAAAGGCGGAGTGACCCCCTTCGTCTTTTGGCCTTCGCTCATCGTGGTCCTTGCGGTTGCCATCATCGCAATCGCTGCCCCTGAAGCCACCGGTGACGCACTCGGCGCCATGCAGGGATGGATCGTAGGCACACTGGGCTGGTGGTACATGCTGGTGATCGCCGCCTTCATTGTGTTTTCCCTGGCCGTAGCGTTTTCCAAGTACGGTTCCATCAAACTGGGCCAAGATGACGACAAGCCAGAATTTGGTCTCTTGTCGTGGTTTGCCATGCTGTTCGCAGCTGGTATGGGAATCGGTCTGGTGTTTTACGGTGTGGGTGAACCGCTCATCTACGCAACCGTTGACCCTAAGCCAGGATGGCCAGAAGACCAGGCCATGCGTGGCCAGCTCGCTATGGCACAGACCTTTGTACACTGGGGACTCCACCCGTGGGCAATCTACGCCGTGATCGGTCTTGCGCTTGCGTACGCGGTACACCGTCGCGGTCGTCCCGTTTCGATTCGCTGGGCACTGGAACCAATTCTGGGTGAACGCGTTAAAGGCTGGATGGGTGACGTCATTGACAACCTCGCGGTGTTCGGAACCATCTTCGGTATCGCCACCTCGCTGGGTCTGGGCGTTCAGCAGATAGCAACCGGTCTGGCAGAACTCGGTGTTGTTGGTGAAGCTGACAACCGCCTCCTCGTCATCCTGATCGTTGCTATCACGTTTCTAGCCACCATGTCTGTTGTGAGTGGTCTGGGAGCAGGTATTCGTTGGTTGTCGAACATCAATCTTTCTCTCGCGGGAATCCTGCTCATCAGCGTGCTGTTGGTGGGTCCCACCCTGTTCCTGTTCCAAAACTTCATCGAGTCGATCGGCGTGTACTTGGCCAATGTGCTCAACATGACCTTTGACGTGGGCGCGTACACCGGTGAAGAAGGTGCCACGTGGAACTCATCGTGGACCATCTTCTACTGGGGTTGGTGGATTTCCTGGGCGCCATTCGTAGGTGTCTTCATCGCTCGTATTTCCCGAGGTCGTACCGTCCGCCAGTTCATCGCCGGTGTGCTCCTGGTTCCGTCGATCGTGGGCTTCTTCTGGTTCTCCGTCATGGGCGGGGCGGGTATTTACCGCCAGTTCTTTGGCGCAGGCGATCTGATCAATGAAGAAGGCAAAGTTGTGGCTGAAGCAGCGCTGTTCCACGTGCTGTCCGACCTTCCACTGGGCTCGATCCTGTCAGTGATCGCGATCATTTTGGTAACGATCTTCTTCATCACGTCCTCCGACTCCGGTTCGCTGGTTGTGGACATGTTGGCCTCGGGTGGTCACCCCAACCCGCCGGTGTGGTCGCGAGTCCTGTTCGCGGTACTGGAAGGTGCGCTTGCGATCGGGCTGTTGCTGGCCGGTGGTCTGGCATCCCTGCAGGCAGCCGCGCTCGCTACGGCTCTTCCGTTCAGTGTTGTGCTGCTATTCATGTGCGTGGCAACGTTGCGCAGCTTCAAGGCTGATGTGTCGGCGATTGAGCGCGAACGTCTACGTGAGGTCTACCGCAGCATTAGTGAATCGCTGGTGGACGACTTCGACGAGAAGTTCGGTCGCCCGGTCGATGCGCGTATTGACGAACGGATCGACTACCGAATCAGTCGTACTCGTAGCGGCTTCGAACGAAAGAAGTAGCGCCTAAGCTGTTCAGTTAAACAACTGGACAAATAAAAGCGAGCGTTACTGCACGTTATAAAGTGCAGTAACGCTCGCTTTTATTTTGTAACGTCACGATCTCAAGGAGGAGACATGACCAACCAAACGCACCCGTATGCCGACCTGGCCGCCCGGCTCGGCGGCCACGCAACCACTTTCACCACCCCGGAAGGCGAACTCACCGGCTACACTGCCGGCGACCTCGGCGCTTCAACCCCGGTGATCCTGGTCCACGGCTGGCCGGAGTTCGCGTCGTGCTGGGAGCCCATCGCAACCGCACTCCTCAACGCCGGCCACCCCATCATTGCCTACGACCAGCGCGGATACTCACCCGGCCTGCGCCCCCACGCGCTGGAAGAATACACGGTCGAAAAACTGGTCAACGACCTCGGCGAGGTTGCCAATGCGGCAGGCATCAAACGTTTTCACCTGGTGGGCCATGACTGGGGCGGCGTGATGGGTTGGGCGGCTGTTCCTCACATGCCCCACCGGATCCAGACCTTCACGTCGCTGGCCTCGGCGCACACGCGGGCCCACGGCGAGATGATCGTGCGGGATCCTGACCAGTACGAACGCATGGAGTACCTGCGCAAGATCCGCCACCACCCGGAGCAGATCGTGACCAGTATGTTGCGGGATGACGCCGCGAAACTTCGGGCCGTGTACCAAGGTGCGATTCCGCGGCACATCGAAGACGCGTACGTGCAACGCCTCAATGACCCCGAGGTGCTAGCCGCCAGCCTCAAGTATTACCGCGCGCTGGGGTTGGGAACGGACATGCCCACGCAACCCATCACGGTCCCCACGCTGTACGTGTGGGGGAGTGAGGACGCGGCGTTCGCGCGCAGTTCCGCTGAGCTCACCGGCCAGTATGTGGAAGGGCCGTATGAGTTCGTGGAACTCACCGGACGCTCGCACTGGTTACCGGAAGAAGTGCCCGAGGTCGTTGCGGCTCATCTGCTCAAACACTTTGCGCGGGGATAGCCACATGGCTACCCCCGCGCGTACGTGTTTGGTTTTGTTCGCTTTTACTTGTGTGCGTTTTAGCCGAAGACTGCGCGCAGAGTCAGAACACCAACCGCACCAATTGCAGCCGCTGCAGGTACCGTGATCACCCAGGCGAGCGCGATTGGCTTCATGAGGTTCCAGTTCGCTGCCCTGTTCACGATTCCCACACCCAGAACCGCACCAATGAGGATGTGAGTCGACGACACCGGCAGACCCAGCACCGAGGCCAACATGACCACACCGGCAGCAGAGAGCTCCGCGGTGAAACCGGAAGCAGGGTGCATTTCGGTGAGTCCCGATCCCACGGTCTTGATGACGAATCGACCAATGAACCACAGACCCGCGATCAGCGCCACACCGGCGGTGACCATCACCGCTGCGGGCACTCCCGCTTCGTCGTTAATGCTGTTGGTCTTGAGCACGTCCAGAATCGCTGCGAACGGTCCAATCGCGTTTGCGATGTCATTAGATCCGTGGCTGAACGCGAACGCCGATGCCGTGAACACCTGCATCCAGCTAAACAGCAGGAACGTGGAGCGTGACAAGGCCTGCTTCTTGAGCGTGCGAGCAAAAATGAACACTGCCATCCACACGGACGCAGCGATCATGCCCAAGATCAAGAAGTTACCCACCGAACCCAAGTCCAAGTGCAGGTTCTTCAAACCCTTGAACAACAGCATCGAACCAATGACCACAGCACCGAACGCAGCCAGCAGAGGAACCCACGTTTCCAGTGCGCGGTGGGCGTTGATTTCCTTTGCGCGTTCTTCAATCTGGTGTAGATCGCGGTAGTAGTCGGATTCGAGCTCTTGCGGGTCGTAGTTGTCCCGCAAGTACACTTCAGCATCACGTGCCATGGCGTTGGTGTATGAAATCTGCTGAAGTTCGTCCAGTCGTTCGAACGCCTGCTTGTGCGTGGTGCGAAGCTCAGCGCGTTCACGCTTGAGCTCGCGCAGCTTCTCATCCATGCGGTCGTTGAACACCAGAATGTGCTTCTTGATCTGACCGAATAGAAGCCACGCAACGACCCCACCCAAGAGCGGCGAGAGCACCCACGACATTACAATCTTGCCGATTTCTGACCACTGCACCATGGACCATCCACCGGTGCCGGTAACGAATCCCAGCGTCAGCGAGGCACCCACGATACCGCCCACAATCGAGTGGGTGGTAGACACCGGCCAACCCATACGGGTTGCAACCAGTAGCCACAGTGCCGCTCCCAGCAAAGCAGACATCATGATGAACACGAAGTCCATGGGTGCGAGGTCAAACGCGTTCAAGTCCACAATCCCTGAACGCACGGTTTCGGTGACTTCACCACCGGCCAGCACGGCACCACTCACTTCGAAGATCGCCGCGACAACGAGCGCCTGCTTCATGGAAAGCGTTCCGGCACCCACACTGGTTCCAAACGAGTTCGCAACGTCGTTACCGCCGATGTTGAAGGCCATGAACAGACCAAAAAGAATGGTGGTGATGAGAAGGATGCGGTTTGCGCTTGGGTCGACGTAGCCAAACGACCAGAGAGTGAACGACACCAGGGCGATGGCCATAAGAGCACCGAACGCGATGTGCCACCAACGGTCAGGTCCTAAGAAACCGGACGTTTTTGGTTTGGCTGACGTGCCTGACTTTTGGTCAACAGATTCAGACATAACAAACCTTTCGTAGTACGTACTCATCGTGGCACTGATGGTTAACCCAAAAGACAGAAAGGGGTGAATACTGAGTGACGAGTGTGTTTACTCTTTGCGCTTTTCGAACAGACACGTTCTTGGTGAGTATCAGACTGTTACACAGGGCATGAAACCAACGCCGGTGAGTGGTAAAAAGAGAAGTCCGGGGATCTCGTTGAGAAAGGAACGGTCATGACAGTCCCACAGCTGACGTTGAACGACGGAAACACCATCCCGCAACTGGGATTTGGCGTGTGGCAGATTTCCACTGACGACATCGTTCCGGCCGTTACAACTGCGTTGGAGACCGGATACAGGCACATTGACACTGCCGCGATCTATAAGAATGAAGCGGGCGTCGGGCAAGCCATTGCCCAAAGCGGAATCGACCGTAAAGACCTCTTCGTGACCACCAAACTGTGGAACAACCGCCACTCGGATGCGCGTGTTGCACTCGAAGAAAGCTTGACCAAACTGGGCCTGGACTACGTAGACCTTTACCTCATCCACTGGCCAGTACCTGAACAGAACAAGCGACTCGAAGCATGGTCGGCACTTGAGCAGGCGCAAGCTGACGGTCTGGTGAAGTCACTTGGCGTGTCCAACTTCCGTGAAAGTGACCTCTACGAACTGGCAAAACACGCTTCGGTTCGCCCAGTCGTCAACCAGATTGAGCTCCACCCCACCTTCACGCAGGTTGAGCTGAGCGCAGACAACGCACGATACGGTGCGGTGACCCAAGCGTGGTCGCCACTGGGCCGGGCGCACGACCTGGAGAACCCCACCGTTACACAGATCGCTGAACGCATCGGTCGCACGCCAGCGCAAGTGGTGCTTCGTTGGCACCTGCAAGCCGGCCGGATCGTCTTCCCTAAATCCGCGACGGAAAGCCGCATTCGCGAAAACTTCCAGGTGTTCGACTTCGCCCTGTCAGACGGCGACATGGCCGCGATCAGCGGGCTCAACACTGACAACCGAATTGGTCCTCACCCCATGGACCTAGGCGCTGAGTAAACATGTCAGACGACTCACCCGAAAAGCTCGACGCACGTGAAACTGACCCCCACGCGCCCTTGGGGGTTGTCGCGTTCGTCGCGTCGCTGTCCTGCCTGATCGGGTTTGCGTTCATTGGGCCAATCGCCGGAATCATCATGGGTGGAATGGCGCGCAAGCGTTCGCGTGAAGACGGTTTTCCGGACAATAAGTTCGGGCGCTGGGCCGTGACCTGGGGAATCATCTTCCTCATCGTGAGTGTGGTGCTCACGGCCGTGATCGTGGGAATCCTGATCGTGTCGTTCGTTCAAGACCCATACGGGGCTCCCGGCCCCGGCACGCCAGCCAAGTAACCAGTCCCAGTCACCCGCCCCGGCCACCAGCGTTACATGACGGTGGCAGCTACGGTGCCGGCGACCTCGGCGATGGCGTCCGTGTGCGACTCCTCAACTTCACCGGTGAACGTCACGGGCTCTGCAACCAACTTCCATCCCAGACCGGTGGTGATCGCTTCCATGGCACGCTCTGCGCCCGTGGTGTCAAAGCCACCGTGGATGAAATAGCTGAACGGGCGTCCCGAGGTGGGCTCCCGGACATCGTTGTACGTCGTGTCGAAGAAGTGCTTGAGTGCCCCGGAAATGTATCCGAAGTTCGCGGTGGTGCCCAGAATGTAGGCGTCGGCGGACAGAACGTCCTCAGTCGTTGCCTCGAGCGCAGGTTTCTCAACGAGCGTGACGCCGTCGAGTTCGGGTAGCGTGAAGACATCGCGCACCGCTTGAGCGAGCTGCTCCACACGCGGACTGGGCGAATGGTGGACGAACAACACAGTTGGTGTAGTGCTAGGCATAGTGCCACGGTACAACGGACGTGAAAGACGTGCGTATGCGACAGGAGAACACATGGCCCGCATCAAGGACCCGCTAGCCGGGCTCACCAGGCCAAACCCAAGCCACACTGATGAACAGATCGTAGCCGTTTTGCACTCGATGCCAGCCAGCGACTGGGTGGTCCTGACCGGTGCGGGAGTATCCACGGACTCCGGCCTACCCGACTACCGCGGCCCCAACTCTCCCCGTCGCACCCCGATGACCATCCAAGCTTTTCGCGCCTCGGCCAGTAACCGCCGCCACTACTGGGCCAGGTCGTTCTTAGGCTGGGACAAAATCCTGGACGCACACCCCGGCCCGGCGCACCACGAACTCGCACGCATAGCCCCGGGCGGACTCATCACACAGAATGTCGACGGCCTGCATCAAGCCGCAGGCAGCGAAAATGTCATCGATCTGCATGGACGCCTGGACCGGGTGATCTGTCTGCGGTGCGAAAACCTGTTTGACCGCCAGTGGGTCCAAGACGAACTGCACGCCCTCAACCCGGACTTCGCACGCCAGCTGGGCGTATCGGCCGAAATGCTCGAAACCGCACCGGATGGCGACGTGGCTGTCGACGACACGCAAGGCTTCGTTGTCTTGCCGTGCCCCGTGTGCGGCGGTGACCTCAAACCTGACGTCGTGTTCTTTGGGGACTCCGTTCCAGCGGAACGTAACCGGGAAGCTCACGCGCTGGTCGGCCGAGGTCGCGGCCTGGTTGTGTTGGGGAGTTCCCTTGCCGTGTTGTCGGGGTTGAGATTCGTGAAGAACGCGTTCAAAGAAGGCAAACCCATCGTGGTTGTCACTGATGGCCCCACGCGGGGCGATGAACTGGTGACGTATCGGTCAGTTTCGCGGGTCAAGGACTTCCTCCAGCTGTGGTAAGGCTCTAGGCTTGAAATATGACGAACTTTGCTCGCGCAGAACGCCTGTCAGTCGCCGCTCTACTTCGTGAAATGGGCCCCGATGCCCCCACCCTGTGTGAAGGGTGGACCACCTTGGATCTTGCGATTCACCTGGTGATCCGTGACCGTTACCCCGCAGCGTTGCCGGCCAACGCCAGTGACAAAGCGGGCAAAGTCGAATTCTTTGCCAAGCGCACCGCGATGCGCGAATCAGAATTGAAGGCTCTCCCGTGGGAGAAGCTGGTGGGCATGGTTGCCGCCGGGCCGGGCGTGCTTTCGCCTATGGGGTGGACTCCGGTGGATGTTCTGACCAACACCGGCGAGTTTTACGTCCACCACGAGGACATTCGCCGCGCACGCAAAGGTTGGGAACCACGCAACATCCTTCCCGAACTGGAAGCCCAGCTGTGGAACGTGTGCAAGCCGTTGGCACACTCGCCCAGCGTCCGCAACGAAGGCCCGCTGATTGTGCGCGCTCCCGGGCACGGTGAGCTTCACGTGGGCAATACCGACGAGGGTGCCGCGGTGCTGGAAGGTAAGCCGTCGGAACTGGTGATGTATCTGTTCGGACGTAAGGACCACGCGCAGGTTTCGTTGCGCTCATAAGTGGGTGGGTGCAGTTGGGCAGGCGCGGTTTTAGCCCGAGGTGTCCGGCCTGTCTGGCTTCCCCGCAGTTCCGTTTGTGTTGGGTGGCAAGTCTGCGCGCGGGTCGTTCGGTAACAGGTGCTCTGATCCCTCCTGTTGCCTGCGCATCTCTTCTTCGCGCTTGACCATTTTTGCTCCAATGTAGGAGTCTGGCCGGGTCATGGTGCGGTGAATGAGGTACCAGCCACCAAAAAATGCCACCGCGAAGCAGGCGGCCACAATGATGACTGCAAGCATTTGAGGCTCGTCCACGGTCTCTCCTTGGGTGGGCGTTCTTTCGGGGTACTTGCCCGAGGTGGTTCGCTGATGGACATCATACGCCCCCTTTTTGCGGGGCGGGAGGGCTATGGACTCCACTGTGTCAGTGGGTGGCATTAGGCTAGTAAATGTGTCTACCGCTCTTTACCGTCGCTACAGGCCCGATACGTTCAATGACGTTATCGGGCAAGACCATGTCACTGGTCCGCTGAAGGCTGCCCTCGACAATGGGCGGGTCAACCACGCGTACCTCTTCTCTGGTCCGCGCGGGTGCGGAAAAACCACCTCGGCCAGAATCCTTGCCAGGTGCCTCAACTGTGAACAGGGACCCACGTCAACCCCGTGCGGGCAGTGTGCGTCGTGTCGCGACCTGGCCACGGGAGGGCCGGGGTCGCTCGATGTGGTGGAGATTGACGCGGCCAGCCACAACGGTGTGGACGATGCGCGTGATCTGCGTGAACGAGCGGTGTATGCGCCGGCGCGTGACCGGTTCAAAGTGTTCATTTTGGACGAAGCCCACATGGTCACACCGCAGGGATTTAACGCGCTTCTGAAACTGGTGGAGGAACCGCCTCCGCACGTGAAGTTCGTTTTTGCGACCACTGAGCCGGAAAAAGTCATTGGAACCATCCGTTCGCGTACCCACCATTACCCGTTCCGGTTGGTGCCACCGGACATCCTCACGTCGTATCTGACGGAACTGTGCCGACGCGAAAACGTAGCGGTGGGCAAAGGTGTCCTGCCGTTGGTTGTGCGTGCAGGTGGGGGATCGGTCCGTGACACCCTGTCTGTTTTGGACCAGCTCATGGCCGGTGCAGGCCCTGACGGTTTGGATTACACGACGGCCGTGGCGCTGTTGGGATACACGCCGGAGTCCCTGCTGGGCGACATTGTCGACGCGTTCAGCGCAGGTGACGGGGCAGCCGTGTTCCGCGTTGTCGACCGCGTGATTGAGTCGGGTCAGGACCCTCGCCGTTTTGTCGAAGACTTGCTCGAACGATTTAGGGACCTCATCGTGGTGGGCACGGCACCTAACCAGGCTCGAGCGTTCCTACCGGAAGCCCCGGACGACCTTCTTGAACGGCTCATTTCACAGTCCCAACAGTACGGAGCGGCTGAACTTTCGCGGGCCGCCGACATGCTCAACGAAGGCTTAAGTGAAATGTCGGGCGCAACCTCCCCGCGTTTGCAACTGGAACTCATGTGCGCGCGGGTTCTACTGCCGTCGGTGGAGTCGGCCAGGCGCGCAGTTGTGTCCCGTGTGGAGCGTTTGGAACGCCGGGTGGGTATGTCGCCCACCGGCCGTGCAAGCAACGTGCCACCAGAGGTTCCAGCGCAGGCTGAGGGGAACGCGCCCGAGGTGGCCCAGACCCCCGCTGCTACCCAGTCACCTGCGGTTTCTCAGTCAGAGGGGCAGGAAGGTGCGCAGTCGCAGGTAGCTCAGCCGGGTGCCCAGGCGTCAGTTCAGCGAGGTGAGCAGGGGAGTGCTCAGTCTCAGGGGAGTGCTCAAAAACCACAGGCCGATCTCGACTCGATTGCAGACTTCGCATTCGCCGCTGAAGAGCTCGCAACGGCCGATCAGCAGACTGATACTCAACAGCAGGTTGAACCACAGCGACAAGCGGAGTCACAGCGTAAGCCTGAGCCTCAGAAGCGACCTGAACCACAGCGACAGCCTGAGCCTCGCCGTGAGGCTGAACCACCTCGGCGGGAAGAGCCACAGCGCCAGCCGCAACCACAGCAACACCCTGAACCGCAGCGCCAGCCGGAACCAACTGCGAACGCTGGCAATAACGAGATCGATACGATCCGCAGGAGCTGGCCGCACATTCTCGATGCACTCACCGGGAAGAGTCGGTTGGTGCGCGCGATCCTGTCTGGCAACGCGGTTCCGCAGGCGTTCCGCGACGGTGCGCTGGTGTTGGGGTTCAACAACCAGTGGTCCGTGGCCAGCTTCGACCGGCCAGGAAACAGCGACAAACTTGCGCAAGCGATCAACGAGGTGCTGGGGATTCGCGCGAACGTGGTGATCGGAGATGTGGGCGTAGATACGGAGGTTCGCGCGCAGCAGCCTGAACACGCGCAACGCCAACCCGCGCCTGGACCACAGAACGCGCCACAACCTAACCGTCCACGTCCAACGCAAGAAGAAGTCGATGCGGTCGTGGGGCCCCGGGCCGTAGACCAAGCTCCGGTAGACCGCGAAAAATACTGGAACTTGGACGCCGAAACGCCGGCCAACCGCAACCGAGAGTCCTCCGATTCACAGGAGGGCGACCATACGGGCGATACAGGTCATGAGAACTTCGGCGGTGGGGAAACTGGGGGAACAGGCGACATAGCTGACAGTCAACCGGCGAGCGCGGAACCGAAACACGAGCCAGCTTCCGACACCCAAAGTTCGTACGGCGATTACACCGAATCTGACACCTCGGCGGGGCACGGAGCCGTTGACGTGCCACAGGTTGTGGTCCCGCCACCAGTGGACGAACCCAACGAACTCGAAGACTACCTAGGCGCCTACGCCGACCCCAACCTGGGTTACGACGAGCCAGGGCCCGCATCCAAGTCCCAGCCCAAGCAAGAGTCCAGCAACGAGCCATGGGCAGACCTGGGGAAGCGTGAACCGAAAAACCACGTCCCCGGATCCACCTCGGGAGAGGAGACCGTGGCGACAGCGGGTGTGGGAACAGAGTCAACCACCGCTTCGGAAACGGAAGGCCCAGAGCACACTGACGCTCAACCGGCAGGCGCGCAGGCAACCGAGAACCCCGCGACCGAGGGGCCGGACGTCACCAACTACGACGACTACGACACCGAAAGCGACCCAGAGATCACAGAGGCCCGCGACATAGGGGTGCCCGTGTTCTTAAGAGTGATCGGTGGCGAGATTTTGGAGGAAGTTGACGAATGAGTGCCATCTACGACGGTGCCCTCGCCGACCTCGTCGACGAACTGGGAAAACTGCCAGGAATCGGACCCAAATCTGCGCAACGCCTGGCATTTCACATCCTGCAGTCTCCCGCTCAGCAAGTCGAAAAACTAGCCAGCGCGCTCACTGAGGTGAAACGGCGCGTCAACTTCTGTGAAATCTGTGGAAACGTCGCCGAGGGTGAAAAGTGCGCGATCTGCCAGGACTCGCGACGTGACCAGAGCGTAATCTGTGTGGTCGAAGAAGCCAAAGATGTCGTCGCGATTGAGCGCACTCGCGAATACCGAGGGCTCTACCACGTGCTGGGCGGGGCAATCGACCCCATGGCTGGGATCGGCCCAGACCAGTTGCGTATCAAACAGCTCCTCACCCGGCTCCAAACCGGCGCCGTGCGCGAATGCGTGATCGCAACCGACCCCAACCTCGAAGGCGAAGCGACCGCAACTTACGTGATCCGCCTGCTTTCTACCGTGGGTGTCAACGTCTCTAAACTGGCCAGCGGACTGCCCGTAGGTGGCGATCTCGAATACGCCGACGAAGTGACTTTGGGCCGTGCCTTCCAAGGACGTACGCAAGTACACACCGGCGAATAACCCGGCGACCACCTCGGGCGACGCAAAATTCACAAGTGTGACACGAGTACGCCCGGCACATTTGCGTTCCTCTACAATGGAGCCATTGCGCAAGCGTCGTCCTATTACACAGAAAGAACAAGTGTGAGCTTAGTTGTTCAGAAGTTCGGTGGATCATCGGTTGCCGACGCCGAATCAGTCAAGCGAGTAGCTCGCAGGATCGTTGAATACCGCAAAGCTGGTCACGACGTTGTCGTAGTCGTATCAGCAATGGGAGATTTCACCGACGACCTCATCGACCTGGCAAACCAGATTTCGCCACTTCCACCGGCCCGCGAACTCGACATGCTGCTCACTGCGGGCGAACGCATCTCCATGGCAGTACTCGCAATGGCGATCGCCAACCTGGGCTTCGAAGCGCAGTCTTTCACCGGGTCCCAAGCCGGAATGATTACCGACGAATCCTTTGGTCGTGCTCGCATCGTCAACGTCACACCCATGCGCGTGAAAGAGGCTCTCGAGAACGGCAACATCGCAATCGTTGCCGGGTTCCAAGGTGTCTCGCACACCACCAAGAACATCACCACCCTGGGCCGAGGTGGTTCGGACACCACCGCTGTCGCGCTCGCCGCATCGCTCGACGCGGATGTGTGCGAAATCTACACCGACGTTGACGGGGTGTTTACTGCTGATCCGCGAATCGTGTCAACGGCTCGCCGAGTCAACCACTTGAGCTACGAAGAAATGCTCGAAATGGCCGCCTCGGGGGCGAAGATCCTGCACCTGCGAGCCGTCGAGTACGCCCGCCAATACGACGTGCCACTGCACGTGCGTTCATCCTTTAGCCACAACCGCGGAACCTGGGTCAGTGACTCGCCCATTCCCCCTAAATTCGCTCCTGAAGAAGAGGAAACAAGCATGGAACAGGCTGTAATCTCCGGTGTTGCCCACGACCGACAAGAAGCGAAACTCACCGTGGTGGGCGTTCCAGACATCCCTGGTAAAGCGGCAGAGATCTTCCGGGTGATCGCGGAAAACGAAATCAACATCGACATGATCGTGCAGAACATTTCCACGCGCGATCCTGGGCGCACGGACATTTCGTTCACCTTGCCCATGTCTGACGGCGCGACTGCCACGCGAGTGCTCAACGACGTGCAAGAAAGCATCGGGTTTGATCACTTGCGCTATGACGACCAGATCGGAAAGCTGTCAGTGGTTGGGGCAGGTATGCGTTCCCACCCAGGAGTCACCGCCACGCTCTTTGACGCACTTTCAGAAGCTCACATCAACATCGACATGATTTCCACATCAGAGATTCGGATCAGTGTAGTGACGCGCGCAGACCTGCTCGACGACGCAGTGAAAGCGGCGCACACGGCATATGGCCTGGACAGTGACTCAAACGAAGCGATTGTCTACGGAGGTACCGGACGATGAGCCTGAAAGTTGGCGTGGTCGGAGCAACCGGCCAAGTTGGTCGCGTCATGCGCGAACTCTTGGCCAACGACCCTGGCTTTGACATTGATGACATCCGATTCTTCGCCTCTGCCCGTTCAGCTGGTACGGAACTGGAATTCAAAGGTCGCACGGTTGTCGTTGAAGACACAGCGACCGCTGACCCGTCAGGTTTGGACGTAGCCCTGTTCTCGGCTGGAGGCGCCACGTCTAAAGCCCACGCGCCACGCTTTGCAGAAGCCGGCGTCATCGTGGTCGATAACTCGTCCGCATGGCGCTCTGACGACCAGGTGCCACTGGTGGTCTCTGAGGTCAACCCAGAAGCGTTAGACCGGATCCCCAAGGGGATCGTCGCCAACCCGAACTGCACCACAATGGCGGCCATGCCCGTGCTCAAACCTCTACACGAAGCAGCCGGACTGTCCCGCCTGATCATCAGCACGTACCAGGCCGTGTCAGGTTCCGGAATTGCCGGTGTCGACGGCCTGGTGAGTGAAACTGAGGCCGCGGTTCCCAATGCACGCGGTCTTGCCCTGGACGGTAAGGCGGCCGGCTGCGAAGCTACCGTGTACACCGAACCCATTGCGTTTAACGTGCTGGCGCTCGCCGGTGACATGGTGGACGACGGTGACGGCGAAACCGTCGAAGAGAAGAAACTGCGCAACGAATCACGCAAGATCCTGAACATCCCGGAACTTTTGGTCTCCGGTACGTGCGTGCGCGTTCCCGTTGTCACTGGCCACTCACTGTCCATCAACGCGGAATTTGAACGCGACATCACACCTGACGAAGCAACCCAGATCTTGGCGCAGGCGCCAGGCGTGGAACTTGAAGACGTGCCAACGCCACTCAAGGCGGCCGGCGGTAACACCAGCTTGGTGGGGCGAATCCGACGCGACCAGTCAGTCCCCGGGAACAAAGGGCTGGCCCTGTTTGTGTCGAACGACAACTTGCGCAAGGGCGCTGCCCTGAACACAGTGCAGATCGCCGCCCTGCTCGACCAGCGCAAATAGAGCTTCACGCATAGAAGCATGCTTATATAACTATTTGTCAATAATTGGGGTGCGCGAATACTTTCTGGTTGTTTCATTTAGCTAGAAAGGTCTTCTATGAAGTCGCTTCGCGCTATGTCAGTTGCGATCATTGCAGCAGGTGCCCTCGTTTTGTCCGCATGCGGATCCCAGTCTGGTGATTCCGGCGATGACAAGCTCAACGTGGTGACATCGACCAACGTCTACGCCGACATTGCTCAGACGGTTGGCGGTGACGCTGTAGATGTCACGCCGATTATTGACGACCCGTCGAAGGACCCGCACTCCTATGAGGCGACTACAGAAGACCAGCTGAAGCTGTCCAAAGCAGACGTAGTTGTGCAAAATGGCGGTGGTTACGACGCTTTCATGACCACGCTGTTGGAAGCTTCAGACTCCAAGCCCGAGGTGGTTGACGCAGTTTCGATCTCCGGCCTCCCAGGTTCGGAGGGACTGGGTAACGAACCTCACGACCACGGTCATGACCACGGTCACAGCGAGGAAGGCCACGAAGGTCACGATCACGAGCACGGTGAAGAAGGCCACGAGGGTCACGACCACGAACACGGCGAAGAGGGCCACGAAGGTCACGATCACGGTCACGGCGAGGAAGGCCACGAGGGTCACGACCATGAGCACGGCGAAGAGGGCCACGAGGGTCACGACCACGAACACGGCGAAGAGGGCCACGAAGGTCATGACCACGGCCATGACCACGGCGCGTTCAACGAGCACGTGTGGTACTCCGTGCCCACCATGATCAAGCTGGTTGACGAAGTCGCTGGAACCATGAGCGAGAAGTCACCTGAGCACAAAGACGAGTTCGAGAAGAACGCCGACGACCTGCGTGGCAAGCTTGAAGATCTGAACACAAAGATCACTGACGCTAAGTCGCAGAACGAAGGCAAGAAAGCCGCGGCAACTGAGCCGGTTCCTCTGTGGCTGTTTGAAGACATGGGGCTCGAACCAGCGACCCCACCAGAGTTCTTGTCTGCAATTGAAGAAGGTAACGACGCGCCTCCTCTGGTGTTCAAGAAGGCTCAAGATCAGCTGAAGAACAAAGAGGTTGTCATCCTGGGTTACAACACGCAGGCAACTAACGAACAGGCCGAATCTCTGAAGAAGGCAGCTGAAGAAGCTGGTATTCCTGTCGTGGACATGGCTGAAACCATGCCCAAGGGCTCAAACTACGCCGACTGGATGTCCGGCTACGTCGATGAAGTAAACAGTGCCCTCAAATAAGCACGAGAGTCCGTCTCGAACCTCTGTTTTGGAGATTCGCGACGGACTCCTCAAATTTGGTGAGCGCGTCCTGTGGCATGGCCTCGACCTTGAGGTAGAACCGGGGGAGTTCATCGCCGTTCTAGGACCAAACGGTAGCGGTAAAACGTCCCTGCTCAAAGTGCTACTGGGACAGTACAAACTGTCTGGTGGCTCGATCCGCGTGGGCGACCACGCCGTGCGCAAAGGCGACCCGGATATTGGCTACGTGCCACAACAGCGATCCGTTGATCCGGCTACTCCGTTGCGCGCTCGTGACATTGTAGCCCTGGGTGTAGACGGGCACCGTTGGGGGCTACGCCTGCCATCTTCGAAGTTCCGGAAGCGTATCGACCACCTTCTTGATCTCGTGGGAGCTGGTGACTACGCAGACGCACCCGTGGGCACCCTATCCGGCGGTGAGATGCAGCGCTTGCGTTTGGCACACGCGTTAGCCAGTAGCCCGCGCTTGCTCTTGTGCGACGAACCTCTTTTGAGCCTGGACATCCCACACCAGCATTTGGTGGCGTCGCTGTTGGACAAAGAACGCAAAACAAACGACACCGCGATCCTGTTTGTCACCCACGAAATCAACCCGATTCTTCCCTACGTGGACCGCATCATTTACATTGTGGGCGGTCATTTCTTGGTGGGCACGCCCAACGAAGTGATGAATTCTGAGGCCCTTTCGCACTTGTTCGACAGCAAGGTCGAAGTGCTCAACATCGGTGGCCGCGTGGTTGTTGTTGGTGGCGATGATCAACATCACCATCCCGAACCAGAAAGCGTCGAGTAGTGGAACAGCTGACTCAACTTTTTACGTTCGAACACTACGGTGAGCTCGTGATTCTCCTGCGCAACTCCATTCTGGCGTCGGCGGTGCTGGGGATGGTGGGTGGCTTGGTGGGCTACTTCGTCATCATTCGAGATATCCCGTTTGCTGTTCACGGTGTTGCCGAACTGTCTTTCGCAGGTGCTGCGTTCGCGCTCTTAGTGGGCTTCGACGTGGTGTTCGGGTCCATTTGTGGATCGCTCATCGCAGCTTTCCTCATTGGTGCAGGTGGCGTTCGCGCCTCTGATAAGAACTCGATCATCGGCGTTCTGATGCCGTTTGGCCTGGGATTGGGAATTCTTTTCTTGGCGCTGTACCAGGGTCGCGCGGCTAACAAGTTTGGCCTGCTCACCGGGCAGATTGTGGCGGTCAACCCGGGCCAGCTCAAAGTCCTCATGGTGTGTGCCGCTGTTGTGGTTGTCGTGTTGGCAGTGATCTGGCGTCCGTTGGCGTTCGCGTCTATTGACGCCGAGGTCGCCCGCGCCCGAGGTGTCCCAATCGGCTTCCTGACGATCACCTTCATGCTGGTGTTGGGTCTGGCTGTCGCGTTGAGCGTGCAGGTTGTTGGTGTGTTGCTGGTGATGGCTTTGTTGGTGACCCCAGCGGCTGCGGCCACGCAGATTTCTTCGAACCCGTACCTGGTGCCGGTGTTGTCGGTGGTGTTTGCCACGGTGTCCTCGGTGGGTGGTGTGCTGATTGCTCTGGGTTCGCCCGTCGTGCCCATCAGCCCGTTTGTCACCACCATCAGCTTCCTCATTTATGCGGTATGTCGACTGATCGGTCGTAGTCGCGAAAAGCGATACGCGCGCCAACGCAATCGCCGCTTGGCCGAGCTCGATGCAGAACACCGTGTGTAACTCGCACCAACATTCGCCCGTCATTTCGGGGTAGCGTAAAAGGGTGGACACAAAAAACATTCTTCGCTTGGCCGTAGGTGTAGGTGGAACGTGCGCCGTCGCAGCAGGTGTGTGGGGCGCGTGTATCGAGCCGCACCTGTTTACAGTGCGCCACCTGACATGCCGGGTTCTGCCTCACGGAAGCGCCCCTTTGCGGGTTTTGCACATCAGCGATCTCCACGTTGCGCCGTGGCAAAAGCACAAGATCAACTGGGTTCGCGCGCTGGCAAAACTCCAACCAGACCTGGTGATTAACACGGGCGACAACTTTGGGTTCAATTCGCTCGACACCGTGATCCACACGCTTGCCCCGCTCACAGCGTTCCCCGGAATCTTCGTGTTTGGGTCAAACGACTTCCACGGCCCTGCTGTGAAAAACCCGGCCAGATACCTCATGGGTCCTAGCGAGGTAAAAGAGACGGAGCCTGACCTTCCGGCTGACGACCTTCGCCGGGCGCTCACATTGCGCGGGTGGAACTTCGTGGACAACTGCAACGCAACTCTCGAGGTCAAAGGTGTGAAAGTCAGCGTCTCTGGTCTGGGCGATGCGCACATGAACAACGCGCACATCAGTCAAGAACACCCACACTTCGAAACCGGTGCCGATCTCAACGTGGGAGTGACTCACTCACCCTATTCCGCCTCGGTCGACGCGCTGATCGACGCGGGAGCCCAGATGGTTTTTGCCGGTCACACCCACGGCGGCCAGATCCGCATCCCCGGTTACGGGGCGCCCGTCACCAACTCTGACCGACCTCGGGACGAAGCACGGGGGCTTTTCACACGCTCAGGAGTCCCTGTTCACATCAGTGCAGGACTGGGCTTTTCGATCTTCGCGCCGGTGCGATTTGCATGCCCACCCGAGGTGACTCTCATGGAGCTCGTGGCACGCGAATCCTGAGCGGATACTCAGTTTCAGCTGAGCCCAGGTATTTGCGGTCGTCGGTACAATGATCGCATGGTGTCTTCTGCGTCCAACAAAAAAACCAACGGAATGTCTCTGATCATGCAGTTCATTGCGGTCAGTGCAATCGCGGGAATTGTGGGTGCCGGTTTGGCGATTCCTTCGGTGGGTGTCGCCTCGGTCGGTGCTAAGAACGTTGCCGAAATCTTCGAGTCGCTTCCGGCTGAGCTGGAAGAGCGGCCGTTGGCTGAGCAGTCCAAGATGCTCGCCGCCGACGGGTCGGAGATCGCTAGCTTCTACTGGCAGAACCGTAAAGAAGTCCACGTCGACGACATTTCGCAACACATGCAGGACGCGACTGTCGCGGTTGAAGACGAACGCTTCTTTGACCACGGTGGTGTGGACCTGCAGGGTATTTTCCGCGCGTTGGTACACAACACGTTCTCCGACTCCAAGCAGGGTGGTTCAACGCTGACACAGCAGTACGTGAAGAACGTGCTGTCAGAAAACGCGCACTCGCAGGACGACGCCGAGGGTGTGGAAGCAGCGACAGAAGCCGACGGCGCTGCCGGTTATGCGCGTAAGTTGCGCGAGATTAAGCTCGCAACCGCGCTTGAAAAGAAGTACCCCAAGATTGAGATTCTCAATCGCTACCTGAACATCAACAACTACTCCGGTTCGCCACGTGTGTATGGTGTTGAAGCGGCTGCTCATCACTACTGGGGAATTAAGGCCAAAGATCTCAACATCGAGCAGTCGGCTCTTCTGGCTGGTGTGGTGAAGAACCCTGCGGCATACAACCCAGAACGTTTCCCCGACCGCGCGCTACAGCGCCGAAACATCGTGTTGGGGCAGATGCTCAAGTATGAGTACATTTCGCAGGAAGAACACGACAAAGCGGTCAAAACTGACCTTGGACTGAAGATCCACAACACACCAAACGGGTGTGCTGCGGCTAAGGACGCTGCGTACTTCTGCGACTACGTGCAGAGAGTCATCGAGAACGACCCGGTTTTCGGTAAGACTAAAGAAGAGCGCGCTAACGTCCTGGCCCGAGGTGGTTTGACGGTCAAGACGACCCTCAACCGGGACATGCAGAAGGCTGCCGATAGCACCGTGAAGAAACGTATCCCGGTTGGTGACCCATCGGGCGCGGGACACTCGATCGTGTCCGTTGAACCAGGGACCGGAAAGGTCCTGGCAATGGCCCAGAACCGTAACTACTCGGTGACCGAAGGCAAGAAGAACTTCGACACCCAGCTGAACTACAACGTGGACCGTAAGCACAACGGTGCGAGTGGGTTCCAGGTTGGTTCGACGTGGAAGCCGTTCGTGTTGGCGGAATGGTTGCGTGAAGGTAAGAAACTTAACACCACGGTCAACGCGACGAAACGTTCATACTCAGCTGGTTCGTGGAAATACGACGGATGCCCAGCTGTAGGCGGTAACTGGAACCCCAACAACGCCGGTGACGGTGGAGGATCCAGCTCGATGAGCGCGCTCCAGGCCACCAAGAAGTCGGTGAACACCGGCTACGCGGCAATGGGTAACCAGCTCAACATGTGTGGAATCATGAAGACCGCACGGGCGTTGGGGCTGAAGTACGGAAACGGTGAACCGCTCGACCAGCCACAAGAAAACTGGAAGAAGGAACGTAACCTTTACATCTCCACCATGCCGTCTTCGATCCTGGGAACCACTCCCGTGACGCCGATCGACATGGCTTCCGCTTACGCAGTGTTTGCCTCCGGCGGTACGTACTGCAAGCCGTCGCCCATCGACAGTATTAAGGACGCTGAGGGTAAAGACGTGAAGACCCCGGACCCCGACTGTCACGAAGCGATTGAACCTGATGTGGCTAAAGGTGTGGCATACGCGTTGTCGCAAACCTTCAACGGCGGTACAACCTCGCGGTTTAGGATAGGCGCACCTGCCGGCGCCAAGACTGGTACCACGAACTTCGAAGTCGGTCACACGTGGCTGTTGGGCTTCACTTCCAAGCTGTCGACTGCTGTATGGGCAGGTGACCCTGACGGTGTGCGCGACTGGCGTAAGAACTCTAAGGGTAAAGTGCGGGGACGCATTTACGGTGGAACTATCGCTGGTCCTTCGTGGCAGGCATACATGAACAAGGCCATCAAACACACCAAGGGTAATGAAGGGTTCCGCGCTCCTGGATCCATGATGGGCTCCGGCGGTGGCGGCGGAGGTGGCAACGGCGGCGGAGGTAACAGTCGCCCCGCCCCTAAGCCAAAGAAGAAGCCGTCTAACAAGGGCGGCGGTGGAAACAAAGGTGGCAACGGCGGCGGTGGAAACAACGGCGGCGGAGGCGGCGACGGCGGTGGCGCAAACACCATCGTTGGCTAACTTCGCCAGCTACACACCGAGGCCCTAGACCCTGATAACCGAGCGTCCCGCGGGGCGAACGAAGAAAGGTGACGACATGCAAAAGTGGGAATACGCGACTGCTCCTCTTCTGATCCACAACACCAAGCAGATCTTGGACATGTGGGGCGAAGACGGTTACGAACTGGTTCAGGTTGTTCCAGGCCCTGATGGCCAGGGACTGGTTGCATACTTCAAGCGTCCTAAGCAGGAGGGCTGAACGTGACAGTCGCGGAAAAGCTCGCGGAGCTGGGCATCGAACTGCCCCAGGTGCCAGCGCCTGCCGGTGCGTACGTCCCGGCCCTGGTCGACGGTGACCATGTGTACACCTCGGGACAGTTGCCGTTTGTAAGCGGTGAACTGGTCAACCCTGGTGTTCTGGACGACTCAGTCACGGTAGAGGAAGGCTATGACGCCGCCAAGCTGTGCGCTATTAACGCGCTTGCAGCGATCAAGTCGGTCGTGGGCGACCTGGAACGTGTCAAGCAGGTGGTGAAGGTTGTGGGGTTTGTTGCATCAGCTCCCGGCTTCGACCAGCAGCCGCGTGTGATCAACGGTGCATCCGAACTGTTGGGCGAAGTGTTCGGTGAACGTGGCCAGCACGCACGCTCGGCCGTGGGTGTGTCAGCGTTACCATTGGGCACCTCGGTCGAAGTTGAAGTCACGGTACGAATCTAGGGTTCGCGCCGAGCTACCCACGTAAGGACATCCCCTGCCACACCGTTCACACACGATCCCCGCGTCACAGGGGCTCGCGAAGATCTTGAACATGTTCGAAGGTGGACAGCGAACGCTGACACCTCCTCAACCGCTACCCGCCGCAGCGATTGTTTTGATTCGCGACTCTGCGCATGGCGTCCAGATGTTCATGACGCGCAACGTAGACGAACCGGGGCAGGATGACCGCAACCGGTGGGATTTCCCCAGTGGGCACGTGCGCCCGTCTGACTCCCGGTGGTTGCCCATGGCTGGGGCCAGCCCGGAGCGGTGCGCTCGAATGTTGCGCAAAACCAACGTGACCCGTTCGCTGGCGTACTTCGTGGCTGCCGGGCGGGTTGCGCTGGAGCTCACGGGAGTGCTTGTTGCGCAGACCGCGGATGGAACGATCGCAACGGACACTGACGTGGCGTATGTGCGTGACGCGCGGGCCAAGTTGTTCCAGAAGAAGGTGGCGTTTCGCGACGTGCTGGAGACGCGCAACCTGGAATTCCGCCCGGACATGCTGCGACCGTGGTTGCGGTGGGTCAACACCGAATGGCAACTTAAGCGTTTCGACACGGTGTATTTCACCACGGTGATGCCGCCGGATCAGAGCGTGAACTTCGAGTCGATCACGGGCGCGTGGGGTGGTTGGGTGAGCCCCGCAGAAGTCCTGTCGATGTGTGGCGAACATTCCAGCGACTTCATCAGTGGTCCCGTGCGACTCATCTGCGAATCGCTACTAGGCGTGCCCAGCGTGGCTGCGGCAATGTGCAAGATCCGCAATGTCACGCCCATTACCCCCGAGGTGTTTAAGAGAGACGGGACATGGTGGGTGTCCCTGGATCCGCTCGCGGACCCATCCGAGCGGGGACGGACGCGACAGACCGAGGTGGTTGACACCTCGGGCGACGAAGAAGGCGAGGATCCGCAGTCCTTGACTTCAGAGCTGGAAGAAGTCGAAAGTCCGGCAAGTCCCACCGAGGTGTGAGTGGGCCGGGTGGACGGGCCAGCGGTTGGGGCTAGCCTTCCAGCAGGTACTCCAGTTGCGCCGACACTGACGACAAGACAGCGGGGCGCAGTTTCTGAGGCACGTCCGCGTAGACGAGGTCGGCGACCCGGCCGGCGTACTCTTGCGAGATAGCGTCGGTTTCATCGAGTTCAATGGTGCCTACGCGCTCAACGGCTGCGATCACCTGGTCGAGGCGTTCGTTGCGGTGCGAAATGTAGTAGTCGACAACCGCGCGCGGGTTTTGGACGGTGGGGCCGTGGGCAGGTTCGATGGTCTCAACGGTGTGATCGACCAGGTCAGAGATCCGCTGCATGGAGTCCAGATACTGTCCTACGGAGCCTTCCGGGTACATGATGACGGTGGTGCCTTCACCCAGGATGGTGTCTCCAGAGAACAGTGTGTTGCCGTGGAGCACGCTGATGGAATCTGCGGTGTGGCCCGGCGTGGGAATGAGGGTGAGGCGGTCGCTTTCGTGCGAACCGAACTCGACCACGTGCCCTTCAGGCGGCAGCGACGTCAGGGCCGGTGCTCCCTTTGCGAAGGCTTCATCGACTGCGTAAATGGGCACACCTGGGGCCCATTCGTGGGCGGTGCCCAGCATTTCGGAGTGGTCGGCGTGGTGGTGGGTGAGCACGATAGCCGTGAGCGTGGCGCAGTCGACGGCGTTCTCGAGCGCTCGCTTGTGTGAGCTGAGCTCCGGGCCCGGGTCGATCAGGGCAACAGAACAGAGGTCGCTCGACGGGACGATGTAGGAGTTAGTGCCGTCGAGCGTCATGGGGGACGGGTTTTGGGCTGTCACGCGGATATGTGGCTTCACTGCCTCTCTCTCCTCACGTGGACGATCAGTGCCTTCATGGTACGTACACGTTCCACGAATGCTGAACTGGTGTCCACAGTGTGACTATCGCAAAGCGGGGTGCCGGGTGTGTGGCGGGGCCGAGGTGGCAAGAGCACCCGCTCGCAAGGCAAGCGGGTGCTCCAGTGGTTGAGGGTGCCCGGGCGCTTTTACGGGTAGCGCGTTAGTGGGCGTGGTGGGTCAGTGTGCGCGGTGGGTCAGGCGGTCCAGGTCCAGGATGACGACCGAGCGACCTTCGAGGCGGATCCAACGGCGTTCCGCGAAGTCAGCCAGTGCCTTGTTCACGGTTTCACGGGAAGCGCCAACGAGCTGTGCGAGTTCTTCCTGGGTGAGATCGTGAGGTACCAAGATTCCGTCTGGTGCAGGCTTTCCAAAGCGGTTCTTCATGTCGAGGATGGCCTTAGCGACACGGCCAGGAACGTCGGAGAACACCAGGTCGCCAACGGTTTCGTTGGTGCGACGCAGACGCTGTGCCAACGCCTTCAGCAGGTTCATTGCGGCCTGCGGGCGTTCTTCGAGCCAGCTCAGCAGGTCTTCGTGCTTGAGGCTCAAAACCTCTGACTGTGACACGGCGGTTACCGTGGATGAACGCGGGCCTGGATCGAACAGTGCGAGCTCACCGATGATTTCGCCGGGGCCCACAACCGACAGCAGGTTTTCGCGTCCGTCAGCGGATTCGCGACCCACTTTGAGCTTTCCAGTGGACACGATGTAGAGCTCGTCTCCGCTGTCGCCTTCGTGGAAAAGGGGAGTGCCGCGACGGATGCTGCGCGGTTTCATAAACTTCATGAGGGCGCTGGTCGATTCTTCATCTAGTCCGGCGAACAGGGTCGCACTGCGGACGACTTCGATGTCCACTATCTACCTCCGTGTGAAAATGTCCTTGATACAAACCTACCCCCTTTGAGGCGCTTGTCACATGTCAACAGGCGATTTGTAGTTTTCTTTTAAACGAAGTTCGCTTGAGGCGTACATCTCAGATGTGCGTTCCTGTCTCTGATCCCTTGTCTGCTTCTTTCTCTGCTTCCGGTGTCGTATTGCATAAGCTGGAGGAATGAAGTCAGTCATCCCAGCCCGCAAGCGACGCCAGTTCGCCCAGGAAACACATTTGGCAAAGGTACGCCGAGCGCGCAAGATCGACAGGATCCTGGCGCGGGTATTCCCGGATGCACGCGCGGAGCTCGACTTCACTAACCCGTTTGAGCTGCTCATTGCCACGGTGCTGTCGGCGCAGACAACGGACGTGCGGGTGAATCAAGTGACGCCGGAGCTGTTCGCACGTTATCCCAGTGCGCATGAGCTGGCGGTGGCTAAGCGCGAAGACGTTGAGGCGATCATCCGACCTACTGGCTTCTTCCGGTCCAAGGCGGCCAACATTATTGCGTTGGCCGTGCAACTGGTTGAGCGCCACGGCGGTGAGGTGCCACGCACGCAAAAGGAACTGGTCAAACTTCCGGGCGTGGGGGTGAAGACAGCGAACGTGGTGTTGGGCAATGCGTTCGACACCCCGGGGCTCACCGTGGACACACACGTGGGGCGCCTGGCCCGGCGCATGGGGTTCACCACCAACACAGATCCGCTCAAGGTCGAGGCGGACCTACAGGATCTCTATGACCCGCGGGACCTCACCCTGGTGTCGCATCGGCTGATCTTCATGGGACGCCGAATCTGCCACGCGCGCAGGCCCGCGTGCGGCGCGTGCCCAATCGCGAACCTGTGCCCCAGCTACGGTGAGGGTGAGCTCGACGAACACACGGCAGCGTCACTGTTCGCATACGGCCTGACGTACCCGGAAGGCGGATGGGACTTTGACTGACGACGCGCACTTGCGCTCGCTGCTGAGCGCGCTGCCCACCACCATTACCGAACCGCACTGGTTAGGCGCCCGCCTGGCCCGAGGTGGGTCCGAGTTGCGCGACGCGGCGGTCCTCATGCTGTTCGCCCGTGGACAGAAACCCAGAACGCTGGCAGGTAAGCGGGAGGTCGCCAGGTTGGACGACCTCGGCGTGGGGGATGTGGACGTGCTGATCTTGCAGCGCGCGGCGACCTTGCGTCAGCACGCGGGGCAGCCGGCCTTTCCCGGTGGGAAGAAGGATCCCGAGGACGTGTCAGCTGTTGCTGCCGCGTTGCGAGAGGCCCGTGAAGAGGTGGGGGTGGAGCCTGGGTCGGTGGAAGTGCTGACGCAGATCGTCCCGATTGCGGTGCCCGTGAGCCGGCACAGTGTCACGCCCGTGGTGGGTGTGTGGACACAGCCGGGGCCGGTCAGAGTGGTTGATACGGCGGAGTCGACGCGGGTGTATAGGGTGTCGGTTGCGGATCTGGTGGCGCCGGCGAACCGTGGAGTGTTTTATCCGGCGAATCGGGCGTACACGTCGCCGGTGTTTGACGTGGGCGTGCTACAGGTCTGGGGTTTTACGGCCGGACTGTTGGACTTTGCGCTCACCGAGCTGGGGTGGGCCACCGAATGGGACCGCACGTACATGCACATTGACGTGTAAAACAGCGCAAAGCGAGCGTCACGACGCGTTATAACGCGCCGTCACGCTCGCTTTGCGTTGTTTGGTATCAGTAACGAGGACCTGTGGGGTTCTTCAGGGCGCGCAGAATAGCGTCCTTGACAGAGTTCCCGCGGTCGATCGCAGCGGTAGGCGTGGGGTTGCCCTTCTTGAAGAGCGGAATTGCCACACCCACCAGGATTCCTGCAATGACAACCAGGATCCCGAACACGATCAGGAAGCTCGCCCACCAAGGCAGGTTCGCGACCTCGTGGAAAACAGCGGAGAGGGCGAAAATTGCCATGAAGCTCGACAGGAACAGAAGGAACAGGGCCGCAACGGCGAGCCCGCCACCGATTCCCAGGTTCTTGGCACCGGCCTGCGCTTCGGTCTTCGCGAGAGCGATTTCCTCTTGCGCCAGGGCTTGACTGTCATCCTTGATGTCTTGGATGAGCTGAGACAGGGACCGTTCGGTCATGGAGTGTCCTCCTGCAGAAGGCTTCTTACGAATTTCTTTTTCAAGGATATGCGCTATTTACCCCCGAGGTGAAACCGCGCCTGATTTTGTGCTGAAACCAAGGTGAATGCTGGGTTTACTTTTTGTCGCGGTTGACCGACGCAGCGATCGCGTCCATGACCGAGGCGTCGGCCAGGGTGGAGGCGTCACCGGCTTCGCGGTTTTCGGCGAGGTTCTTCAAGAGTCGGCGAACGATCTTCCCCGAGCGTGTCTTGGGGAGCTCGTCCACGATGTACACGCGCTTGGGTTTGGCGATGGGGCCGATTTCCTGGCCCACGTGGGCGCGGAGTTCCTGCTCGATCGATTCGGAGTCTTGTGCGCCACCGCGCAGAATCACGAACCCGATAACTGCCTGGCCGGTGGTTTCGTCCGTGGCACCCACGACTGCGGCCTCGGCAACAGATGGGTGGCTGACCAGTGCGGATTCGATTTCCGTGGTGGACAGGCGGTGCCCGGATACATTCATCACGTCGTCGACGCGGCCCAGGAACCAGATGTCGCCATCTTCGTCATAGCGCGCGCCGTCGCCCGCGAAGTACATGCCGTCGAAACGTGACCAGTAGGTTTCCTTGAAGCGTTCAGGGTCGCCGTAGACGGTGCGCGCCATGGAAGGCCACGGTTCCTTGATGACCAGCAGACCCACTTGGTTAGGGCCGATCTTCTGGCCGTTGTCATCCACGACTTCCACGGTGATTCCGGGGAGCGGTGTCTGTGCTGAGCCGGGTTTCAGGGCGGTGACACCAGGAAGAGGCGCGATCATGTGCGCGCCGGTTTCGGTCTGCCACCACGTGTCCATGATGGGCAGTTCGTCACGGCCAATGACGCGGCGGTACCACATCCACGCTTCGGGGTTGATAGGTTCGCCCACGGAACCCAGCAAGCGCAGGCTGGACAGGTCGTACTTCTGTGGGATCTCTTCGCCCCACTTCATGAAGGTGCGGATTGCGGTGGGGGCGGCGTACAGGATCGTGGCCTTGTACTTTTCGACGATTTCCCACCAGCGACCCTGGTGAGGAGTGTCCGGGGTGCCTTCGTAGATCACCTGCGTGGCACCCGCGGCCAGGGGGCCGTAGGTGACGTAGGTGTGGCCGGTGATCCAGCCGATGTCGGCCGTACACCAGAACACGTCGGTCTCTGGCTTGATGTCGAACACGGCGCGCATGGTGTACGTGGCTTGCGTGAGGTACCCGCCGGACGTGTGCAGGATTCCCTTGGGCTTGCCTGTTGTGCCCGAGGTGTAAAGGACAAAGAGCGGATTTTCGGCTTCGAAGAATTCGGGGGTGTGGGTGGTGGGCTGGTCGCCCACAACGTCGTGGAACCACTGGTCGCGGCCTTGGACCATGTTGGTGTCTTCGCCCGTGCGCTTGACGACCAGGACGTGCTTGACGGAAGTTTCCGACTTGTCCAGGGCGGCGTCGACCGTGCCTTTGAGGTTCGACGGCTTGCCGCGACGGAACCCGCCATCAGCGGTGACAACGACCTCGGCCTGGGCGTCTTCGATACGGGAGTGCAAGGCATCAGCCGAGAACCCGCCAAACACCACAGAGTGCGCCGCACCCAGGCGGGCGCACGCAAGCATGGTGATGACCGCCTCGGGAATCATGGGAAGGTAAACCGCAACCCGGTCACCCTTCTTGACACCCAGGGAGGCGAGCGCGTTGGCGGTCTTGCAGACTTCTTCCGTGAGCTGAGCGTAGGTGTAGGAGCGGGAGTCGCCGGGCTCGCCTTCGAAGTGGATGGCGACACGGTCGCCGTTGCCGGCTTCCACGTGACGGTCAAGACAGTTGTATGCGACGTTGAGGGTGCCGTCGGCGAACCACTTGGCAAAAGGTGGGTTGGACCAGTCGAGGACTTGGGTGAACGGCGTGTCCCACGACACGAGTTCGCGTGCGTTGTCCTCCCAGAACTTGAGTCGGTCTGCTTGTGCGCGTTGGTATTCGTCTTGGGTTACGTTCGCGACCGAGGTGGTCTGTTGCGAAGGGGGGAAGGTTCGGGTTTCGTCCATCAGGCTGGAGCTGTTCTGTGTAACGTCGTTGTTCGGTGCCACTGGTTTCTCCTTCGTCGTTGAGGTGAATGGGGCCTGCGTAGTCACCCTACATGCGGACAAATGAGGGTGTCCGTAGTCACCATATAACGAAACTTTTGAAACTTTTCTTAGTGCGATCGCGCAAATTCTGACAGTATGAGACTGAACGTCCGATTAAGGAGTATCCCTGTATGAGTCATCCAAACCCGTCATCCCCGTGGGGCGCACCCGGTCACGGACAGCAGCCTGGCGTACCGCAACCAGGTGGGCAACCTAGTGGAGCGCAGCCAGGGCAGTCGCAGTCTGGTGCGCAGCCTGGCGGGGTACAGAATCCAGGTAGTACACCCGACGCTTCATACCCAGGTGGCCAGTACGGTCAGCCGGGTGGGCAGCCAGGTCAGCACGGTGGTCAGCCGGGTGGGCACGGTGGTCAGCCGGGTGGCCAGTACCCAGGTGGGCAGCCTGGACAGTCGGCGCCTGGTCAGGAAAGTGGCTACCCCGGAAGCCAACAGGGCGGTTACCCTGGCGGTCAGTCGGCGCCTGGTCAGCAGGGAGGCGGAAGCCCGTGGGGCGCCTCGGGATCCGGTCCGCAGCACGGAGCAGAGCACGGTGGTGCATGGCAGGCTCAAGGGTCTGCGCCTCAGGAAGCTGGTTATGGTTCAGCACCTCAGCAACCTGGATACGGTAGTGCGCCACAGCAGGCTGGCTACGGGAGTGCTCCTCAGCACCCGGGCCAGCCGAACCCAGGACAGGGCGGCCAGCCCGGGTACGGTTCCGCGCCGCAGCAGCCTGGATACGGTAGCGCGCCGCAAGCAGGTGGCTTCGGTGGTGCCAACCCAGGTGTGCCTATGCCGGAGACCGTCGGCAAGAAGGCTAAGGGGCCCAAGAAACCTAAGGCGCCGGGAGCAGGCCTCATTGGGCCGTTGACCCTGCGTGACATTTTGCTTTTGGTGGCTGGTTTGTTTGCGCTGGTAGCGCTGGCCACCCCGGGGTACGCCTTTCGTGTGCAGGGAATTTCGGGGAACGCAGAATGGTTCGTGCAGCGGTGGTCGGCCTCGACGATCGGCTACGTGGTGCTGGGACTCCTGCCGATTCTGGCAGCCGCAGTGCTCACATTGGTGAATAAGCTGACGGGAAGCATTCGGTTGATCGGATCGTTGAGCGTAGACCAGCTGATTTCGGTGCTGGCCTCGGTAGCGTTCGCGATGAACTTCGTGTGGCTCGCGACGATGGCGGTTAGTTTCCACGTGGGGTCCGTGTTTGGCTTCTTGGCCGCGATCATCGCTTTCGTCTCGGGAACGCTGACCGTCATTCCGGTGTTTGGTAAAGAATTCGCGTACCGTGCGGCTACAGATGCGCACCCCAAGGCTCGCCCGTACAGCAAGAGTGCTACGGCGCAGGGGCCGGTTGTGGGCGCGCAAGGTGGACCGAACGCTCAGGCTGCTCACATGGCTCAGCCGGGGATTCCGGGCCAGGAGCACGGCGTAGGCCAGGCGCACGGCGCGGATCAGGCGTACGGTGCGGGTCAGGCGCAAGCCGGATCGCAGCCAGCCGGTGGCTTTGGTTCGCAGCCGGGTTCACAGTTCGCACCTGAGCAGGGTTCGCAGGCGGGTTCAGAGTTTGCGCCTGGTCAGGGTTCGCAGCCAGGTTCGCAGTCGGGTGCCGGTGCCGATGAGCCGGCATCGCAACCCGCTTCCGGTCCTAGCCAGCCGTGGGCACAGCCCAGCGGTCAGCAGATGACCGCCGGTGGTGGCGCAGGATACGGTGCAGGGCACGGTGCGTTTGCGCCACAGAACGACAGCCAGAGCGTCGGAGCTCAGCCTGGCCAGGCTCAGCACAATGGCCAGGCAGGACAGGGCGAAACCCCGGGACAGCCGTGGGCACAGCAGAGCCAGCCTGGCGAGCAGGCCAGCCAGCCGTGGGCACAGAACGGCGGACAGCCGAACCAGCCAGGGGATCACGGCCAGCAGGACCAGGGCGACAAGGGCCAGGGTGGCCAGAGTAAGAAGGACGAAGACACGTTCCACACCTCTGATGACGAGCAGGCGTACCTGGGCCGTCACAGCGCCAAGGAACCTCGCTACGCGCAGAACCAGCCCACGCAGGCATTCATGACTGGTGGCAAGGAAAACCAGACGAGTGACCAGCCAGGTGGGCCGTGGGCGCAGAGTGCTGCGACCTCGGGCAGTGCGGTAGGCGAGTCGCACAAGACTGACGCGTCACAGAACATCGACGCATCGCAGAAGGCAGACGAGCCACAGAAGGCAGACCAGTTTGAGACCGCCGGAAAGTCCAAAGACGCTTCTGAGGCAGACGGTGCAGAGGGCGCAGGATCGCGTTCGGCCGGAGCTGCCGCGGGAGTTGCCGGAGCAGGTGTAGCCGCAGGCGTGGCCGGAGTGGCCGGTGCTGCGGGTGCGGCGGGAGCCTCGGACGTTTCTGGTTCGACCGGAGACGCAGGTGTCGCGGGCGCTACTGGTACGACGGGCGCTACAGGTGCCACGGGCGCGACCGGCGATGCGCAACCGCAGAACCCATGGGCCAAGCCAGGAGCGCCAACCGAGGCGGGTCGCGAGCATGAGGTGGCGAACACCTCGGGCGCGGGAGCGAACGCTCAGGATGACGCACCACGCGAGCCTGATGCGCGCGGCGACGCGGCGTCTCGCGTGGCCGATGACAACGAGCCAACACAGTACTTCCGCCCGTATGAGTACTCGGATCAGGGCTTTGAGCCGGTGGACGGGTCGGGCGACCAGGAGACGCAGGTGGCACACGCGGTGCAACCACAGCAGGGCAATGAGGCGCAGGCGCCGGTGTCCGAGCCGTTCTGGTTTGCGGTGCCGGAACCGCGCCCGGCCGTGGACGAAACCACGGGCGAGACCGTGTTCATGGTGACACCCGGCGAGTGGTTCTTGGCACAGGAGGACCGTGGCACGTCATACGTTGTGCACAACAGTGCGCAGCAAGAAGGAATTTTGCACAATGTGTCCGATGTGATCCTTCCGTAAACTCGCACTAGAAGCACCCGCACTGTGGATAACTCCCGGTGCGGGTGCTTTTGTGTGCGCTCGCGGGTGGGGGTGGCCCGCGACTTGCCAGGGCGCGCGCGACTCCATGGCACAGACCTACGACTCATGTACACAGTCGGTGGGGGCCACCTCGGTTTTCCACAGATGTGTGACCGGCTCTAGAAAGCGAAGGCACGGCGTCACACAGTGAAGCTATGCAAGTAGTTTTATTCACGCACGTGCGAAGTCTGATTGAACATTGTTCCGCGCTGGCCGACGGGGTCGGGGTGACGCTGGAAGTCCGCAGCCCCGACAGCGGCGGGTGGCAAAACGCCGTCCTCATACTGGTGGGCGAGGACGTCACCCACGCGCCCGCGACCCCCGGAATCCCGAGTGTGCTGGTGGGAGCCGAAGGTGCTGGGGATGACGTGTGGCGGGCGGCGGCTCGGCTGGGGGTGGACAACGTGGTGGTGTTGCCTGCCGGTGCCGAATGGTTGTCGCAACGCATGATCCAGGCGGTCGAACCACCTCGGAAACCGGCACTCACCCACGGGGTGATTGGGGGAACGGGAGGTGCGGGCGCGTCGGTGCTGGCGTGCGCGGTGGCGCGGCAGAGCGCGGAGTCCGGGGTGTCCACGGTGCTGGTCGACGCGGATGCGTTGGGCGGTGGGCTCGACGTGGTGCTGGGGTGCGAAAACATTGAGGGGTTGCGGTGGCCGGCGTTGGCGAGTTCGCGTGGGCGTTTGCGGCCGTCGACGTTGCAGGATGCGTTGCCCCGGCAGGGGAACCTGTCGGTGTTGTCGTGGGATCGCACGCTTGAAGCGGATGCGTCGACGATCACGGAGGGTGTGTTCGACGCGGTGATCGCGGCGTCGCAACAGGCGTTCGACTTTGTGGTGATTGACCTGCCCCGGCACGCGCCGATCGAGTGGGCAGCCACGTGCCACAGCATGACCGTGGTGACGCCGGGGCGGGTGCGAGCCGCGGTGGCCACGGCGGCGGTGGCGGGTCGGCTCACGCAGGTCCACTCGTCGATCCGGGTGGCGGTGCGCGAAAGCGGTCGCGGTGGGGTGGACGCGGACCTGCTGGCTAAAGCGGTGGGCGTGGACTTGGCGGGCACGTTCCGGGACGATGCGGCGCTGGGGGAGAAGCTGGACCGAGGTGAAGGGCTACCCCGCGGGCGCACGCACCTGGCGAGGTTCGCCAGTTACCTGTTTGACGACGTGTACGCCGAGGAGCGGTGAGTGGTCATGAAGGAGTGGCTTGATGACGACCTCGTAGCCGAGGTCCGCGACTACTTGCTGGAAAATCCGGGGCCGGTGACCACCTCGGCGGTGGCGAGCGCGCTTGCGCGATCCGGGAGGGTCCTGGGGTCAGCGGCGGTGCTGGAACTGGTGGCGAAGATCTCCGCGCAGTTGGCGGGGGCGGGGCCGTTGCAGCCTTTGTTGGACGACGCGTCGACGACGGACGTGTTTGTGAACGGGCCGCGGGATGTGTGGGCGGACCACGGTGAGGGGTTGTGCCGGGTGCCGGTGTCGTTGGGGACCGAGGCAGATGTGCGGGCGCTGGCGGTGCGGTTGGCGGCGTTGGGTGGGCGGCGGTTGGATGACTCGCAGCCGCTGGTGGACGTGCGGTTGCCCGACGGGGTGCGGTTGAACGCGGTGATCCCGCCGTTGTCGGGGGATGTGACGGTGTTGTCGTTTAGGATTCCGCGGCATCGGGGGTTCACGTTGAGTGAGTTGGTGGGGTCGGGGACGGTGGTGCCGGACGTGGCGGACCTGCTGTTGCACGTGTTGGAGCGGCGGAAGAATTTCTTGTTTTCTGGCGGGACGGGGTCGGGGAAGACGGCGTTGTTGGGGGCGTTGTTGGCCGAGGTGGATCCGGGGCAGCGGTTGTTGGTTGTGGAGGATTCGCGGGAGTTGAGTGTGGCGCATCCGCATGTGGTGCAGTTGTCCGCACGGCAGGCGAACGTGGAGGGCATGGGCGAGGTGTCCATGGCTGACTTGGTGAAGAACGCGTTGCGGATGCGCCCGGATCGGCTGGTGGTGGGGGAGTGTCGAGGGGCCGAGGTGCGCGACATGCTCACCGCTTTGAACACGGGGCACGAGGGCGGGTGCGCCACGATTCACGCGAATGCGGCCAGTGCGGTGCCGGCGCGGTTGGAAGCGCTGGGGGCGTTGGCGGGGATGGCGCCGGAGTCGGTGACGTCGCAGGTGAGCACGGCGTTAGACGTGATTGTGCACGTGACGCGGGGGCCCAGGGGCCGGGTGGTGTCGCAGGTGGCGGTTCCGGTGTTGGAGCGGGGTGTGCTGTCGACGGTGCCGGCGTGGGAGTTGGGTAGTGGCCGAGGTGCCGGCTGGGCGGATTTGGCCGCGCGGTTGCGGGAGTAGGGGTTTGGACTAGGGCTGGGACTAGGACTAGAGCTGGGTGATTGTTGTGTTTGCGCTGGTGGCGTTTGGTGCGGGGCTGTGTGCGGCGGCCGCGGTGTGGCTGTTTATGGGGCCGGGTGCGGGGGCGCGGGTG